>Ga0209542_10016673_pt1 | contig 12152 bp, 12 predicted proteins | sample RifCSPhighO2_01_FD_184028 | JGI IMG/M metagenome (GOLD analysis project Ga0209542, IMG submission 184028) | Soil microbial communities from Rifle, Colorado - Rifle CSP2_plank highO2_0.1 (SPAdes) (version 2) | ecosystem: Environmental > Terrestrial > Deep subsurface > Rock core/Sediment ...
TTTTCGCGGTTGTTTTTAGAAAATTTTGATGAATTTATAATATCTATCTGAATTTTCTTGCGATCGCTGGTTTATTCCCATAGCGCTGTTGGGGGCTATAAGCGCTTTTTCGTGCAGAGCTATGCGAATTATCGCCGATTCTACTTTGGGCTGTGGCCGAAAAGCGTGTCGAGAGATGGTTCTAACAATTTCAGGATCTCCCCAAAACTGAACACTCGCCGCTAGAAGATTCATTTTTGGCGGCTTTGCGGACAATCTCTCCGCGACTTCTTTTTGAATTGTTAGAACAACAACACTTGGCTTATCCTCAAGATCGCCGATCGTTCTTAAGAGTTTTCCGGTTATGTAGTAGGGGATGTTGCCGACTAGCTTGTAGGTGAGAGGTGAGAGGTGATAGGTTTTAGAAACTGTCGGGAGAATTTTTAGAGCATCCCCGTTTATAATTTCCAAGTCATCGTTACTAGATACTAGATACTGGATACTAGATACTAATGCACTGTCTTTCTCTATCGCGATAACTTTTTTTGGACCCGCTTTTAGTATGTGCTCGGTTAATTCTCCATGGCCGGGACCTATTTCAACAATCGTATCGTTTTTAGAAATGGCTAAAGAGGTGACAATCCTTGCGAGAGCTTTTTGATCTTTTAAAAAATGTTGCCCCAACCTTTCCCTTACATGTTTCATATTTAAATCACTTACGTTTTTATATTACCTCACCTACACCACCACGCTTCCAATACTATATCCAACTTTAAGCGATAGCAGAATCTTGGCTATAGTTTGAATTTCTTTCGAAGCGGTTCATCGTTGTCAATTAACACCGTTAGGAGAGTCAGATACTTGTTTACTCCTAATAGGTCGGCGACGAAGTCTATTTCGATTTTGCATGGATATGGATGAATCCAGACGCTTTTTTGGAATTGGTGAAATCCCAACGCCTTCATCTTTTGTCTAAACGTTTCTCGCAATCTCTTTTGAGATTCAGGAATGTCGAACATCACAAGCCGCCATTGCGTGTCCCACTCGGACCGCTTGGGAATTATTAGCCTGTCGAGGTCTTGCTCAAGTTTCTTTACTTTACCCCTCTCCGTGAGAAGAATTGTGGTTTTTTCGCCCTTTTTCGAGATCCGGATAATGTGTTTCTTGCGAAGCTTGTAAAGCACCTGTGAAATGTTCTGTGAGCCCGGAAGCGGTCGCTTTCCTTTGCTATATCGATATCTTTGCTCAATATATCTCTTTACCTCCCTATTAAATTGCCTAGTGCCATAAGGCGAGGAAAGAGTAATAGCCGTCGCGGCGAGAAAAATTATCCATTGCGACGCAGTCTTCGGGGACCGGAAATTAAGAGCGCTTCTTATGTCTGGGATCATTTATTTGGAATCAATCGTCATCGCCTTACTGCCCTCAATTATACCACTCAAATTTACCATAGCCAACATTCTGCTATAGCAGATTGTTGGCTATGGTTTTTAAGCATGATTATATCCTTGAGCGTGTCGCGTGACGATTATTTTGGTTGTCCTGCGGTTACTGAGGCGTGCGTGCTAATCATTGAGATGTGTATATCAGTCGATGTAAATTGTCTCGTCGTTAAATCTATTGCGGTTCGTAAACTCTACTAATTCCGGCGGAATTTCGTAAAGAAACCTGGAGGCGAAACTATAAAAACTCATATATAGTCTTTTTCTTGCGCGTGTCATTGCAACGTATGCAAGACGGCGTTCTTCTTCTAGTTCTTCCTCGCTCATCAATGATCTTTGATGCGGTAGGAGTCCCTCACTCACGCCAATAATATATACATCGTCAAACTCAAGGCCTTTCGCGAGGTGAATCGTCATCAATTTTATGGGAGGTTCTTCGCTGTCCTTTATGCGGTCTGTTGATTGGAGCAGAGAAATTCTTTCTACAAGTTCTGTGAGCGAATCAAATGCGCCGGCAAATTTTATAAGTTCGGCGACGTTCTCCGCGCGCTCTTCAGAGTTTTGAAATTGTCCCGCGAGATAGTTAAAGTAGTCGGCTGTTTTTAATATGTAACCCAAAAGCTCAAGCGGGGAGAGATCTTTTGCGCGCCTTGGGAGGTTCTCTATCAGCTCCTCTCGCACCTTTTTCACGAACGTTTTTTGAATCCTATCCTTGCTTATTTCGTCTTTAGGATTCATTGCATACCTAAGGGTTGCAACAATGTCTTTAACCTCTTTTCTCTCATAAAATCGGATTCCGCCGAAGACGTCGTACGGGATTGAGTTGAAATTTAGGGCCTGTTCTATCGCGCGCGATTGAGCGTTTGTTCTGTAGAGAATTGCAGACTCAACTTTGCCACGTTCAATTATAGTTCTAACAACATAGTCGGCTTCTTCGTCTTCGTCCTCCGCGCCTATAACCGTAATCGATTCGCCAGACTCGTTTGTCGTCCAAAGTTTCTTCTTGCGCTGAAGTTTGTTGTTTTCGATCAAACTTGCCGCGGCGCTGACAATATTCCCCGTTGACCTGTAATTTTCTCCGAGTTTTATTACTTTTGCGTCCGGCCAGTCCTTTTCAAAATTCAAAAAGTTCGTAAAGTCCGACCAGCGGAATCCATAAATACTCTGCTGGTCATCGCCTACGACATTTATGTTCCTATGGGAGCCCGCGAGGAGTTTAATAAATTCGTATTGACTCGTATTGATATCTTGATATTCATCAACAAGTATATAGTCATACATTTTCTGATACTTTTCTAAAGTCGCTTTATCGCCTTTGAATAATCGGACAACCTTTTCCAATAAATCGTCAAAATCAAACGCGTTTTGTCTTTCTAGTTCGGATTCGTACGTTTGAAAAATTTGTCTAAATGGATCCTCGAGCTCGCCGACGTTTAACAAGTTGTTTTTTATTCGCGAAATTTCTTTTTCTGTTTTCGCGGGAGTTTGTACCCCCGGATGGTCGAGTGATTTTAAGATTTTCTTCACAAGCTTTTTTGAGTCATCGTCGTCAAAGATTACGTATGAGGATGTGCGTCCAAACTTCTTTGCTTCTTTTCTCAAAATTTTTGCAGAGAATGAATGAAAAGTTCCAATGAACGGCATTTCATATTTGTGCAAACTGCTGGAAGCGTTCGAGTTGTTGGATTTGACTGTTCGTACGTTTCCGACATCTCGAACAGCTCCAACGTCTCGAACAACCCTGTTCTTCATCTCGCCTGCGGCTTTGTTTGTGAAAGTTATAGCTACAATCCGCTTGGGCTCGACGCCCTGTTTTATTAAATACGCCAATCGTTGGGTCAAAGTGCGTGTTTTACCAGACCCTGCGCCGGCAGCTATAAGAAGCGGACCTTCCCCGTGCTCCACCGCCTCTTTTTGAGGCGCAGAGAGGGCTATATTTCCACCCCCTTGATTAGTTTTTGCAGATTGGTTTAACATATATTGGCTATTAGTAGAATACTACACAAATCATTAGCGCACCTCAAAGCGGTCCCGGTTGTCCCGCTTCTTCTTATATTTGGGTTAGTGCTAGTTGATCTTATATTTATAAACGTCAAACGGGTCAAGCCGGCGGAGGAACCGGACTACTCTTCGTATGTAGAAACTCTCATTAATGACAACGCGCAAAATCTTGAAAGCTCTGCCCTTATAAATAATGCGAACACCATCGGCGAGCTTAGGGTGGCGGTCACAAGCGAAGACTTCGCTGGATTTGTGATTGTCGAGAAGAGTTCGCTATTAAACGACGCCAAGACAACCTCGAATATAGAGGAGTTAAGGAACGGACTTCTCTCATACAAAATAGAAGATGGCGATAATCTGTCTCAAGTTGCGGCGAAATTTGGAATTTCTGTTAATACTATTATTTGGGCCAACAATATCGAAGATTCTAGTTTAATCAAAGATGGTCAGGAGCTTGTAATTCTTCCGGTCTCCGGCGTTCTGCACGTTGTCGAGGAGAGCGAGACAATTGATTCAATCGCGGAGCTATACGGAGTCGAGATTAATGAAATTGCCACGTTTAACGACGGCAATATCTCCGCTGGGGATACGGTTGTCGTTCCGTACGCAAAGCCGAAAAGTGAAAAAATTGCGATATACGGCGGTTCAAATCTGCCAAATCTTTCCGGGTATTTCATAAATCCGGTTGCCAACGGTTGGAATTGGGGACTGCTTCACGATGGGGACGCTGTCGATGTGGCCGCCGCTTGCGGGACGCCTATTGTCGCGTCCGCAGACGGATTGGTTATTAGTGTTGGGCTGATTTCTAACTGGAATAGCGGCTACGGCGGATTTATTAGGTTAGAGCATCCAAATGGGACAAAGACTTTTTACGCGCATACCTCGGCAAACTTGGTTGATATTGGGGACAGAGTTTCTCGGGGGGGAAATATTGCTAATGTCGGCAATACCGGACGTGTGTATGGACCGACTGGATGCCATGTTCACTTTGGCGTAACTGGAGCGCAGAATCCGCTTGTTAGATAAGCCTACTGCCTATCTTGTTGGAAGCGTTCAAGCTGTTGGAGTTGTGGGTTTTATTCCGACAAGCGTAGCGATCGAACAAGTAGAACGATCCAACAATTTCAACGTTTTCACTCCTCCCTTATTCTCAATTGAAATGCTTCCGCGATGTGCGGTTTTTCTACTTTTTCGGAACCTTCAAGATCGGCGATAGTTTGCGCGGTTTTGAGAAGTCTGTAATACCCGCGCGTTGAAACCGGATACTTATCAAAAATAGTTTTTATAAATTCGTCCGCTTCCTCAGTAATGTTAATTATCTCCTCGCACTCTTTTGAGCTCATTTCTGCGTTTACCAACCTTTTGATTCCTGCTTTTTTAAATCTATCGCTCTGTATAGCCCTTGCGCCTACAACCCGTTCCTGAAAATCTTTCTTGTCTGTCGGTTTCTTTTTAAGCTCTTCTAGTTTTATTCGCGGAACATTTATTTGAATATCAATCCTATCAAGAAGCGGCCCGGAGATTTTCTTCTGATATCTAAATACCTCATTTGCGGTGCACGTGCATTCTTTTTCCTCATCTCCCCAATATCCGCATGGACATGGATTCATTGCCGTTACGAGTATAAACCTTGCGGGAAAAACCAAGTTGCCTCGTGCGCGGGAGACGACTATTTCACCAGACTCGAGCGGCTGGCGAAGCGCTTCTAATAAATCTCTGCGGAATTCCGGCAACTCGTCCATAAAAAGGACTCCTCTGTGAGCCAAACTTATTTCTCCTGGGCGTGGGTTTGTTCCGCCTCCAACTATTGCAACCGGAGACGCTGTTTGGTGTGGTGCGCGAAACGGACGTATTTTTGCATAACCTCCCTTGAGGAGCCCGACTGAACTCCAGATTTGTGAAACCTCAATCGCCTCATCGATAGTTAGCGGAGGAAGAAGTGATACGAGCGCCTTTGCTAACATTGTTTTTCCTGATCCAGGCGGGCCACTCATTAGGATATTGTGTCCTCCGGCCGCTGCAATAACTAAAGCTCTTTTTGCAAATTCTTGCCCTTTGATGTCGGAGATGTCCACTTCGCCGGTTTCTTTCGGCTCAAATTCAATCGAAGGATATTGCTCTATGAATTTTGTGCCAGAAACGTGATTTACTAAATCGCTCAAACTTTTTACTGGAAAGATTTTTACCCTCTCTATTAAGCTGGCCTCATCAGCGTTCTCCCTAGGCAGAAAAACCTCGTCTATTCCGGATTTTTTTGCCAGGAGGGCCGTGTTTAATCCCCCTGGCACGTTTCTTACCGTGCCGTCGAGCGCCAGCTCCCCGACAAAAATCTTATTCTGTGTTTCAAACGGTCTTAATTGTCCCGTCGCTGACAAGTAGCCAATTGCTATTGCGAGATCGTATTGAGTTCCAGTTTTCTTGATGTCGGCAGGCGCGAGATTGATTGTTATTTTTCTATTTTCTTTTGTCGGCGGCTTGAAGCCGCTGTTTTTCAAAGCCGAACTTACGCGCTCTTTTGCTTCGGAGAGCGCTTTGTCTGCAAGTCCGACGATACTAAAACTATGAAGGCCGACGTTTAAGTCGACCTCTACTTCAATTAACTTGGCTTCAATGCCCTCGAGTTCTGCTGAAAAAACCCTTGAGAGCGCATTAGCCATTCTTTGTTTTACACTCCTTACAAAGCCTAGATTCCGGATCTACTTCTAAGAGTTCTATAGAAATCTCATTACCGCAATTTTCGCAAATTCCGTATGTGCCATTTTCAATTTTCTCTAGCGCAGTCTCTACTTCGGAGAGTCTTTCGCCAAAACTTGTTGAAAGGGACAAGTTCGTTGCCATTTCTTCAGTTTCGTCAGATTCTTGCTCGAGTGAGTCTACATCGTCCCCAAAATCTGTTTTGGTGAGCTTCTCAATCTTCTTCCTCAAATCTTCCTTTGATTCCAGGAGAAGCGTTTTAAATTTTTCCCTATCTTCGCTAGTCATTTGATGGGTCAACTCGCACACCTAGCGCGGAGAGGTTGCCTTGCGACAGAGAATCTTCAAACTCCGAGCTATGTGTGTGGGTCAATTATCGTAAAAAAGGATGAGCTAGTCAATAAATGTCACGCATATATAATAGAGATGTGATTTACAGTCTTTCGGGAAAGTTAAAACAAAGGCGTGGCAGATTTCTTATAATCGGGATTGGCGGAGTTGAGTTTAAGGTTATGGTTCCTGCGACAAGCGAATCTCGCCTGCCCAAAATCGGGGAGAGCTTAATGGTCTATACGTTTCTCCATATTCGCGAAGGGGGAGCGGACCTTTACGGCTTTTTGAGCGAAGAGGAACTTTCATTTTTTGAGTCGCTTATATCGGTTTCTGGAATTGGGCCAAAATCCGCAGTAAGTATCTTGAGCGTTGCGCCGATTGAACAGTTGATGGCGGCCGTTTCAAGAGGAGAGGCAGAGCTTCTCCAAAAATCATCAGGCGTCGGGAGAAAAACCTCCGAGCGAATTATTCTCGAACTGAAAGATAAGATTGTCGCTCCGGGAGATGAGAAGGCGGTTCTAGTGATGCAATCCGATAACGACATTTACGATGCGCTTATTAATCTTGGCTACTCGAGGAGAGACGCAAAGGACGTTTTGAGTAAAATTGACACCTCACTGACTGGAACGAGTGATAGGCTCCGTGACGCACTTAAGAAAATAAAGAATTAGATGAGGCGTATTAAAAAGATTATAAGGAACGCTACTAAGACAATCGGGGTTTTGAAAATATACCATCTTTCGCTTGCCTGGTTTGCCGCTTTTATTTATGGACACCCTGCGCGAAAGATGACGGTTGTCGGAATAACGGGGACTAAAGGGAAGACGACCGTAGCTGAACTTGTGACGGCTATCCTTTCGTATACCGGCGAGAAAGTTACTCTTTCATCTTCGTATGAGCTTAGGGTCGGAGACAAGGCGCAGATAAATAAAACCGGAAATACGATGCCGGGCAGAGGGGCTATACAAAAACTTTTAAGAGAAGGCGTTAAAAACGGTTGCAAATACGGAGTTGTCGAAGTTGTTTCGGAGGGCGTTGTTCAGTATAGACACAAATTTTTAGATTTTGATGTGGCGGTTTTTACTGGCTTGCACCCGGAGCACATTGAAGCGCATGGCGGATTTGAAAAGTACCGTGAGGCAAAACTGAATTTTTTCCGCGACGTTAAAAACAATTCTAAAAAGAAGAACAAGAAATTTGTAATAAACAAAGGGAGCGAGGACGGTAAACGTTTTGCGGAAGTTGCAGGTGAAGGCGCGATTTTTTATGAAAAATATGACGGGCCGCTTAATCTAGTTGGGGATTTTAACAAAGAGAATGCTGGTGCGGCTGCCACCGTCGCGAGAGCCTTGGGAATTCGGGAAGATACAATAAGACATGCACTCGAAGAGTTTGCCGGCGTTCCTGGCAGGATGGACTTTGTCCAAAAGGAGCCGTTCCGTGTTGTTGTGGACTACGCACACACGCCAGGGTCACTTGAGGCGGTTTACGGAGCTCTAAAAGACAATGGCAGTTTGGTCTGTGTGTTTGGTTCAGATGGCGGTGGGCGGGATAAATGGAAGCGCCCCAAGCTCGGCGAAATCGCGTCGAAGTATTGCAGGGACCTGGTTCTAACAATAGAGAATCCCTATGACGAAGACCCACAGAAGATAATCGATAATATTCGCAGCGGTGCTAGCGATGGCAAACCGAACATATATGAATTTTTAGATAGGGAGGATGCTATACAAAAAGCGGTTGACATTGCTAAGCCGGGAGACACCGTGATAATTACCGGAAAGGGGACCGAGCCCTTTATTCGTTTGGCGGATGGAAAGAAAATTGCGTGGTCTGACCGCGAGGTTGCCATAAGGGCGCTCGCCTCAAAGTAGAAAGTATATAATATTGAAACAATGAAGATCGTATTTCACGGAGCTGCTAGAACCGTCACGGGTTCCAATTTTTTACTCGAAGACGATGGTAAAAGAATCCTAGTTGATTGCGGGCTAAGGCAATACTCGCGATATTGCGAAGCGGAGAACTTTAATGATTTTCCATACGATCCTGCGACAATCGACGCGATTTTAGTTACTCACGCCCACATAGATCATATCGGCAGGATCCCAAAACTTTATAGATATGGATTTAGAGGGAAAATTTTTTCTACCCCTCCAACTAAGGAGTTCGCGCATTTCTTGCTTATGGACTCAATGAGAATTTTATCTCGTGAAGCCAAAGAGGTAGGGGAGAGTCAAATTTATAACGAGTCCGATGTTGATGGAGTAATGTCTCTTTGGAGCGGTGTTCATTACCATGAAAAAATAAATATTGACGGCTTCGGCGTTGAATTTCATGATGCTGGCCACGTATTGGGTTCAAGTTTTATAGTCGTAACTTCGAAAGACGGCAAAAAAGTTCTTTTTTCCGGGGACCTCGGCAACAGTCCCGCACCACTTATAAATTCTCTAGAGCCCGCCGTAGAAGTTGATTACGCGCTTGTGGAATCAACATACGGCGGACGTGTTCATGAAGACATTGAAACTAGAAAAGGGTTACTTGAGGATACAATCGAGGAGACAGTTAGGGCCGGAGGAGTTTTGATGATTCCGGCTTTCGCGCTCGAAAGGACGCAGGAAATTTTGTTCGAACTTAACGAGTTGGTTGAGAATAATAGAATACCAAGAACACCAGTTTTTATAGATAGCCCATTGGCAATTAAATTAACCGAAGTTTATAAGAGACACTCGAAAGATAACAAATATTTCAATAAAGAGACCATATTGTTGAGCAAAACCGACCTAGCTATATTTGATTTTCCGGGGCTAGAAAAAACTCTTCGCCCGGAACAGTCTAAGGCGATTGAGAGTGTGCCCTCACCGAAGGTTATTGTCGCAGGGGCCGGAATGTCTAACGGAGGGAGGATTCTTAGACATGAGAAAAATTATCTGAGCAATCCCAAAAACACAATCTTATTTGTCGGATACCAGGCCGAAGGATCTTTGGGAAGAAAGATTTTAGACGGAGAAAAATCTGTAAAAATTGATGGAGAGAACGTTCAAGTTAAAGCTCGCGTTGTTGCGATAGGTGCGTACTCAGCACACGCCGATCAGCCCACTGTTTTAAACTGGCTCAGGCCTATACACACGGATTTGAAAAAAGTGTTCTTGACCCACGGCGAAGTGGATCAGATGGAGGCATTGGCTACAAAAATAAGAGACGAACTTGCGGTAAAAGTAGAGATTCCCTCACAGGGCGACGAAGTGATATTATAAGGATCATGGAAGACGCGATTAACCCGAGGTATAAAATTTGCGTTTCAGGAGCCGCGGAGACCGACAGTTGCGGAGAGTCCGTACTTGCCGTAGCAGAAGAACTTGGACGTGAGATAGTTCGCCACAACGCAGTTTTGGTGGAAGGGGCAACGACTGGGTTTCCATACTGGGCGGCCAAGGGAGTAAAAAAAGAAGGCGGGATTGTTATTGGTTTTTCTCCTGCCGCCGGAGAGAAAGAGCACGTAGAATTTTACAAATTACCTACCGACTACAGAGACGTAATAATCTATACAGGATTTGCTTATTCGGGTAGAAATCTGATTCTCACAAGAGCATCGGATGCAGTTATTGTTGGTTGCGGGAGGATGGGTACGATTAACGAATTTACGATTGCATTTGAAGATAAGAAACCAATCGGAATTCTTGAGGGCGAATGGGAAACCGACGAGATCATCAAGCTCCTGATTGAAAAGTCTCATCGTGGCGATGAGGTTAAGGATAGAATTGTTTACGAGTCGGATCCCAAAATATTATTGGACAAATTGATAGAACTCATCGAAAAAGATAAAAAGAACCACAAAGCGATGAGTTTCCACGCGTAAAAGGTCGAAAGATTATTTTTAATATGGCTGAAGAAAAACCAATAGGAGAAGTTACTCACTTCTACAAAGAAATAGGCGTCGCCGTGGTTAAGTTTAGCGGAGCTATTAAGGTTGGAGACACCGTTCACTTCAGAGGCGCAACCACAGATTTTACTCAGGAGATAAAATCTATGCAGTTTGACCACAAGGGCGTTGAGAACGCTGGTAAAGGCAAGGAGGTCGGCGTAAAAGTCGATGAAAAAGTGAGGGCAGGTGACAAAGTTTTCCCAGTGGTATAAAGAAATAGGTTTGCCCGCGGGACTCCTGTCCTCTCTTATTATCGGGGCGGGAATTTTTGCTCTGCCGTATGTATTCTACAGAGCCGGTCTTTGGGCTGGCCTTTTTTATTTGATTGTCTTTACTGTTGTGTTTGTTGCGGTTCATAAGATGTATGCGCGCGTCATAGAAAATACGCATGGCAAGCATAGGTTTGTTGGGTACGCAGAAATTTATCTAGGGAAGCCCGGCTTTGTAACGGCGATTTTCACAACTGCGGTAGGTTTCACACTGACATTGGTTGCATACATTTCACTTGCCAGCGAGTTTATAAGATTGGTTATCCCCGGGATAGGCAACCTGTACGCGCCGTATGTTTTTTGGGCAATCGGGTCTTTGTCGGTTGTGCTTTCGCTCAAACGCATCGCTAACCTTGAGATTGCCATAACTGCCGCGATGGGTCTTATAGTCGGCGTTTTGTTCTTTGCTGGGTTACTTTATGGTAAAGCCACAACGATTCCGCAAATAAATCCATCAAACCTTCTCATCCCATATGGGGTTGTGCTGTTTGCTATGTCTGGGAGGGCCGCAGTCTCATCGCTCGTTGACTATTGTAAAAAAAGAAAAGTTTCCAATAAAAAACTTATGCACTCAATATCACTCGGCACCGTCGTCCCCGCGGTTGTATATGTGCTTTTTGTTTTTGCAGTTCTGTTTCTAACTGGCGACGGCGTTAGCGAAGACGCTATTTCCGGGCTAAGCCACGCGCCGCACCAACTTCTGCTTCTTATAGGAGTCCTCGGAATTCTTGCGCTTCTTACCTCTTATTTTTTCTTGGCTACTGAGGTAAAAGATATTTTTAGATACGACTTTAAATTAAACAGATTTCTCGCGCTTTTTGCTGTCGTCGTTCTGCCAATGTGGCTTTATGTTTCAGGGCTTAGAAATTTTATATGGCTTATAGGCATTATCGGCGGAGTGTTTCTGGCAATGGATAGCATGATGACAATCGTAATTTATAGCAAGATTAAAGGATGGAAACTTTCATCAAAAATTTTAATTTCCCTTTTCGTAATCGGTGGTATTTTCGAGATTATTAGCCTGTTCTAAGGCGCTAAGTTAAATTCTAACTTGCTGTTTATAAACATACGTAAAGTGGTGACATACCTTATAATGAGTCTGTATGTCACTTTTTCTTGGGATAACGATTGTGATGGTTGTCGCGGTTCTTGCTGGGTTTCTTGCGCATACCCTGCGTCAACCGCCAATCATCGGATTTATACTGGCGGGCCTCGCCGTTGGTTATTTTGCTAGCCCGGACTTTGGGCTTGTTGAAACAATTGAGGGACTAGCGCCAATAGGGGTCGCGTTGCTGTTATTTCTTGTTGGCCTTGATATGAATTTGCGGGAGCTTCGCAACGTAGGTATATCCTCGCTCTTAACAGGTATCGGTCAAATCATTTTTACATTTGGGGTCGGATACGTGATTACGACTACACTAGGTTTTTCAGTAATTTCCGCCGTTTATATTTCGACAGCACTTACATTTTCTTCAACGATTATAGTTGTGAAGCTCCTTTCTGAAAAAAAGGATT
>Ga0209542_10016674_pt1 | contig 12151 bp, 15 predicted proteins | sample RifCSPhighO2_01_FD_184028 | JGI IMG/M metagenome (GOLD analysis project Ga0209542, IMG submission 184028) | Soil microbial communities from Rifle, Colorado - Rifle CSP2_plank highO2_0.1 (SPAdes) (version 2) | ecosystem: Environmental > Terrestrial > Deep subsurface > Rock core/Sediment ...
TTGATGCGCCAGTAATAGAGGGTATCAAGGGCAAGGTCTGATCCTGCGTATGAGATATCGGGGCTGCGACTGCCCTGCGACGTCGTGGCCATGGTGGTGGTTGCGAGGGTGGTGGTGAAAAGGGTATCTGACACCGTTATCCACGTTATTGACCACCGTTATTGACCCGTTATCTTTCAAAACTTTATAACACTTCCATCAGTGATTTCGGGGCTGCTATTCATATAATCCGATCGATATTGCGGAGATGTAAAATTAATCGAATCAACTTTAATTGAACTTGGTGCCACTATGCTCAAATTGACATCATTAACATGATATAGCTTGAACAAATCATGCTTAATATAAATCCCTGGCAGAACAGGTCGTTCGACCCTTACAACAACACCGAAATCAGTCGTTGCTCCACCATTAATTCTGTAAACTACGACTCTAGAAGAGTCCAAGTCCAGCGTTCGTACTTTCTCGAACGCAGAATCTACACCCCCACTTTGGCTTATGGAATACAAATTCAAAGCGTTAAAAAATATAGGCAATAAAATTCCGAGGACCAAAAGACCAAATACTAGCGAAAGAATTACTTTTATAGTCCTGTTTTTGAACTCCTGTTTTAAGACAAGTACAAAGACGTAACTAGGAAATATATATAAAAGCAATCCTGCAGTTTTATTGATGTAGATGTTTTCGAATCTGATACCTAGTAGAGATCCCAAGATCAAAATACCGAATATACCAATCAAAATAGCATTTGGATCTTTTAGAGATAGATAATTCTTCATAATTGTACGCATATACTTTTATTTTACTCCCGGGGAAACGACTCCACCGGTCCATGTTACGATAGCTCCATTCGGAGTCGTCCAAAGTTTACTCTCATTGGATGTTGCGCCTGACCCGGTATTGAATGTATTCACAGCTTCGACACGCGTTTGAATGTTTGAAGAACCGAAGTTACCTACCGCACTTACAACGGATGGATTATAACTACTGATGCCATATTGGATATGGCGCTGATCCTGCGGATCGTCGAAACGAGAATTATACCAACTGAGGTGTGAATTACCGACAGCAATCTGTACTAGGCCGGCAGCTGTGAACAGAGTGTTTGAACTGAAACCTCCGGCAGTCCCAACGTAGCCGTAATGGAGATTGCCATATGTTACTGCATCAACTAACTGATCACCAAAGAAGTAGAACTTCCGATCTCCATCTACTGAATTAGCCCTGCTCTTGAAATCCCAAGCACCACCTTCTCTTACTAAATTACTGAATTGAGCTAGTCCCAAGGGAGAAGAGTCTGGTCGAGCTGTCTGCATACGAGCTGCATTAGACTGTAGCATCAGATAATCATTTGTTTGATGGTAAGTGCCTGTATTCCAAGTGTCAGTTCCGGTCATTCCTGCTCCGCTAGCCCAAATATAAGTAGCTAGTCCGCTTGGATCAGATTTTGTAACGGGATTACTACTTGCGTAAGAGTATGCGTTTAATGACTGAGGATCAGCGAGCATCTGTTTTGCAGGATTACCCAAAAACACCGGATCCTGTGAGAGGAATTGCCCTCTCGCACTCTCATAATAGCGAGCGTTTAGATAGTTGAGAGCAGTATCCGCATCGTAATGTTGACCGATGTATTGTCTCTTCTCCGAAAAGCTTCCAGTTTTTTCATCAAGGCGAATAGAACCATACGGGTAATAATCCAATGCCTGCACGATATCCCCATCAGCATTTGTGATCGCATTGGTGCCTCCCAGATGGTCTGTATGGATGATGTGGGTGGTGGTGGCACTTCCTGCCCTCTCAACTACAGCTATGAGATCATTGCCTGCGAAAATGTGTTTTGTTGTGGAGGCGGTGTTTGTGGAATAGAGCTTGTTTACGTAGATCGTGGTGATGCCTCCTGCGGTCTGGCTTACGCGGTTATTCTGATGATCGTAGCCGTATGTGCTGGTCGCAGTTCCAGCCCCCGTGTTCATCAGACGATTTCTATAATCCCATGTGTAGCTCACGGAGCCATATGAGGTAAGGTTGCCATTGTTGTCATACGCAAGGGTATATCCCCCGATCGTGGTTGCGGCGTGAGGGTTTGCATATCCTGTGCCTGCATAGGTGTAGGTCGTGGTGGATGATGATGTGCTCATTGCTGTGATGCTTCCGAGGGGGTCATATGTGAATGTGTGTTTGTATGGGGTGGAGCTTGCTTGGGTCGTGGATGCGTAGGTGAGGCGATTGAGCCCGTCATACGCAAATGATACGATTTTGCCCGCGCCGTTGTCCGAGAGGTCGGTGATGGAGGTGATATTGCCTACAGCATCATAGTCGTAGGTAATGTCCTGAATATGGAGACTTGATCCTGCGAGCATGAATGTGCTTGTTGCGGTGCTCCATATAAACGGTGGCTGACCCCAAATCTGCGAAGCACAGGCAATTAAACAGGCCGCAGGTAAAAAAGGCGCGTGGGTATTTGGATTTAGAGACCCCGATTCTACCGCATCCGAAAGAATCTATACGACTTTTTATCAGGAACTCAAAAAAGAGATTGAAGTAAAAACACCCGCAGGATTGAAAGAAATCAACAAGCAACTCTCCGACCTTATTCCGATTAGCCACGCGATTATCAGAAGAATACCCGTAGCCGAAAGACAGAATGTATTGAGTTTGACCGATATAATTTCAGGGGGATTTGCGATTGGGAATCCTAAAGCAATGGGGTTATTTGCTTTGAATAGATTAACGAAAAGCGGCTCGTTTGCAAAACTTCTTACACAGATTGAAACAAAGCCAGCGAAGACGGCGATAGGCCAAAGGGTATTCGGCAAATGATTATTAGGGCTTTTGTATGCTCCAAATCCAGCAGATAAACCAGACTGTAAGCAAAACTGCGATATAAATAATCATATCGTCCCAAGTAAGACGTTAAACTGCTTGCGACCTTTCAAATAATGTGCCCCTACCCGAGAATCGGATTTTGGTTTTCCCCTTACCCCTTTCCGCTTTCTTAATAGAAAGCATATAATGAGACAAAGAAGAAATAGTACCTTCGCAAAAAAATTGAAAATTTTTTGTGCGACTATCTTCTTGAAAAGGATAAAGGATATGTAGTGAGACAATCGTAGCTATCGTCTCACATTGTACCATCTTGGATATTTGACGCTATGGTATGCGTATCAGGATGCCATTCCGAGTCATCGCACATGGAGCGCATCGTTCAACATGACTGGCATGGAAGTAGACCTTATCGCTCATCGTTCTATGGTTTCCCTGATTCTCCCGCGCTGATGTGGCCGGATGCCTTTCACTGACTTGCGCGTTTTCTTACCTTGCGGTAGTAGCTACGACCCTGAATTATCAAGTTGTCTCATTGGTATCCCAGCAGATGGCGTTGATTTTACTTTTTTGTGCCATGGCGTTTGACTTCTTCTTGTAACACCCGCCACATATAGTAATCGGCTATTACTGACAACAGTGCTCCTATTGGAGAGAGTAGCACAATCACCATGAGCCAACCTGATATCTTATTCCATGATGCGGCCCTGGTTGCTGGTTTGCCAAAGTCAGATTCGAGTCGCTTGAAGTCTTTACCAAGAAGAATTAAAAATACACCCATACTAATCACGAGTGGTATAAGTGCAAAAGTAAGTGGGAGTTTGATTGAAGAAGAAAGAATCGTGTTGGATGAAGTTAACAAGATCCACACCAGAAATGTAGCACCTAATACAAACCATACCTTTAAGTGCTTGGTCAGGACTTGATCCCTCCGCTTCTTTCCTAATGCCCATATACCAACATATAAAAGTATGCCTGCTATCAAACTGCCCAAACTTACCACAAGGGATAGTATTTTGATAACAAAGCCTTGCGGATACCACTGAGCGACAAAAGAGACAATCATACTGGGTATGATCAGTATGAGATAAATAAGACCCCAGAATACTCCACGTTCTATAGCTTTATTTATCCTTTGGCCGTTTTCCATAGAATTTAATAATTAGTAATAAGATGTTGCATGAGGATTGGCATATCCTGTGCCTGCATACGAATAGGTCGTGGTGGCTGTGGATGTGCTCATTGCTGTGATGCTTCCGAGTGGGTCATAGCTTACATATATATTCGTATAAAATTACTCACTGCAAATACAATAAATAAAATACCTATTAGCACTGTAATCCATCCTTGAGCCTTATAAGAAGTTTTTCCTATCCACGACGGTGGAAATAAGAGTGGGATCTTTTTTGACATTTTTACATAGAATGCATTCCTATCATCCACCTGTTTTTTGTTGGTAATAATTATAAATAAGCCGACAAATAAAGGCACGGCAATAAAGCCGAGCCATTGATTACTTGTAAAAGCCGCGTAAACCCAGAACCCTATGATTACATACCAAATTAAATCGATAGTTTTCATACTAACTTTGATTATTTTTTAGTTGAAGGTGTCGATTGTGGTGCTGATGACATTACTTGCCCATACCAAGTAACAACAGCTCCGTTTGGTGTCGTCCACAGCTTACTTTCGTTAGATGTAGCTCCTACCGAAGAATTATAAGTATTTACTGCATTAATGCGAAATTGGAGAGTAGATGCTCCGGAATTAAATCCAAAACCCTGATCAGAATAGTTCTTATTGATTGTTTGATTGGTTGTCATTGGAGTAGTCATATGCTCAAGTGGACCACCTAAAGTATAAAGTAACTTACTTAATTGTATGGAATAGGTAATACTGCCATTTATTCCAGGTGTACCAACACCAAATTCCATTGATGGCATGCGCCCACCATTTTGAGGTGTTCCAACTTGTCCACCTATACCCTTGTTAGTAAAACCACTCACTGACCCACTCCAGCCCTCTTGGGGACTACCAGTTGGTGAATACATAACTGATCCAGAATAACCAGGAGGTCCAACAGTGATACCAAAATACACGATTGGATCACTTGTCCCTGGAGCTATATAAAATCCTCCAACTGGTCCACAAAAACATTGCGGGAAAGCAAATCCACTATTCACATCATAGTACTGTCTTCCATTGGGATCTTTTTTGAGGATCGGGTTATTACCTGCATAGGAATAACTATTCATTGATTGAGGATCGATAAGCACTACTTTACCATCCTTCGTCTGTCCAATCTCCCAAAACACCGGATCCTCACTCAAGAACTGCCCTCTTGAACTTTGATAGTACCTCGCATTCAGATAATTGAGCCCGCTCTCTGCATCGTACATCTCTCCGATGTATTCTCTTTTAGATACATCGGTGCCTGAATTGATCCTCCGATCTCCATACGGATAATAATCCAATGCCTGCACAATATCCCCATCTGCATCCGTGATAGCGTTTGTGCCTCCCAAGTGATCCGTGTGGACAATATGGGTTGTGGTAGCTGTGGTGCGTTCAACGACTGCGATTAGGTCATTGCCTGCGAAAATGTGCTTTGTTGTGGATGCAGAGTTCGTAGAATAGAGCTTATTTACATAGATCGTAGTAATCCCTCCTGCGTACTGTGCGACGCGGTTGTTTTGATAGTCGTAGCCGTATGTACTCGTAGCTATACCGGCTCCCGTGTTCATGAGGCGGTTTCTGTAATCCCATATATATGCATTCGCTCCATACTTCGTAAGATTGCCGTTATTGTCGTAATAACGGTGGCTGACCCTAAATCTGTTTTATACTCCCGTTTGTGAGCTGTTCTTGGTCAGTATGATTTTGCGTACAATTTCTGCGATGCGACCCGCTTTCTCAAGGGTTTGACCCGGTATGGTAATACCTGGTTTTATTATCTGCTTACCAACGACTTGCGCGGGCGCGGCATTTTCTAGAACTACAGTCGCAAGACCACTGAGACGTTCCATGATACTCTGTTTGATATTCACATCCTGAATAGTTCTATAGGGAATATGGACATCACTTCTACTAATTACTCCCGTACGCATAAGGATGTAATCAGGAAGAAATTCAAAGTGATAAACAGCTCTCCAGATAAATAAATATATGACCCGCAGAATAAAGATCACAATAAACAATACGGCCCAAGTAAGTAATGGAGGGGGACTAAACAAACTGGCAGGAAAACCGTCGCCAGTTGTTAACCAAAGACTGAAAAATGTCGCGAGAAAAAGTGTAGAGAAGAAAGTACTGAGTATGGATAGAAAGAGCCATGTTTCGGTTAGCGGATAATTTCTACTGGAAACTTCCTCATTCAATCGCGTTGGAGTTTCTTGCGTAAGTGGGGGTAGGATATTATTAGCAAAAGAGGTTTGACTGCCTTGAATTTTCTGGAGCAATAACGACTTTAAGCCCTCTGCCGCATCGTATTCAACCCCATCAATATGCGCCTCCATTGCAGACGAAACCGTAGCGCTTGCAACATGAACGTCATAAAGGCCCATCACACGATCAAAAACGTCTTGGTCAACATAAACGTCCTGAATCTTGCCATACTGGACGTGAATTTCCTGAGGAGCAAACACGCCTTTTTTGATGGTGAGAAAGTTATCGCTGGCGCTGTAATAGTAGCGACGGATATATACGGTAATATACCAGGCATAGAGATATATTATCGCGATATAACCAAGAAACATTCCCAAAAGGAACAACGGATCCATGAGATCATAAAATGCAGTCTTGCTGAAAGAAAATTTAAATATCGCAACGCAAGATCCGATAAGGAGAGTCAAAAAACTAGCACCGAAAAACATTGGAATTATTTTTTTCCAAAACTTTCTTGGGCTTAGAGGGTAAAGCGACTGCAAGGATTCCATGAGTTTTTAATCTATTATTTTGAATGAATTTATAAAATGATCAAACTCCTCATCATTATACTGGCCGTCTTTGGAAAGCTCCCCAAGCGAATAGTATCTGCTCGGAACTTTGCTTTTTGACCCATCCCAAAAAATAAATAGAGATTTCGTAAATTGCGAATGTTCCCAATCATAATACACCATTCTCATAGCCCTATGCCCATTCCAATCCAAAATGGAGGAGGTTGCTATTTTGACACCAGGCATTGACTGTATTCTGTCTGCTGATTTTTTTAGTATCTGATCAGGGTTTGAGATGTCTATTTCCGGCAGAAACTCACCGACTTCAACGACAAATAGTGTAGAGGTCGTATGTCCCGTATAGATATCGTTTTTAATAAAACCTTGACTTTTAGCGATTTGCCCGGTCATTGAAGCACGTGTCGGTGGTGACGGAAAAGTCGCCACAAAAAGAGGTTGGGAATAAACTTGCCATTCACCCGTAACTCCAACAGTAAGATTCTGGGAAGTAGATTCTACCCAAGACTGCTGTATAAAGCGGATACTCACATAGAAGCAAAGCGTGGTGAGAACACTACAAACCAGCGCAACTAATGACAGCTTAAGATACCAAGTGATCCTACTTTGCTGTTTCATAACGAGGAAGAATATTCGTCTACTGACATGGACGACGTGGGGGCAAGCCCCCCATGTAGTCCAGCTTATCCCAAATCTGCAGGTATTATTTATCGATTCGTTCGGCAGAATCCAGTATATCTTTGGGTAACTTCTTGCTTGCATCGAGGATTTCAATACCTCCCAGTAGGCCTTCCGCATCAAAGTCTAAATTAATCATCCCGTTCACTTCGTTAGGATCACACGGATATGTCTTTGAGACCCAGCCCGGAAATACATCGGCATTTGATTTAAGATATATATATGCCGCATCTACTTCTTTATCGTAGGTTATCTTCATCATCTTATCGTTTTTATCAGATTGTTAATGTATCTTTGACTCACATTCGTAATTACCGTCGTTATTTTCCCCGTGCTGCTGATTTCGCCAATAAAGGTTCTGCCTATCTGATCGTAGTATCCATTTTTTAGAGTACCATTATGGAAATATTGGAATGGTTTCGTTGTTTGTAAGACTTTTTGCGCCTGTTCCATGCTTACGCCTCTTTCTGCCATTTGCGTTAAAGCATGATCAGAGAAAGTAACAGCTTTTGAACCATATTTCTCATACGCCTTCTCGGCACCCGCGATAATCGGAGGAGCACTCGCGGCTACACCTCCGCAAATCACTCCACAAGTAATCGCCCCTCCAGCCGCTACTGTGACTCCAGCGACTACCGCTCCTCCGACAACACCAATAACCGCACCTGCTTGATACGGATGATCCATCGCAGCGCGTGCAACGCTGTTATTCTGATATGCGGATTCTGCCTTATTCCCAATTGATATCTGTAATGCATTTATCTGTGCCTGTATTTGATTAAGTTGTTGTTGAATTTTGGCAAGTTCCTCTTTTATTCCCCTTCCGTCGGGGTCAGTATAGCGCAAGGGATTGTTTCTTGCATAATTGTAGGCGTTGAGCTGTTGCGGATCATCTATGGGTCTCTCGGATTCGCTCCAAAATATCGGATCTTGTGAGACAAATTGTCCTCGAGAGGGATCATAGTAACGCGCGCCCATATAGACGAGCGAGGCCGCTCCATCATACTCGTGCCCCGTGTATTTCCTCTTCTCATCAAATGATCCTGTCTTGGTATCAATCCTCAAGCTTCCAAACGGATAATAATCCAATGCCTGCACAATATCCCCATCCGCATCCGTGATGGCGTTTGTGCCTCCGAGATGGTCGGTATGGATGATGTGAGTGGTGGTAGCTGTGGTGCGTTCAACAACAGCGATCAGATCATTCCCTGCGAATATGTGCTTTGTTGTGGATGCAGAGTTCGTAGAATAGAGCTTGTTTACGTAGATCGTGGTGATGCCTCCTGCTGTTTGGCTTACTCTGTTGTTCTGATAGTCGTAGCCGTATGTACTCGTCGCAATACCGGCTCCCGTGTTCATCAAACGGTTCCTATAATCCCATGAATAGGTATTTACCCCATAGCTTGTGAGATTGCCGTTGTTATCATACGCCAACGTATACCCTCCTACAGAGGTTGCCGCATGAGGATTGGCATATCCTGTGCCTGCGTAGGTGTAGGTCGTGGTAGCTGATGATGTGCTCATGCCAGTGATATTGCCGAGGGGGTCGTACATGAAAGAATGTTTGTATGGATAAATGGTGGCTAACCCCAAATCTGTTGCCATGGTGGTAGATCAATCGTGACTGTCCCATTTTCCTGCAGGAATACTTTTATTCAGGGCTTCGCTAAGATCAGAAGTGTGAAGACGGTAAGAACTATTATAATAAGGGTCATAAGGGCTCCTGCATACAAAGTAAATCTTATCCATATCGCGAGATATTGTTGAGCCTTTGTGGTCCATTGTTTACCTCCAACAATCCATCCGATAGGAAGAAGAAATACTCGAGCTATCTCGTTTGATAGTGGCCTATTATAAGCGAGGCATATACCGCCAATTACAATTGACACCAATATAAAACGAACACCTTCTGACAAAGTCATGATTATTAATTAATTTTTTATTTTGTCCGTTCAGAATCAGCAAATTTGAGACCACCGCCTGGGACACGGACATAAATAATACCGTTTTGTGCGACAGTGTTCGGTTGGTAACTGTTCTGATATTTCTGATCAACAAGCTGAGCACGCTGAGTCTCATTAAGAGAACTATAGCCCGACCAACTTGAAGCATTGGAAGCATGGGGGATTAATCCAGAAGATTGATTTTCGATCTGAGAATTATTCCCAAAAAGAAAAGGTTTTGAATTATAAATCCAGGAGAATGACGCTCCAAGCTCCAAGCCAAATGCCCAAGCAGAACTTCTTTCCTGATGTTTTGCAAAACTTAATGGGTTGCTCGGGTTTTCTTCTGCTTCGACAGACCATGATTTCCCAACGATCGGAACAACTGTTAGTTCGGCCTGAACTTTTGCTGGTGTACCGAAAGTATGTTGCTCTTCTAATTTCCCTGCAGGATCATATTTGAGGGATGCTCCGACACCTAATCCGACTGACGGGAAAGAGCCAAAGACTTGCCAGCCCATGTGAGGATCAACTCTAACTCCACCCCCTGCTGAGAAAGGTCCCGCATGGATACCACCGCTAAATTCAAGTACTGATTTTCCATTAGAATCAATAAACTTTACTGGATTACCCCTTGCATAGCTATAGCTATTCATCTGTTGAGGATCAGCCAAGAACTGCCTCGGATTATCACGGCTTGCAGGATCCTCACTCAAGAACTGTCCTCTGCTAGGGTCCTGGTATCTGGCCATCATGTAGTTCAATCCGGTGGCGGTATCATACTCGTGCCCCGTGAACTTTCTCCTCTCATCAAATGATCCTGCTCTGGTGTCGATTCTCAATCCTCCATACGGGTAATAATCCAATGCCTGCACAATATCCCCATCCGCATCCGTGATTGCATTGGTTCCTCCCAGATGGTCTGTATGGATGATGTGGGTGGTGGTGGCACTTCCTGCCCTCTCAACTACAGCTATGAGATCATTGCCTGCAAAAATGTGTTTTGTTGTGGAGGCGGTGTTTGTGGAATAGAGCTTGTTTACGTAGATCGTGGTGATGCCTCCTGCGTACTGTGCAACGCGGTTGTTCTGATAGTCGTATCCATATGTACTGGTCGCTGTACCGGCTCCCGTGTTCATCAGACGATTTCTATAATCCCATGTGTAGCTCACGGAGCCATATGAGGTAAGGTTGCCATTGTTGTCGTAGCTCAAGCTGTACGATCCTATCCCCGTAGCCGCATGGGGATTGGCGTATCCCGTGCCTGCGTATATGTATGTTGTCGTAGCTGTGGATGTGCTCATTGCTGTGATATTACCAAGGGACGAATAGCTGAAAGTGTGGAGATACGGAGTTGAAGATGCCTGCGTAGTGGATGCGTAGGTGAGGCGGTTCAATCCGTCATACGCAAATGCCACTACCTTACCGGATCAACTTGCAGAGTTGTCGGTAATGGACGTGATATTCCCCACAGCATCATAATCATAGGTTATATCCTGTATATGTACGCTTGATCCTGCGAGCATGAATGTAGAGGTAGCTGTGCTCCATGTGCCTTCAGAGCCCGTCATAAATGGTGGCTGACCCCAAATCTGTCAATTTTATAATCAAATCGTCAAGCTACTCCCGCGTCATCTCGCTCATGTGTAATTGGTTTGTTATAGAGAAAACACACAGCTATCGGGGCTTCTTTGGACTTGGGTGGTGGTTGCCAGGGTGGAAAGGGTATCTAACACCGTTATCAGTGACTGATTGAATTAGTTGGGAAGCTACGCTTGATTGTGCTTCGTTTTCTTGAATCTTTTTTAAACGATTAGCATCCATAGGATTACTTTCGGAATAAATCTTGATCTATTTTTATATTAGGATTTATCGAGTGGATCGTCTCGATCAACTTCTTGAAGTCACCTTCTGTAAGACCATGTTTGTTAGCAAGGCCACGTTCAGTGATTGCCCCATCTTTCTTGCGAACCCCCATAATTACTTCCGACATCAATCCAGCGAAGGTTGGATTTCTGCGAATAAATACGATATCGGATATTTGAGTTAACCTTCCACGAATAAATAAGACTGTGCCATATACATTTTGACCATCAAGGGTTATATAAGAACCACGGGAAAACCCGAGCCAAAACAGAAAAAGTGGCCCCCCACTGACAGCTAAAAATACAACGTGCCTAATAGATGGCCCGGTAACAAGTAGCCCGCCCGCTACCATTAAAAGAAGACCAATCCCCAAAATTATTGGGATGCCTTTCACTAAAGTTGGATCAAAGTAGAATCGTGTTTGCATATTTTTTGGTTTATCCATAATTATTTCTTATTACTCGAACCTGATAGGCTCGACACTAAACTCTTCAGAGAACTTACCAGTGACTGCAATTGCTGAACTAGAGAGCCAGAAGAGCCGCCATTTGAAGTCCCCGCAGAATAATTTTGTGTTGAGACGTATCGGTTTACTGTCTGCGCGAATGTATTTGCGCTGTTCGAGAGAAATTCTTCAGCTGCTTGGCGTTGCGTGTGAGCGCCCGTATAAAATGCTTGAGTGCCGAAATTTGGATTCCTGCCAACCACTTGCGGTAACGTCTTCAATGTACCAGCCGTTAAAGCAGATACACCGCTGTTAATAATGGCGCCTCTCGTGTCAGTTGGTTGGTTGAGCAGATAATTACCACCGTAAGTGGTACCAAGCGTTAATATACCGGATGTACCACCGACCGCAACCGCGGTTGCACCCGCTCCCAAACCGACCGC
>Ga0209542_10016675_pt1 | contig 12151 bp, 10 predicted proteins | sample RifCSPhighO2_01_FD_184028 | JGI IMG/M metagenome (GOLD analysis project Ga0209542, IMG submission 184028) | Soil microbial communities from Rifle, Colorado - Rifle CSP2_plank highO2_0.1 (SPAdes) (version 2) | ecosystem: Environmental > Terrestrial > Deep subsurface > Rock core/Sediment ...
CTGGTGGTGTCGGTTCAGGCTCTGGCGAAGCCGGTGTAGTGGTAGCAGTGGCCGATGTTGAGGTGGCTGTCGTCGGTATGGTAATAAAAGTAGTCACTGTCGAAGTAGCCGTTATTGGCGTGGAAGTTGCCGTTGGTATTATGATTGGGGGCGTTGAAGTGGCCGCGGGCTCAAGGACAGCGGGGATTTCAGATTCTTCGGTAATTGTTGATCCGCGATGCCTACTAAGCCACTCCGCTACTGCGGTCACGCCTTCTTGCCATGATTCGTAAGTGCGAGTATTACCATCGTCATCATTGCCGACATTACCCGGATTTAGAGTCCTCACCGCTACACCAACAGTGCCAAAGCGCGAATCAAGTTCCATCATAGCCATCATCAGTCTCGCGTCTACGGTGTAGGCGAGAGCAGCGCTCATAATCATCTCTCCAGTAACCGGGCTACTCAAATATTTGCTCTTGATGTAATCATCAATTTTTTCCACAGTATCCATCACTCCCATTTTGCTCAAAATATTCATTATTTTTTCTTTGTGCTCCGGATCGGTAGCATAAGAAGCGGTATCATATTCACCCAAAATGGCGACTGAACCATCGGTCATAGCTTCCGCGAGAGTGGTTTCTCTAACAGCGGCAGATTTGGAGGTGTCCACCAATAAATTTAATTGGTACAGAGTATCTTCCAAAGTGATGATCTCTTGATCAGCGACATTCATTCTTTCCAAATCGCCGCTCATCTTGGCATAATCTCTGGAAAGCTTAAATTCTCTTAACCTATTGTTGAGAAGCTGGATAAGGTCATCTATTGTCATACTAAAATTATATCATGAGTTGATATGATGAACTATCCACAAGATTCTACTTGAAAAACTTGAGTGGTTCCAATTCTGACCGTTGAATAAGCCCCGTGCTGTTAGCAGTTCGAACAGAGACCGTGTTTAAGTTAGTAACTTCAGCAATGTTTGAATTTGCCCCCACCAGATTCACTGCATAAGGGCCATCCTCAAAAGTCACCGTATAACCGTTGATAATCTCAACCAGTCTGGCAAAGGTCGCGCCTCCAACCGTTACGATCGTGCTGTGAACGTGAGTTGTTAAAAAAGTAATACCTTCCGCATCATCTTCAAGGCCTTTTAACCTAAGGCGGAAAGTATTGACGTTTAGCTCTCTAACTTCAAAAGGAGAGGATGACACCAAGGTAGTATCCGCTTTAGGTATGTGTATTATTTTTGTAGCCCAGTCAATGGTAATTGCCATGGTATTAATAGTTTACGTGAGTCCTATTTCAATCCCAAAAACTTAGCTACCGTGAGGGTCTTCATGAGCTGGGCATGTTGCGCCTCAGTTAAACCACTTCCGGAAGTTACTGTAATCATACCTGCGGAGTTGTTAGACCTTACCGATACCTGATTAAGATTTAATCTATCAGCGATATTGTTGTTAGCGCCAACGAGATTGACAGAGTATTGGTCGTTTTCAAAAGTAATGGTATACGGGACTATAATCTCAACCACTCTGGCAAGTGTAAGACCTCCAAGCGTCACTTGTGTATTATGATTATGCGTTTTTGGTTGAACCATTCCCTCTGTACCATCCTCCCAGTTTTTCAGCGCAAGGCGAAAAGTGTTGACATTAAGTTCGTGGTTTGGAAACGTACCGCCCAAATCAACCTTGGGGATAGTGATGACATGTGTTACAGGATTTATTGATAGTGCCATAATTATGTACTCCCGCCACTAAAAACTCTTGTTTGTAAATGCGCCAACTGTACTCTAAACTGATTTAATAATTCCGCTTGTGCTACAATTTGAGCATTCAACGAATCTATTTTAATCTGTTGAGCGAGAATTAATTTTCTCGAATCTTCAACAAAAGCAACAATAGTAGTAATGTTTCTTACTTGGACTTCCTCAAGTGCTTTTTTTACTTCTTTTTCTCCTGCTTCCATATATTTTATTTAGTTATTTGATTTATTATTCATCTGGTTGTAAAAACACTGTTACCGATAACCCATTTGTATTGCTTACCTCACCTGCTACTGGTGCTTGTCTATATAATGGTTGCGCACCAATTGTAAATGCAACATTAGAACTGTCTGCGCTACCAGCTCCTCCTGGAAGAGTAACATCATTGGCATTAACATATGTAGCCAAATAAATTCCTGGGGTCATGTTAGTACCCGCTGTTATCGTCAGTAAAAATGTTCCAGAGAATCCGGTGAACGCGCCTGTCTTAGTTAATGTACTAGTTGATTCTGTCCATGTAGCCGAAGTATATGATGGGCCGTAGGTATGTCTTCTAACCCATCCACTTACAGGTTGTGCTGCGGAGTAGGTTCTTGAATCTGTAATAACTCCTGAAGCATTTGTGAATCCGTTTAATAATACCATTGTTGCAGTTATTGTACCTGTCGCAGTGTCTGCTGGATCCCCAAGCATAGTATAAGTGTATGTACTTACCCCTGTTACATTTATAGTATATGCTCCATTATATTCATCTTGATCTGCTCCTGCAATAAGGATATTATCATTGTCTGCTAAACCATGCGTTCCATGAGTTACCGTGGCCGTTGTGCCTGAACTTGTGATAGTAACAGATGCCTGATAAGGAAAATTAGTATTATCAGTTACGGGAACCATAACTCTTGCATTTTCAATTACTGCACCCGTGTCAAGATCTTTTGCTGTTACTGAAAAAGTTACAGGGTCTTGAACTATTGATACAAGGGCCCCATCTGTTCTATATGATGTAGCAAATGATACATCAGAACTACAACCTATTAGATTAATGGTAACTGTTTCTGCCCCTGAAGTTCTTTTAATATGAAATATAGACGCATCATTATTTTGTGACGCGCTAAATCCAGTAAAACTAATACCGGTTAATGTCATAGTTAATGGAGAGCTTGTACCAAATTCTATTGCGTGATGAGCATTTGTTCCTTTAGAAAAGGTCATGTTGTCAAGATCTCCATTTGGGTCACTATTAATATTCCATATAACTGCTGAGGTATTTGCTGCAACAGTAGGAGTTAAACAACTTGTTCCAGTCATTAAACCTCCGCCGGATGTAATCGTATTACATCTTAAAAACTGGCATCCTAAGAAATCAGTGTTTCCTAGTAAAATAAAGGTGTTCATGTCAGTAAAGGTACAAGCAGTTAATACAACTGTAGCATTATCCACTACTTCTAAATCACCGTCAGATGCATTTGTAGATGGTGCGGGATTTACAAAGTTTATTCCTGACCATGCTACATTTGTGCTCGCATTTCTAATCTCAATTTTATTAAATGTTGCATATACTTTGCGGGTGTCCTGAATAAAAATAGTTGTGTTTGAATCTCTAAAATCAGCCACTCCATTAATAGAACCCCCCGTATCAGCTGTTGAACCCTCATCACTGCCTGTGTTTGCATAGGTAAAAGTCGTAGTGGTTGGAACCGTAGTGACTGTAGCGGTGGCATTATATCCGGTACCACCAATCCCAGTCATAGTAAGAGTATCACCTACTTTAAAACCATGAGCCGCACCAGTAGTCAGGGTTGCCACGTTAGAGGTTCTGGCACGATTCGTGGTAGCTACAGTGGATAGTCCTATTTTCATTAGCCCCTTCCACAGATATCCACCAGAGGTTACACTTATAAGCCCCCACCGTGCGCCACTGGCATCGTTAAGTGCCGCATACCCTGAAAAGACACAATAATTAGCAGATTCACCGCCAGTAAATCTTGATTGCGCCCTGCCATAACGAATCATATCTACTACGTGCGGCTGTCCTTTTAGAACTGCTGTACCTAATATTCCAGCACTTCCAACACTAAAAAATGTTAAAGCGGCTGGCGGAGTACCCGCTGTATATTCTCCTGCTATTGTAGGGTCAACCGGATTATTTACCCATTTACCATAAGGAAATGGTGGGACGTCATTACCGCCAACTGCCCAGGCCTTCCAATTACTTAAATCAGTAGCAACAACCAATCTTAATCCTCCACTGGCATAACTAAGCATTGCCGTTGCTACGCCATGTCCATGCCATACTAAAAATACATCATTGGTGGCAAGAGTAACAGACGCTGCTAAAACTCTTCCCATTGAAAAAGCAGCAGTTGTGTTGGTTGCCTGAGAATAAGCATTTGATCCTTGTATGGCACTTTCAGCATCGACTTCATCAGGATTACCACCATTAGCCATAGTAAGGAATTCTCCCCATGCAGTCGAATCTGTATCTCCTATCCAGTCAACCAGGTCATGTGTATATGCTGGTACTGCCATAGTTTAATCATTACAAGTCCGTAGTTCTAATTGCGGTAATGGTTTGGTTACTGGATGTCTGTGTCCAAGAAGAAATAAACTGCTTAATTGGAGTTCCAGCTCCATCTCTGACAATAACAACCAAATTTCTAGAACCAGTTTGCACTGAAGTAAATCGGTCTGTTCCATTCTGTCCACCAGGTCCACTAGTATCTGCATTATCATAGAGAGCATCTACGTAAGCAATCCACACATCATTATTGTTAGAAGCATTCACCGAAGCAAAATCTTCATTGCCATCTGTAGTATCAACCGTAAACGTACTTGTTGCCCATGATGAATAGTGGAGTCTTCTTTCAAAACCATTATTATCTGTTACTCTGATGTATCCAATTGAAGGAGTATCAGAAGGTATAGCTTCTTGAACCACTACTGAAGTAATGTTATCTGTTGTCAAGTTACCACTAAGAGAAAGCTGTGTTTTGGTTATCGCAGGATCTCCGTTTGCATCTGTTGTGCTTCCGTCCCAAGGCGCGACCAATACTCTGTCTTCTCCATTTGCTAAACCTGCAACAGTGTTAGTTACATTGTTAGGAGGAGAAATGACTGTATTTGTAAGGTCTGTTACTTTGTCCGAAGAAGATAGGTCCGCAGTTTGTAGCGCTAATCCATAAGAACCAATCAAAGCAGAACCAGTTGAAATTCCAACAAAGGGTTTAGAAATACTACGGTCTATTACCGCCGTTGTTCCTGTTTCTACTGTTACTTGTCCTCCTGAATTAGCTCCTGTAATTGTTATTTCATCTGCTGGCGCAACTCCTGTGAGCAACTGTATCCACATCTTTGTTCCTGCTGTCTCGCTGTTGATAGCTAACATTTGTCCAGTACCAGCGGTTGCGCCAGAACCCCAGGAAACTGGTTCTACAGCATCAAAGTTACCCGTTGCTCCATCAACCACCATTTCGTGTGTAATGCCCCTAAACACCTCTCCATTTAACCCATAAACTTGCTCGGTAGAGCCGTCAGCTATTTGATATTTAGTGTATTCATAAAATTGGTTAATGAGTTTAGCACCTCTGTCCCAAACCGCATAATAGTTTTCATTTACAGTGTTGTTATCAACATCAATACTCTTGTATCCAATATTAAGGTCGTATACCGACTCACTGGCACTTGCCGCTACTACCAAGTTTCTGTTAAGGGTTAAAGCGTCTGTTGATATTGAGACAATCTTATACTCGGAATTATCTGTTCCTATCATAATAAAATCTCCATCTGCAAATGAAGCGCCACCACCAGTTTCTACGTTCAGAACAGCTTGGCCCGCATTGTTTGTTCCACTTGCATTCTTTGTAGAATCAGTTCTATCAATATAAACATCTGTCCACCCGCTTACAGTGGTTTCACTTGTAGCATTGTTTAAGTCTGCTGAATCAGATAAGGCAAGCACGTTGTTGCCTCTTGAGGTTCCATTGATAGAGAACTCACCGTAGGTATACCCAAATCTTCGATTGGTTCCAAGTAGTCTTCTAAGATCAATGTCCGCTGCTCCGTCACGAACTTTTTGCATCCATCTGTGAGATATACCCGCTGAAACAAACCTATTAACTCCCAGACCTACTTTATAAACATCATTTTGAACAAAATCATTACTTGTTCCTCCAAATAATCCTCCACCTACGGTAATAGTGCCAGTATCGTTATCTGTAATTATTCCATGACTTCCATCTGTTACGTTATAAAGGGTAAAACCAATAAGGTCGTCTGCTACAAGTCCTCTATTTGTTAAAGCCGTTGACAGATTAGAGTCAGTCAGGATGGTTGCGTGAGTACCTGCTGCTGTGTGTGTTCCACCTAGACTATAATTCCACCAATCATCAGTTACAACAGAGCCACCTGGCTGAACATTTTGATGAAGTTGGATAAGAACTCCTTTGTTACCGAAGTTCACGATACCATCCCAAATATCAGAACCAGAAGTTCCTTGAATAACAGAACCATCATAAAGATGTTCTGATGTTGTTTGGTTAATCGTGTACCCGTTAATAAGGGTGATGATGTTGTCGGTTGACCTACGAGAAGGGTCAATGTTGGTTACGTCTAATTGGTCGGAACTTGCCGGTGTTGCTACCGCATCATCCGCCAGTCCTTGTAACCATCGGTGAAATTCAATTACTGTTGCATAAGAAGGATTCACTCCTGTATGAGCGTTACCCGTATATGCGATTGCTTTTGTTGACCGTGTTACTGTCCAGTCTGCTGCTACTATTGCCATATGTTTATAATAATATCAAATTAATTTCTTTTTTAATTATTCTTCCATATTTTGAAAGGTGATTTTTGAGTTTTCGTAGTACCTTTCTTCCCTGCCTGCGCAGACAGGTCTTTAGTTTCTTTTTCAATTACTTCACCATATTCAGTCTTACAAAATGGACATTTTGTATTTTTCTCTGCGTAACCAAAATATAGCCCACATTGACTACGCTTACATTTTACTACTTTGTTCATATTATCAAACATACAATGATTATAGCATACGCATTCGTAGTCTATAGTTTTATGGTGTGGATAACTTCGCCATACTTTCTATTGTGAATAAGTATAACCAGCACGACTATCCCAAACCTTCGTAAAACCTGTCGTACTTTCGGCCCATCCGATAATAATGCTAGGCTTACCGGCGACATCAGCGCTGTTAATCCTTTTTATACGCCATCCCACGGCATTAGTTGCTATCCCAATTGCCGCTTCCCCCACGTAATCAATAGCACCAACCGTTTCAAGACGAAGGTTAAGTTTAACACCACCATAAGCAATAGTCCGCAGAGTGTCTTCTGTAGAAGCTGATAGTGGTGTCCCCAAGACATCCACCTGAACATGCCGGTCACTATCTACCAAACCTTTTGTGTCCGTATCTACCGAATTGCTAAAACTACTAGAGCCACTGGGCTGAGAAGTAACCTTGACTTCCAAAGACCCGGTACCAGTCTCAAAAGCTAAATCTCCAGTCTTCAAAACCTCGCCTAACGTTCCTTCTGTAGCGGGATTTATCCTCGCGTTGGTTGAATCCTTGACACCAACTACACCAGTCGTCGGCGAACTGCCCATTATGAAAGCCGAAGCTTTTTTAGGTGATAAGATTTGGGAAGCGATGATGCCGGCGCCGGCAATGCCCGCCACCTTCAAAAAGTTGCGTTTACCCGGATCATTAACTTTGGGTTGTTCCTGATCTGTTGTTAATGGAGGGATAGTAGCTACGACATTAACCGGCCTTCGTATTAATCGAAAAGAATATGCATTTGGTATTAATCGAAAAGAATCTGCATTTGGTAAAAACATATCTATAATAATCCGTCAACTTTAATTATATCAGATTTTACTGCAACAGTTATTAACAAACAGGTGTCAATTTGTATTTTGGAAAGTATTAGGCGTGTGATATTATTTTATCATCAGGAACGGATAGAGAAGAAATTCTCATGAAGAATTACACATCCCGTTTTCATTTCTTTTTGTTTTCATTTTGCTGTTTTGTGTTTTTCGGTTTTTTTTCAATCTCTGTCGCGTTTGCTGATAATTATCAAAAAATCGCTCCTGGCGACACCGTTACTTTGGGCGAATTTGTCTTTGAAGACGATTTTTCCCCTTCTACGACAGATTGCACTATCGGCATAACCGATTCCTCAAATGTGGAGCAACAGTCTCCGACAACAATGCTCGAAAGAAGTGACGGTTGGCATTACTTTGATTTTGAGACGGACCCGAATGATCCTTCCGGTATTTGGCGTTCCGTCATGATTTGTGGAACTGCGGGAGGGGGAGACCTGGTTAAAGTGGATAAAAGTTTTATCGTTGATTCGTCATTTCAAAGCGGATATACTGTGACACTGTCCGATTTTGAGGGAACTACGGTCAACACCGCTTACAAAGCAAAATTACAGGTTCTCAATCATGCGACTATTCCAACGGATGCCGATGCTGACCCCACAGTGGTTATTACTGATTCTGCCGGAACGGTCCAGGTCTCAAATGGTGTTATGACTAATGACCCAAACTCAAACGGAACCTACAGTTATAGTTATACCATTGTGAGTGGCGTCGGCGGCGCCTGGGAGACGGTGGTCTCCGTCGTCATTGACGGGCAAACGATTAAAAAACATGATTATTGGAATCTTTCCAGCTCGCCGGCTGACGTAGACATAAGTGACATTACAGACAAAATTATACCGGCCATAACCGCCAGTGTGAGAATTGACAACAAGGGAACTTCATACAGCGACTTTTACTATGTCTATTGCATCGTAAGCAGTGAAAGTAATTTGTGCGGTGGAAACGATGATGTAGCTTCCAAGTCAGCTACTGTATTTATAAATGCCGGAGGATTTACAAACCTGTCGCTCACTTTGGATGACGTGCCAGCGGCGGGAACTTATTGGTTCAAGGTTAAGGCGCGCGCCTTGGCCGAGACCAACTGGGCGGCAGCAACGGAACAATTTACTGCAGAGTCTGGAGTGGTTACTCCACCAGTTACACCGACACCGTCTCCCGGTGGTGGAGGTGGAGGCCCCGCCTCGATGGTCACCGTACCGACAATACCCGTAGGTTCTTGTAATGGAGCTGATTTTAATGGTGATAGTAAAGTAAATTCTGTTGATTTCTCCATCTTGCTTGCGTTCTGGCAAAAATCGCCGCCGTTTAAAAATCCCTGTGTTGATATAAACAAAGATAACAAGGTTAACTCTGTAGACTTCTCAATCTTGCTATATCAATGGAAAAAATAATATCTAACAAAAAAATATATTTTCTTCTTGTATTTAGCGCGATATTTTTGCCGTACTCAGCTTTTGCTTCAAATGTTTATATAGACACAAGTCATCCAGATTTTTTCGTTGGGGATACTATAATGTTTAGTGTTCGTGTTGATTCTGAAAATAAAAATATAAATGCGGCTGAAGGCAGTGTTTTGCTGGACTATTTAACAGAGTCAGTTTCTTTAATTGATATCAATACATCGGGTTCCAAATTTTCTCTTTGGCCCGGCAAACCTTTGCCATCGGAGAGCAATACAAGTATTTCTTTTGCCGGCGGGTCCCCTGGTGGTTTCAGCTCCAAAGACGCGATTATTTTCAATATTGTTTTGAAATTGCAAAAAGTAGGCCAAATCACTCTGACGCCTAATAATTTTTCTGTTTATCTAAATGACGGCAAGGGCACCAAAGATGAGGTAGGTGTTAAAAATTTAGTCATAGATGTCTTGCCTAAAAAATTAGATTCGCAGTCTGTTGATGATTGGAATAATTTAATTTCAAATGATAAGACGCCGCCAGAACCTTTTGAAATTTATGTGGAGCAAGAAGGATCGGTTTTTGATGGTAAAAAGTTTTTGTCCTTCAGTACTACCGATACACAATCAGGTATCGCTTACTATGAAGTAACAGAAGACGACCTGCCTCCTGTTCGCAGTGACGGTACTTATATTTTGCAAGAACAAAATAAACCGGTACAAGTGACGATTTCTGCTTATGACTCGGCTGGTAATGCGAGAGAATCAATATACCGATCGGCGCCATATAACGTTTTTTATCCTATTATAATTGTAATTATAATATTGATTTTTGTTTTTGTGATTTATAAAAAAAGAAAGAAAAATGATCTCATTCAAAAATAAAAAATATATACTGATTTTTTCTCTGATTTTTTTCTTATTCGTTTTTGGTAAGGCAGAGGCCGCTACTTTGTATATAAAACCGTCGCAAACCGAAGTTTCTGTAGGAAATATTGTAAATGTTCAGATTTCTGTAGATACTTTCGGCAAATTTATAAATAACGCAGAGAGTATCGTAAGCTTCCCCAAAGATTTGTTGGAGGTTGTTTCTTTGGACAATAAGTCATCCATTTTTTCTTTGTGGGTAGAAAATCCCAGTTTTTCAAATAGCATCGGCCAAGTGACATTCAATGGTGGCGTGCCAAACCCGGGTTTTTGGGGTAATAATGGCCAAATAATCTCTATCATTTTCAGAGCAAAAAAAGTAGGAGTGGCATCAATAGTCTTTTCCAATTCTGCAGTTAGGGAAAATGATGGTCTTGGTACGGATATTCTATCAAATAAAATCGGTTCAACCATAACTATTGTTAGTGGTTTGGATGTAACTCAAACTCAAAAGAGTCCAACTTTAGTCATAACTTCTTCAAGCCATCCAAATCAGAATGCTTGGTATAACAAAAATGACGTAGACCTTTCTTGGACAATGCCCAAAAATGCTACGGCAGTAAAGACTTCGCTCGGAGCTTATCCCGACTCAGATCCAACTGTTTATTACAGCACCCCAATTACCAATAAAAGTATAAAAGATGTTAAAGATGGCACTTGGTATTTCCACGTCAGTTATTTAGCAGATGGAGTCTGGTCAAAAACAGAACATTATAAATTACAAATAGATACAGTTGATCCGACCGATCTTCGTGTAGAAAGTCACAAAGATGATGCTGGTAAAATAACTCTGGATATAAAAGCTGGCGACTCTCTATCTGGTATTGACCATTTTACCGTGATGGCAAATTCAGACCAACCGATTATTGTTAAATCGGACGCCAACGGAGAAGCTTCTGTGGAAGTGCCATTTTCAAGATTAGGCGAGCATACCATAACTGTTACTGCTTTTGATAAAGCTGGCAATAAAACTGAAACCAAAACAACAGTTACGACCGATTTCGTGACGGAATTAAAAATTGATTCTTACCCGGCTAAAATCAGAGTGAACGAGAGCATTGAAGTTTCCGGTACCGCTCCTTATCCATACACCAATCTTAGAGTTTCTCTTAAAAACGGCGGCAATGTAGTTGAAGTTTATAAAATAAAATCCGATAGTTACTCAAAATTCTACTTCAACAGCAAACCCGTTTCATCAGAAGGAGAATATGTTTTATGGGTTGATATGTTAAAAGAAAACGAAGAGATCGGTTTCTCTTCTGAAAAAGTAAAAATTCTTGTAGAACAGCCTCTGCTTTTGCAAATCGGGTCTTACACAATTGGCTTGATGAAAGTACTCATTCCTGCCACGATACTTCTTATAATATTCATACTCACAGTACTTTATGGTTGGCATAAATTCTTTAATTTATACCGCAAAGTTAAGAAAGAAAGCGCTGAAGCCGGAAAAATAACTAAGAAATCTTTTGAAATGTTACGCAAAGATATCAGCAGTCACATTGCTAAGCTGAGGAGAGCAGAGTCCAAGAGGAAACTTACCGGAGAAGAGATTGAATTTCTGGAGAAATTTGAGGAGGAATTAGAAGATGTTGAGAAGGTTATTGATAAAGAAATAGGAGATATTACTCGTTAAAGGACCAGTTCGATGACTTTTACTATGCCAGACGAAGAAAATACACAATCAACGCCTGCTCCGCTATGTATTTCTAGAGGACGGCACATTCTTCAACAAGATGATTATTGCCCAAGGGTACGCTCACGAGTACACATACAACACGCCTTACAAATACCAAGCTGAATTCAAAGCCACGGAGAAAGCTGCACGTGAGGGACAGATCGGACTATGGAGTCCGAATACGTGCAACGGAGATACAACTTCCGGATCTAGTGCGCCCACGCAAACTACTCCTCCCCCAGCTGCTCAATCAACGGGAATATACTACACATCCTCTTATGGCAGCTCGAAATACTACTATCCGGAATCTTGCGACGGATGGAAAAGTTTGAGTCCATCTTACCTAAAATCATTTGATTCCTTCATGTAAACGTGATATACTCACAGCAGATTTTTGAAAGAGGTGAAGATGGCCAAGCGTGTATTCAATCATCGCCAAGAAGTTGAAATTACTGATGAGGAGGCGAAGCAGTGCATCTTGGACGGGGTTTTTACCTGCGTCGGTAGCGGATTT
>Ga0209542_10016677_pt1 | contig 12148 bp, 11 predicted proteins | sample RifCSPhighO2_01_FD_184028 | JGI IMG/M metagenome (GOLD analysis project Ga0209542, IMG submission 184028) | Soil microbial communities from Rifle, Colorado - Rifle CSP2_plank highO2_0.1 (SPAdes) (version 2) | ecosystem: Environmental > Terrestrial > Deep subsurface > Rock core/Sediment ...
AGACCAAGATCTCCGGTGTGTATATTGTGGAGCTTGATCTCCTTAAGGATGAACGTGGTTTTTTTGCACGGACGTGGGACGAAAAAGAGGCTGTTGAACGAGGCCTCCAGGCTCGTATGGTGCAAAGCAGTACTTCTTTCAATCAGCGCGCGGGCACGCTCCGTGGCATGCACTATCAAGAGAAACCTCATACGGAAGCGAAGTTGGTCCGCTGCACGCAAGGAGCCCTGTACGATGTCGCGGTCGACCTGCGCCACGACTCCCCTACATATTTGCAGTGGGTCGCGACGGAGCTGAATGCTGAAAATCGCCGTGCGCTGTATATCGCAAAGGGGTGCGCTCATGGATTTCAAACCCTCTCTGATGCGACAGAGATCCTCTATATGATGAGTGAGTACTTTAATGGAGAGGCGTCGCGTGGAGTGCGCTGGAATGATCCCGCGTTCAAGATCGACTGGCCCGAGGTGTCCACGCGCATAGTTTCTCCGAAGGATCAGACGTGGCCTGATTGGAAAACATGAGAAGAGTTCTTCTGACTGGCGCATCGGGCTTCATTGGCCGACACGCGCTCGAACCGCTCGTCGAACAAGGCTTCGAAGTGCATGCGGTGTATCATGACCACCCACTTGAACATCCAGGCGTGATCTGGCACAAAGCGGATCTTCTCGACAAAGCAGCGGCCGCAGGATTGTGTGCCGAACTGCGCGCTACGCATCTTCTCCACCTCGCATGGTACGTAGACCCAAAGGACTACAAGACTTCGCCGGAGAACGCGCGGTGGGCGGATGCTACGCTGGCGCTCGTGCGCGCGTTTCGAGAGAGCGGCGGCACACGAGCCACTCTGGCAGGGACATGCATGGAATACGACTGGACGGTGTCGCAAGAGACGCTCTCGGAGGACGCTTCGCCTATCTGGCCGGCAACGCCCTATGGTATCGCTAAACACGAGACCCACCTCGCGTGCGAGGAGTACGCAAAGGAGAACGGCCTATCGCTTGCGTGGGGCCGGATATTCTTTTTGTACGGACCACACGAAGCGCAGGCGCGGCTCGTACCCCTTGCAATTCATTCGCTCTTAGAGGCAAAGGCACCGCGTATCACTGCGGGAGGGTTGGTCAGGGACTATTCGTACGTTGGCGACATCGCTGGCGCTTTTGCCGTGCTTGTGGACAGCAACGTTACAGGCGCCGTCAACATCGCTTCGGGTACTCCGACAACGCTCAAAGATATTGTCGTTTCTATCGCACAAATGGTCGGCAAGCCCGAAGTGGCGGAAGCCATTCCCGAAGTAATACCCGATGGCGAACCAGCACGGATAGTTGCCGATGTTAGCCGTTTGCGGGAAGAGGTGGGATGGACGTCGCGCTACGACCTACGCAAAGGGTTGGAGGAAACTATCGAATGGTGGAAAGAAGCCTAGGGACGATAGCCTACTTCAGCCGAAATCGGTAGAGCAGCATGTTCTTGAAAAATTCGAGGCCTGCGAGAAAAAGTCGTGCTTTTGTCCCGCCACTTTTTCTCACATGCCAGGTCGTTTCTATCTCTAGTATCGGCATTTTGTGGCGCAAGGCCTTAATGACGAATTCCGGGTCTATGAACCAATCGCGGGACTCGAGTGAGAATTTCTCAAGCGCGTTCCTGGTGAGCAGTTTCGGAGTTCCATTCATGTCTCGATACGGGCTCCAGAAAAGTATTTGGAATATCGCGTAATACGCGGCGCTCAGCATCTTGCGGATGCGAGGCTCAAAACTCAGCACGCGTACTGCTTTCCCGAGCTCTCGGTCTTCGGCACGCATCCTCTGGTATAGACGGATAATATCGCCCGGATCAGTTTGCCCGTCGGCGTGCGCCCATCCGAGCACCTCTCCCCGTGCTGCAGCGAGTCCTGCAAGAATTCCGCCTCCGTACTGTTGATTTTGCGCAAGCTCAATGCCGAGGATCCGTGGATTTTTCGCGTGGAGTCCGCGTATCACATCCGAAGTCCCATCGCTTGAACCATTGTTCACGACGTATATCTCATGATCAATTTTCGCTTGCTCGAGTGAGTGCGCAAGCGCGGTAATAACTTCCGCAAGGTGCGCCGCCTCGTTAAAGGCGGGAATAACTATCGAAAGCTGGGGCGTGTTCATGCGTGTTCGTGCAAGAAAATCTGACTGATGCTGACCTTCGTAGGCACTATACTACAATATCGGTGGGGTACATCAGCGCTTATGGACACCGCCTCTGCGCTCTGACACAATGCCCGATAATGAAGAAAAAAGGGAGCAATGGACTACGCGTACCGTATGCACACTCATCTCATGGGAAAGAGGAAATAAACGCGGTGGTGAACATTCTCAAAGGCAATACGGCACTCGGTGAGAAAACGAAAGAATTCGAGCGACGGATTGCCAGCCTCTTCGGCAAAAAATACGGCTGCATGGTCAATTCAGGGTCGTCTGCCAATTTGCTCGCATTCGAAATCCTCGATCTACCGAGGGGCAGTGAAGTGATCACGCCCCTTTTGACATTTTCAACCGTCGTCGCGCCTATCATTCAAAAAGGTCTCGTACCTGTCTTTTGTGACGTAGATGCGCGAACATTTCAGATTGATATCGACCAGGTTGAGAAAGTTATTACAAAAAAGACGCGGGCCCTGATGATCCCCTCGCTCATAGGCAACATTCCCGATCTGCCACGACTCTCGCGGATAGCCAAAAAACATAAACTGTACCTTATCGAGGACTCATGTGACACGCTCGGCGGCAGGATACAAGGTAAACCGACGGGCGTATACAGCGATATTTCAACGACCAGCTTTTATGGTTCGCATATTATCAACGGCGCAGGCGGTGGAGGAATGATCTGCGTCAATGATCCGAAATGGGCCGAGCGCCTCGTCGTCTTGCGCGGATGGGGCCGGCGCTCGTCGCTCTTCGGCGAGAAAGCCGATAGCGAACAACTAAAAAACCGGTTCCGCAGCTCGATCGGCGGTGTCCCGTATGACGAAAAATTTGTGTTCTCAGAAGTCGGTTACAACCTGCTTCCGCTCGAACTTTCCGCAGCGTTCGCACTCGAGCAACTCAAGAAGCTACCACGCTTTCTCGCCGCGCGGAAAATGCACTGGATGCATTTCAAGACGTTTTTCAAAAAGCACGCACGCTATTTTGATACGGCTATCCAAACTCCGAATACCGCGACCGCGTGGCTCGCGTTTCCTGTCATCGTGAAGCCTGGGGCACCCTTCGACCGTTTTGCCATCGTGAAATATCTCGAAAAGCGCAATATTCAAACCCGGCCGGTGTTTACCGGGAACATCCTAGAACAACCGGGGTTCAAAAAAATCCGACACAGAAGACCCTTCAAGCAGTACGGCAATACAGAATATATAATGAAAAACGCTTTTGTGCTGGGATGCCACCAAGGTCTTACACCTCGGCAAATGAATTACGTAGAGGACACGGTCGAGGAATTTCTTGCTATATACGAGTAGCCTGATTACGCTTTCCGCGAGTGCGACAAGTATTCGGCATACCACGCCCCGGTCTTTTGCAATCCCTCACGTATAGTGGTGTGCGCGCGCCACGAGAGTAAGCGACGAGCCTTCGTGGAATCGAGGTATTGATGTTTTATCTCACTGTGCGCAGTATTCAGGATCTTGTATTTTAGCTTTGGCGCTACGCGTATTATCTCCTTGAGCACATCGGTAACGCGGAGCGGTCTATTGTTGCCGAAATTGAAAGCCTCTCCGTGGAGCTGGTCTTTTACTAAACGTGTTGCGAGTGTCATGTACGCATCGACGGCATCATCCACATAGACGTAATCACGTTTATACGTGCCGTCACTTCGGATGTTGAGGGTAGCCCCGCGCGCGATAGAGCGAAAAGCATCGGAAATGAGCCGACTCCAGTTGGTATCCCCTGGTCCGTACACGTTCCCGCTCCGTACGACACCGACCGGCACTTCAAACGCATGTGCATACATTTGCGCAATAAGATCGGCACAGCTCTTGGAACAATCATACGGATGCAAACCCTGGAGGGCCGCATGTTCCTGGTACGGCAGTTTGTCGTGTGAGCCGTATGCCTTGTCGGATGATGCGACGAGTATTTCGGAAACGCCGACCTCGCGAGCGCTCTCAAGAAGCACCCACGTGCCTTTGATGTTTGTCTCAAGCGCGACTTGAGGGTCCTTATGGGCGCGATGAACAATGGATTCGGCTGCCAGATGAAAAATGGTCTGAATTCGTTTCAGCCGCAATATTCTCGTGACCGTTTTTTTGGAAGTTACACTGCCGCGTATATACGTGATTTTTTTCCGCATATCCTTTTTTGCGACAGCAAAGGGCGGTAGTGAAGACTTGATATCCAGCACAAAGACCCGTGCGCCGATCGCAGCTAATTTTGTGGCTAGCGCATAGCCAATGAATCCCGCGCCACCAGTCACGAGGACGGGACGATGCCGCCAGAAAGAAGAGGGCCCTTTGCGTTTTATGGCCATACCTTCCACGGAGGACTCCCTTCACTCCACTCCCGATTCAGGTGCTCCATGTCCCGTATCGTATCCATGCATTGCCAATACCCCTCGTGTGCATACACCGCGAGTTCTCTCTTTGCGGCAAGCTCCGGCAACACATGCTTTTCGAATTCAAGCGTCTGCTCGCCGGATAATTCCTTAAAAATACGCTTATCGACCGCAAAAAATCCGCCGTTGATGAGCGTGTCAGATCGCTTCGGTTTTTCGTTGAATGCGATAACATCGCCTTTTTTCCGAAGTACCTCTCCGAAACGCCCGGGCGGGATGACGCCGCTCATGGTCACGAGTCGCTTCTTGCTACGATGCGTTGCAAGAAGTTTGGAGAGGTCTACATCCGCGACGCCGTCCCCGTAGGTCAGCATAAAAACCGGAGAGTCTATGTACTTCTCCGCTTTTTTGAGTCTTCCGCCCGTTTGCGTATCGAGTCCTGTTTCGACGAATGTGACGTGCCACTTTTCCTCCGGCTTTGTGTGATAGCGCGCCGTCGCACCGTTTTTACTGGGCGAGAGCGTGAAGTCGCTCGTGTAGAGCATGTAGTTGCTGAAATATTCTTTTATTTTCGAGCCTTTGTAGCCGAGAAGGAGGATGAAATTACGAAATCCCTGCGCATAATAGATTTTCATGATGTGCCACAGTATCGGCTTGTCGCCTATAGGGACCAGCGGCTTTGGGATGACCTCGGTCTCCTCCTTGAGGCGTGTGCCACGCCCACCACAGAAAATAACGACGGGGATGTCGCTTACACCCCCCTTGTGTGGCCCTTTTGAGGCTTTTTTCCTAGGTTTAGCCATGCGAGATGCTCGTCTGTGGATATTCCTCCAAAAAGGAGGCTGGGTCAATAGATAGATAGGACTCTTAGCGGGAAGCCGCTTTTTTGGGAGTTGCGACGATCATGAGACTTAGCCCCATCGGGAGAGGCGCGATAGCGAGGGAGAGCGATTCGAAATACAAAATGGCTGACAACGTTGAATTGATCCACTGTGGCGGCGTAAGCGCCTCCCCGCCCGCACGCCCCATAAGACGCATAATTACAGCCGGCACAAGTAGCAAACAGTTCCAATAGGAAATGTACCGCACATCGTAGCCGCTTTTTTCGAAAAGTGTTCGGAGCGACTTCTTACTGTGTCGTCGGAAGTGCTTATTTATTTCGTCGAACGTACTCCACAGAAATTGATGCGCCGGAACCGTAGCGATAAAGATCCCATCCGGAGTCATTGTATTGCGCAATTTCGAAAGGAATGCCACATCGTCTTCAATATGCTCCAGTGAATCAAACGCCCCGACGAGTGAAAAATTCTCGGGTACAGAAAATAGCTCGCTTTCCGCTCTGACCACATTTGTGTAGCCACGCACGCGGCAGGCTTCGATGCACGGCGGGAAGATTTCAAGCGCCGTCACGGGACCGTATGCCTTCAAAAAAGGGAACATCGCGCCATATCCCGCGCCCACATCGAGCACGGCGCCCTTGTGAACAGCAAACTTCTTAATGGCGCGCTTGATGGCATTGGTCCTACCGCGATACCACCACGAATTCTCGGCCGATTTCGTAGTTTCATAATGCGCCTCGTCCATATTGTTTATTATATTCCAAGATGTATATCCGACGATATACGTACTGCACCGTTCGTTAATTAGGCCTCGTCCATTAATAAGTCGATAGTATACGGACGATGCACAAAGGGCTCTAGCCCCTAATACCCATCAGGTTATTAGTGGAAGAGCCTTTAGCTGAAAATCCCTCGAAGTCCTTCCAACGGATACTCTCGGCGCATTTCTTGGTGAGCTCATATATCCTGATATTTTTGCCGAGACGGTGAAGACGCCAAAAGTCAGCCGAGAGATAATTTCCCAAATTGTCTTGAATGCTGACAAAACTTGCATCAGAATATCCGCTCTGAAAGGTCACTATTGGTTCATCAGTGGCACACATTTCTACAGGGTGCGCTCCTGTTATCAAGAATACTCGGCTATACGAGGATAGATCCACTTTTCCTGTCTTGCCCTGGAAGGGAGTTATGACGAGGGGTTTGAAATCGGAGTCCTCGGAAGATGAGCGCCAATACTGACACTTGCTCCCGCATACCCAGTCCCCGAGTAGGGAGGATGTCTCTTTATTGAGGGGCAATGAGAGCTCAACGATCTCGTTTATGAAAAGAGCATGCTCATTGACGAAATTCTCTTCAATATACACGGCTGCTTGATTGTATGTGGTGGGGACACTAAGAAGATACAGCGTATACACGAATACGACCACTTGAAGACCGCAAAACCCCCAGAGCACGTGCCGCATCTTCTTATAATCGATAGCGGCGAGCATTCCGGAAAAGAAAAACGCGAGTGGGTATAGATAATGCAACATATTTCCCACATCGATCAGGTCCGGCTTGATAATGGCGATGGCAATAAAATACATACACGAATAGCCAATTGCGAGCCGGAACAAAAGCTTGTCTCGTACAGAATGTGTGACAAGGGCGATCACGACGACGGCTATCACGAGCGGGAATGCCACAATCAGTTGTTCGGCATGAACGAAAAAAGATGTTACGTAGGAATGAGTAACCTGTGCTGATTCTCCACTTAACTGGATATGAGCACCTAACGTTTCACTGATATGGCGGGTCACCTCCGCGTAATAGTTTTGCCAATTCGCCGCCACAGCCGCAAAAAGAACGCCAGCACCTATGGACGTCGCCCTGACAATGGCGCGAAGTCTGACTGCGTCATGTCTAAATAGATACAAAAAAATGGGGATGTTGATCAGAAAAATGAGGGACAGCGGAAAATTTGCCAGCGAAACAAATGCGCACGCTATCGCCCAGAATATCGGTCCATATTTCGGCTCAGGTCTTCCTTCTGAATGATTCCTGAATGCAATGTATGTATAAAGTGCGGATGCGGACGAGAGGACTGTTGAAAGCACCCACATCTTTCCCGTATGGAGGGTGGCCGTGGAAATTACCGTACAGAAAATAACAGAGAGGACTGCAAAACGCTGTACGAGCGCAAGGCCTTCGCTGCGAAGATACCGGTCATATCCTATCGCGAAGATCGACATGATGACTGCGCTCAAGAATCGAGGCACGAAGTATGATGTTTCTGGATGGAGGACAAGATATATCTTCAGCGAGACCAAACTGAATCCCTTCCATACAAAAAGGATGAGGAGAAATGGTATCTGCAGCGCGTAATTGAGATAGAAGGTGATGGTACCGTACGGCACATCACCTGGCAGTGGCACACCGCTTCTGGCCTCAATGGCGCGAAGAACGCCGCCTACAAAATACTGCTCATCGAAAATGACCGTGAGGAGGGGTAGTGCGTGCCAAATGCCGACAAAAGATCCGACTATTAAAAAAGCGAGCATGAGACGGTCGAGTACAGCTTCATGACGAGACATTGCATCCATACGAGTGATCGAAATCCAACTATCTAAACCTGCTAACGTACCTGACGAAAACGCAGGCGATACGCAGCGAGATCGTAGAGAAACTCAATGACTGTCCATACGTTGACGAACGATGAACGACCGATTTGCTTTAGGAATACGGTGGGCACCTGCGCGATGCGAAAGTTCTTGTAGCACGCTTGTATGATGATATCCGCATCGAAGAACATATTATCGGCACTGATCGTAAGCTGCTGAAGTGCATGCTTGGTAAATATTTTTGGCTTTGAGTTGGCATCATAGACGTGTACCTTGGGGAACAAAAAACGCAGGAATGCATTGTAAACCCGTGAAATTAATATCCGTTCAAGCCCATCATACCGCTTTACCCGATAGGTCATCGCCATATCATAGCTGGAGCTTGTGAGTGCATCATATACACGCACGACATCTTCGATCGGATTTTGTCCGTCGCCGTCAATGTACGCGATCGTCTTTGCCTTGGCTACCTTGAGCCCTGTCTTAAGGTCCCATCCGCATCCACCCTTTTTTTCGAGCGTCACTCCCGTTATTCGGCTATCGCGCGAAGCTATGTCACGAACGATACTTGGCGATGCATCTTTGTCTTTTTCGTCCGGACTGAAGTTACTGACGAGTACGATCTGATACGAGATATTTCGTAGAGAGAGGCACCTCTTTGCCCTCTCCACAAGTTGCCGAACGCGCTCACCCTCCTTGTAGCACAGCATGACAAGTGCGATATCGACTTCATCTGAGATCATACCTATATCGTATCAAATCACTTTGCGATGAGTCTGTGGGCGAGTGGCGTAGCGCGCGCTATATCACGCACCGCTCTTTTGCCGAGAATGTTCCGGTATTCTTTCGGCGGAAGTCCATTTCCTGGTCTGATGGAACGTACATTGTCTTTGGTGAATTTCTCTCCCTTCTTGATATCCATGACCACGAACAATGATTTTCGGAACTGGACGTTGTCTTTCTCGCTTACCGACGGTTTGTACGAGGGAGTTCCTATCGCCTGCTCAACGGCGCGGACAGATCGTACCAGCGCTGCAAACTCACCCGGCTCCAGAGAAAACGATGAGTCGGTTCCTCCGTCAGAGCGCCGCAGAGTCAGATGCTTTTCGATTACACACGCACCGAGCGCAACAGAAGCAATCGCCACATCACTCGAAAGCGAATGATCCGAAAGACCGACTGGTAGTTTGAATCGTTTCCGCAGATCAGGGATCATCGAAAGACGCATGTCTTCCGGCTTTGCGGGATACGCACTCACGCACTGCAGAAGAATTATCTCTGGCGTGCCGTTCTGTTTGAGCGTCTTTATGGCGAGCTTTATTTCATCGATCGTCGCCATGCCGCGGGAGAGGATGACCGGTTTTTTTGTTTTTCCAATTGCTTCAAGAAGCGGGATGTCAACGACTTCGAACGATGCGACCTTGTAGATGGGATTTTTAAGCCTCTCCAGGAACGTAACGGCCGTACCATCGAACGGCGTCGAAAAGCAGATGAGCCCGCGTTTTTTCGCATGTGCAAAAAGTTCCTTGTGCCATTCCCACGGCGTATACGCCTCATTGTAGAGCTGGTAGAGCGTTTTCCCCTTCCAATCTTTGCCAGAGCGCACAACGAATTCCGGACGCTTAGAATCTATCGTCATCGTATCGGGCGTGTACGTTTGCAGCTTTACTGCGTCCGCGCCGGCATCCGCAGCCGCGTCGATGATCCTCTTCGCGCGCTTGATGTCCTGATTATGATTGCCGGATAGCTCCGCAACGATAAAAACGGGCTCTCCCTTTCCAATGCGACGCTTCCCCACCTTCAACATGGGGCGATAGTACCACCGCTAAACTCCTACCGCCATTCGATTGTCGCCGGCTCGTTCGTGTCTTTTGACGGCACTTCGCGCGCGGGAGAAAGCCCGAGCGCGCGGGCAATAGCTTCCGAAGCCGGATTCGAACCTTTCTTGATGCGCGCCGCAAGTCGTTTGCCTGGAAGGAACTCATGCACGAATTGTACGACCATGCGCTTCCCCAGGCCCTTTCCTCGCCACAGTGGGGCAACAGTATAGGACACTTCGGTGTATCCGTCGTCGCGATGGTCGGAGCGCACCGTACCGACCCTCTCTCCCGCACTCTCAACTACATAGAGCGCTCGACCCGGAAATCTCCCTGAAGTGACTTTGTTCATCCACTCCTCGTGTTCCGCCCATTCCAAGGGCGCACTCGAACCTGACGCGCGCTGCGTTTCTCGATCGTTCCTCCAATCGAAGAGGAGCTTCGTGTCGTCGCGCGTTGCTGAACGTATCGTAAGTGGCTCTGCTCCAGAATGTGTTTGGAGCGTATACGAGCGAATGCGAGCGATCTCGCTTGCCCGTTCGGGATACTTCTCGCGAAGGATCTTTATTGAGCTCGCGACGAGTGAACTATCCCCCGTCATACTGCTCTGACTTCGATGGTATACAAACACAGGCTGAGATATGCGAGCATCCTTCCACCTCCCCCATGTGCGCAAAAGAAGCTCATATTCCGGAAAGATCGTACCTCCGGCAAATCCCCCTTCCGAGGCCATTTTTCTCCGCTGCCACGCGAACGCTCCTACGGGAGCCTTGAATGGGTCACTCGGCCGAACGATCGTGGTCACGCCCTGATACTCTTCGAGATAGTCCCCATACGCGTAATCGATCGACGGATCTTCAAGAGCCTTGGTCGCCTCGCTAAGGAAACTCGGTTCCGCTTCGTCGTCCGCATCAAGAAAAACTATGAGGTCGCCTTCAGCTCTGCGTATACCGACGTTGCCTGCTTCGGTGATGCCCCTGTTCTCTTGCCGAACGATGCGAATGCGCGCATCGTCGAAGGACAGGGCCACCGTCGCCGTCCCATCAGTCGACCCGTCATCGACAACGAGAATTTCATACGCATCCGCTGGATATTGTTGCGCTCGTGCGCTTTCCAGAGCACGCCCAAGAGTCGCTTCGGCGTTGTACGCGCGGATGATGATAGATGCTTTCATTGTATTTTTTTCCATAGTCGTGGGTCGATGATCTCTTCTTCAACGTTGCGGAACGCGTCTTCCATCTCTTTGATCCAGCTCGCTTGTGCCGGCTCTCTTTGCAGCACACCGATGATCTGCTTTACCTGTGCGGTCGTGTTCGCTCCAAAGACAATGTGGTCAGGCGCGTGACTATAGACGTAGAGGAGCGATGCTTCGAGCTGCGAAAGTCCGTAACTCTCCGCGATCTCTATGAACCGTACAAGGTGCGGGCGCGCAGCAAAAAGATGTGGCGGAAGCTCTTCAGGTTTCATCAGAAGGAGTCCCTGAAGGAACGGGCTCCGCGCGAAAACCGTGACCCCGTTTTTTTTAGCGAACGTAAAAAAATCCGCGGCGTCCAAACGGCGGTCCAACACGTTGTAGGGTACTTGAATGTAGTCCACACCAAGCTCGATCGCTCGGCGGGCATCGGTTTTCTCATATACCGAGACACCGATGTGCAGAGCTAAGCCAGCGTCTTTGACCGCTCGCAAACCCCTCATGATGCTCTCGACGTACAGATCCTGCGGCGAGTGCAAGAGGTATCCGTCCAAGCGCTGCAGACCGAGGCGGCTCAACGATGCTTCCACCTCTCTACGTACATCCGGTGCATTCGCTTTCATCTTCGAAACAATGAATACCGTGTCCGCGAGATCGCGCGTCGTTATCCATTCACCGAGAACCTCCTCGGCAGCGCCATACGCCGCTGCGGTATCAAAGGTGTTGATGCCGCCCTTTCGCGCCGCGTCCAATAATGCGAACGCCTCTCCTTTTGTTGGAATGCCCTCCGTATTATTGATGCCGTAGTCTTGACCAAATTGGACGGTGCCCAAAACGAGTTTTGACTTAGCCATGACGTTTTTTGAATTCCTTGTCTTCTTTCTGTGATTTCTCCAACCCCTCATATCCAGTGCCTCCTTTGTTTATTTCTAGGAATTCTGGATGCCGCTCGAGGAGCGCGATGACGTCGCGCATGCTGAACGTATCGGTGTCCATATGCTCGCATATCGCCTCGATGAATTTGAAGTCGTTGGCGGTGTCTACCGACCAATGATATGTGGGACGACTGATATCGCCGGAGGTCCACAGAGCGTCCACGCGAAAAAGCTCGGGGTGATTCCGAATGAACGGCGTCACATGCTCGCGCTCGGAGGGCAGTTTCGCTTCGCGCCACGCACGTTCAAGCGCGGCGAAAGA
>Ga0209542_10016679_pt1 | contig 12147 bp, 11 predicted proteins | sample RifCSPhighO2_01_FD_184028 | JGI IMG/M metagenome (GOLD analysis project Ga0209542, IMG submission 184028) | Soil microbial communities from Rifle, Colorado - Rifle CSP2_plank highO2_0.1 (SPAdes) (version 2) | ecosystem: Environmental > Terrestrial > Deep subsurface > Rock core/Sediment ...
CCCTCGGGTGCAATGCTAAGTGGGATTTCGCTTTGCTCAATCCCACGACCGAAGTCAATATTCGGAGGGTTCCGAACGAAGTGAGGATACCCTCCTTGATGGCGGGATGAAGGAACAAGACCCTTCTGGGGCAACCCCCGGTCGGCCAGCGCCGCGGTGGCGTGCTACGAGGCAGGGGTCGCTCCCTACGGGATGCCGAGTAGGGCAAAATTGCAGAGCAATTTTGACCGTAGCACCGCCACCTCGCGGCGCAATAAGATATTAACTTTATAATATCGCTACACTGACATTATAGAAATAAATAATTATGGTGTCACACTTTTATGATCCACCTGAAAGCCTCTGCGCCTGTAAGCGTTATTATTGTGACTATCACAGCAGCCACCAATACACCTAGGATAGCTGCATAGATTGTCTTCTTGTATCCCAGTCCCAGAAGATAGGCAGCCAATGTTCCTGTGTAGACGCCAGTGCCAGGCAAAGGTATTCCTATGAAAACAGCAACAGCCCACTCTCCATATTTCTCAATCTGAGGATGTATCTTTTTCTGGGTCTTTTCAACATAATACCTGTACATCCTTTCAATCCATTTCACCCTGAGAAAGACATGGACAATCCTGTCAAGGAAGAAATATTCTACAGGAGCTATGATCATGTTTGCTATTGAGCATACTATAACCACAGTGATCCAGCCCATGCCCAGCTTCAGTATCCCGTAAGGTATGCTCGCCCTGAGCTCCAGGGCAGGTATCAGGGTTATCAGGATAAGTTCAAGGATGTTGTTCATATTAATGCATGCTATGCGACCCTCTTTTTCTTCTTCCTCTCATAAAGCTCATTTGCCTCAGCGAGCTTGTCATGGTCTCCAATGTCAAACCATTCCCCCTCAAAGACAAATCCAAACACATGCCTTACCTTGTGCAGCCATTCAATATATCTTCCTGGCTGGTCAGGATTATAGCCTTTGTCAACGTACTCGCCTATCATGTGCAGGCTCTCTTTCGGGAAAAGGTACATGCATATCGCTATCAGTGTTGTCTTTGGATTCTGCGGCTTCTCCTCAAAGCTTATGAGCCTCTCATTGCCGTCTATCTCCACAACCCCGAAGCGCATTGCGAGATCATGTTGCTTTATGTCATGCAGCACAACAACAGGCTCATTCTTGTCATAGAAGAAGTCAATTACATCCTTCACATTGAAGTCAAAAAGGTTGTCTCCGCCTATTATTATGACATCATCCTTTATCCTTCCTTTCTCAAGAAAGAACTTCATGTCTCCTATTGCTCCAAGCCTGTCCTCCTCTGATTTTGAGCCATCATTCAGTATCTTTATCTTCTTGCCTGATTCATAGCTTTCATGCCATGCCATAAACCTGTCATAGAATCTTTCGTTTGTTACAATATAAATCTCATCAATCTCTTTTATATCCTCAAGCTTCTCTATGATATATTCTATCATCGGCTTTCCGGCAACTGGCAGCAGGGGCTTTGGCCTGTCCTTTGTCAGGGGGTAAAGCCTTGTCGCGTAGCCTCCCGCGAGTATCATAGCTTTCATGATGCCACCTTGCCTCTTTTTATCATCTTGCCCTTCATTCTTATCTCACTCCTTATTCTTATCTCTTCTACTTTCTCTTTTATATATTCTGTTTTCATAAGATATCTTAAAAACACTTCTGCATTGACAAATTTCCTTTTGACTTCAGCATATACCCTTCCTTTCTTCTCAAATGCGTTCTTGTGGGCCTTCCTGAAGTTCTCATAGTGCTTTTTCACTTTCACAGGAGGGCCTTCCCTGACCTCTGTCTGAGGAAGATCCTTCTTGTCCACAGCTATCCAGAAAAAAGCTTTCCTTGCCTTGTCCCACTTCCAGCCATGGGCAATGATCTTGAAATCATTCTGTTTCAGCTGGCTTACAATGAACTCAAGAGACTTGAGCAGCTTTGCTCCGACAACATCCTCTTTCCCTGTCTTTGCCTTCACATCAATGATGATGAGCTTTCCGCCTTTTGACTGCGCATCCTTCCTTATCCTGTCCAGGTCAACAGCCTCTGCAGCAAAGAATCTCTTTGAGGGATTCTTCATGAATTCTGATGCTCTTTTCCTGAATATCTGGAATTTCTCGTCGCCAAGCGCAGCAGCAGCATTCCTGTCAGGCTGCACAGGATCTATCACAATAAGAGGAGACTGTGTCTTTGACCTGTTGAGGTTTAGCAGGGCTTTGCCCTTGTGCGCATTATAATAATCCAGGACCTCTTTGCTCTTCCACTTTGAAGCAGCCTTCAGGAGATTTAGGAAGCCCCCATAATATATTGTCATTATGTCCACAACATGGCCTGAAAATCCCTTTATATAGGATTCTGCGCCGTAGACTCCTGCAGCTTTGCAGAATGCCTTTGTCAGCATTATATCCTTCTTCATCTTGGGAAACTTATTGACCCAGTTGACATGCAGAAGGCTGCAGTCTGTTATGTTCAATGCCTTTGCAGGGCTCTTGACATCAAGCACAGGGATTATCTCATACCTCAATTCATTGATGATGTGGTAATAATCCCTTGAGCCATGGACTCTTGAGACTTTCCTGAAACTCTTCCTCAATGCCCCCTCAAGCAGCCCTGAAATGTCCTTGTCCTTGTATCTATTATAGTCAAACTTGACAAACAGGTCGCAGTCATGGTCCCCTTTCAGGAATGTGCCTTTTGCAACAGACCCCCCTGCAATTGCCTTTGCCTTGATCTTCTTTTTGCCAAGTGCAGAATTGATCTTCTTTATTGTTTTCTCTGTCTCTTTTCTTATCCTCTGAGAGTCAGGCTTTAACTCCTCGTAGACATCCTTTAGAAGTTCATCAACATCTGCCATATCCTACACAATCAGACAGCATTATAAAAATATTGTGATGGTGTTGCGGTGGCTTAAAGCCATTTAAGCCTATTATAAGGGCCTTATGTAACCAATAAAAACAGCAAAATATATAAATAATGATGTCAATTGCACATTATTAACCTTAAAGAGAGAAATATACGCGCATATGATAAGAGTATGGCTAAAAAGCAATCAAAAAGAGGGCTGTTATGCGAGGAAGAATACTCCTTTTAGACGACGAATTTGAAGACTTGAAGTCTGTGAAATCAATTCTTGAGAAATCAGGCTACAGCGTGACTGCTGTGACAAGCGGCTCAAGGGCAATAGAGGCTCTGCATGGCAATGGGATTGATGCCATAATAATAGACATCTCAATGTCTTATCTCAGCGGATATGAGATTCTCAGGATAATAAAGGAGAAGAGCAGGGAGAGATTCAAGGTCATATGTCTTACGCTTGTGAACCAGGAGGAGGTCAGCCTGGACTTTGCAGATGGACTTTTAAAAAAGCCATTTTCACAAGAAAGCATATTAAAGATTGTCAATAAAGTTATGGGCAGGAAGAAGGTGAGATGATGAAGAAAACAATCATGGTCGTGGATGATGAGGCCGACATAAGAGACACTGTAAAGACAGTGCTCAAGAAAGAAGGCTATGATGTCGTTGTTGCAGTGAATGCCGATGACTGCCTCAAAAAGCTTCCGCAGCAGAAGGTTGATCTTATACTAATGGACATAATGATGCCAGGAACCCCTGTGAGAGAGGCCGTAAAGCAGATCAAGGGCGTTAAAGTGGCATTCCTGAGCGTTGTAAGGACCTCTGAGGCAGAAAAAGAGGAGCTTTTGAAGTCCAAGAATATTGTGGACTACATCCAGAAACCTTTTGATATAGATGAACTGGTGGCAAGAGTAAAGAAGATACTGAAATAAAATGGAAAAGCTGCAAAAACTTGATATTGTGAAAGAGCTGGCCGGCAACAAGACCGTCCTGCTGCTGATGCCAAGCCTGGAATACAATGATGTGATTGTGAAGATTGCAGAGGAGCTGTCAGGCAAGAGCGTGTGCTATGTCACCCTGAACAAGACCTACGACTCATTGAAAGAGCTCTTCAACAAGAAAAAGGTTGACATGAGCAACATAGTCTTTGTTGATGCAATATCAAAGACAATCAAGAAGACCCCCAGCCAGACAGACAGCTGCTATTTCGTCAGCTCTCCGGGAGCCCTTACAGAGCTTTCTCTTGTGATATCCAAATTCCTGAAGCACAATTTTGAGTATGTGATATTTGACTCTGTAACCAACCTTATGATATATGAGAAGAGGGACTCTGTGATAAAGTTCGTCTCTTACATAATAAACAAGGTCGAGGCAAGCCAGAGCAGGGCAGTATTCTATTCTCTCAACATAAAAGAGCATGAGAGCACAATAAATGAGCTGTCCATGTTCTCCAGCAAGGTAATAGACCTGACTGACTGAGCGCACTGCATTGTGAAATTTTATATTTATCTGTAAAAAGGGGTTTTATGGCACTGAAAAGAGGGAGTTTATGCTCTTTCACCGGACAGAAACATATGGGCACTTGTCTTGATGGGATAGCAGCAGCTGCCTCACAATCTCTTAGCAAATCCTGCGGTGGCTGACCCATGAGAATAGGCACTAAATTATTGATTATCGGGTTTCTGGTGCTTTTCAGCGTCTTAATGAGCTGGAGCACTTATTATTATATCTCGCATCAGGCTCTGAAAGAGAGGGTTGAAAGCCAGCTTGCAACTGTCGTGGGGTTCAAGGAATACAATCTGGATGAATTCATTGATGAGCTGGCAAGAGATCTGGCAAGCATATCAAAAGAAAGGCATTTTCTGGAAAGCTTCATTCAGATGAAAGCTGCGCTCGAAGAAGAAAACCCTGACTGGATGCAGTATCATGTTATTGTAAAAGGCCTTCTGTCAGAAAGGCTTGATCTCACTGCCAACCATTTCAAAAGCATTTATATTCTCGATATAGATAGTCACATCCATGCGTCAACAGACAGCTCATCAGAAGGCAAAAGCCAGTCTGCAGAGCCTTATTTCATACAGGGAAAGAAAGGAGCTTTTGTGCAGAATTATTATTATGATGAGCAGGAAGGGGATTTTGTGATGCTCATCTCCACACCTTTGCTGGATGCAGACGGCAATGTGATTGGCGTTCTTGCTGCAATAGTGAACAACAGCCAGATAGATAGGATTATGGCAGAGAATATTGGATTGGGCTCCAGCGGAGAGAGCTTTATTGTGGATGATTCACATATTCCGATAACGCCTCTGATGTTTGAGTATGGCTCCCCCCTGGACATGACCATCCACACAGAGTCTGTTGAGGATTGCATCGCAGGAAATAACGGCGTTAAAGATGCTTATGATTATAGAGGAGTACGCGCTATAGTCGCATATTCCTGGCTTCCTGACAGGGAGTTATGCATAATCTCAAAGATTGACAAGGATGAGGCTTTCTCACAGATAAATTGGCTTCGAAGTGCATCTATAGTCATAGGGGTAATTCTGACATTATTATTCTCCTTAGCTGGAGCTTTCTTCACCAGCAACATCACAAAGCCCATAGAGCAGCTGAATTATGTGGCAAAAGAGCTTGAGAATGGCAATTTCAAGGCAAGAACAGACATCAATACAGGGGACGAGCTTGAGGAGCTTGGCAAGGAGACAAACAAGACCATTCAGATATTGGGAAGAGTGGATGACGAAAGAAAGCAGATTGACCATGCCAAGACAGAGTTCCTCTCAATAACAAGCCATGAGCTGAGAAGCCCTATAACACCAATGAAAGCCCAGCTCCAGATGCTTGAAAAGGGGTATTTTGGAAAGCTTGGCAGGAAGCAGAAAGAGGCTATTGACATTGTGCTCAGGAACACTGAAAGGCTTGACAACATAATCCTTGATTTCCTTGAGATCTCAAGGATTGAGGCAGCAAGGCTTAAGTTCCAGTTTGTCAGGACAGACATGGTGCAGCACATCAAGAGAGTCATAGAGGAGATGAAGGCATTCATGCCAGAAAAGAAGATAAGGATAATCTCCAGGATAGGCGAGCTGCCTGTGATTGAGACAGACCCTGACAGGATAATGCAGGTGCTCAGGAATCTCATCAATAATGCAGTCAAGTTCTCCAAGGACAAAGGCACTGTTGAGGTCACTGCAAAAGCAATTGATGATGGCATACTTTTCAGCGTGAAGGATTATGGGGTTGGGATATCTTCTGGGGACCTGATGAGGTTGTTTGAGCCGTTCTTCCAGGCTGAGAAGACAATCTACAGGAAATATGGCGGGACAGGTCTGGGGCTTGCAATATGCAAAGGCATAGTTGAGTCGCAGAACGGCAGGACATGGGCAGAGAGCAGTCTTGGGGAGGGAAGCACATTCTATTTCAACATTCCATCCACACCAGTGAAGGAGATGAAGCCTATCAAGGTGCTGTTCTCTTCAAAGGCAGCGATTGAAAAAAGAGTGGCAGAGCTATTTGAGGAGATCATGGGCCCTCTCGGTGCAGCAGAATTCAACGAGATTAAAGGGAAAGGAGACATCACCAAAGAGAAATTATTTAAATACGCCGACCTCATATATAAAAACGGAGTTATAACCAAAGATAAGCTGGATAACTTAAAAAAAAGCCTTGCGCATATCTTTGGAGAAATATACAAGAAAGGGCCAATGGGGAAGGCAGAAGGCATATCCTCTGAGGAGAAGATAAGCAGGTTTTTTGAGGAATGAATCACTGCCAGAAGGCAAGAAATTACCGATACATAATATATAACAGAAAAAAATTAATACTAAAGGCAATTCATTATAATAAAAAACACCATAACAGAAGTGCAGAACCAAAAGAATCCCTGACAACTTTGCCATAGTGATTTCTTAAAGGGCATGTCTTGCATAATGGTCTGCCATAACAAGCAAAAAAGGTGGTCTCTTGCAGGAAGAGTATTTCAGGACACTCCTCGACAATCTGCCAGAAGGCGTTTCTATTATAGACAGGAATATGAGGATAGAGTGGGTAAACAAGGCACTGAGGAACAAAGGCTTTGATATCGAGGCAGTGAAGGGAAAGCCGTGCCATATCATATACAAGAACCGAGAGAGCATATGCGAGGGCTGCCCTGCTGCAGAAGCATTCAGGACAGGCAGGGAAGTCAGGGTCATCGAAAGAGGCTCAGACGGAAAGAAGTATGAAGTGACTGCCGTTCCAATATCAGACAATGGTGAAGTTGTGAGGGTCATGGAGTTTGTCAAGGAATATACCCCTTCCAGTGAAAGGACGCCCCAGGACGCAATAAATCTGGCCGAAAAAAGATTCATGGAATTTGTGGATGATATAGAAGATATGGCCTTCATCATCAATCGAGAACACAAAGTCGTGTCATTGAACAAGAAAGCAGCCAGCTTCCTGAGGCAGAAGAAAAAGAAAGTGATTGGAAAGTCAGTCTTTGAGCTGTTCCCGAGGCAGATTGCAGAGAAATACGCAAGAGAGATAGATCAAGTGTTCTCTTCAGGAAAACCATTCTCCTCTGAATCCCACACTTTTATAGGGGAAGAGAAGAGATGGCTTAGGACAACAATAAATCCTGTGAAGGACGCTGAAGGCAAGGTCAGCCATGTGGTGGGGATATCTGTAGATACAACCGAGAAGAAGAATGCAGAGGAAGCGCTTAAAGAGAGCGAGCACAAGTACCGCACATTTGTCGAGAATTTCCATGGCATTGCATACAAGGCCTATATGAACGGCACACCTATCTTCTTTCATGGGTCTGTCAAGGAGATAACTGGCTACTCTGAGAAAGATTTTGTGGAAGGAAAGCCTGTATGGACCAATATAATACTTCCAGAGGACTTCAAAAGGATAAAGGATAGCTGGACGAAGGTTGCAACTGTAAAGAACTTCCGCACATCTAGGGAATACCGCATTGTCCGCAAAGACAATAAGATAAGATGGGTCCATGACCATGTCAGGAATGTTTGCCTTGACGGAAAACCTGAGTATGTGCAGGGAACAATCCATGACATAACCGAGAAGAAGAACACCGAAGAGTTATTGCAGGAGCAAAAAAGAGACTATCAGACCATCTTTGACTCCTCCCCAAGCATAATCATATACAAAAGCAAAGAAGACAGGATACTGAACGTAAACAAAACATATTCTGACTTTCTCGGGCTGCCAAAGAACAATATAATAGGAAAGACCACTTTTGACGTGGTAAAACCAAAAGAGCTGGCAGAGAAGACGCGCGCAGATGACCTTGAAGTCATAAAATCAGGCAAGCCGAAGCTGAATTTCATAAGGAGGTATGTAAGCCCCTTCAGCAAAAAAGAGATATGGGGCCTGATCTCTAAGCTTCCGTTCTATGATAAGGAAAAAAAGATAATCGGGACAATAACATTCCTTGAAGACATCACTGAGAGGAAGGAGGCAGAGGAAGCGCTTAAAGAGAGCGAAAAGCTGTACCATTCTCTTTTCAGCAATATGCTCAATGGTTTTGCCTATTGCAAGATGATATTCAGGAGAGGCAAGCCTGAGGATTTCATCTATCTCGATGTGAACAAATCCTTTGGGACCTTAACAGGACTTAAGAATGTAGTAGGTAAGAAAGTGTCTGAGGTGATTCCGGGCATACAGAAGTCTGACCCCCAACTGTTCAAGATCTATGGAAGGGTGTCTCTGACAGGCAGGCCAGAAAGGTTTGAGATATATGTTGAATCGCTTAAGATGTGGTTTTGGATCTCTGTATACTGCCCCCAGAAAGGATATTTTGTGGCTGTGTTTGATGTCATAACTGAAAGAAAAAAGGCAGAGGAACAGATAAAGAGATCCTATCAGGAGCTTCGCGAGATAGACCAGATGAAATCAACACTACTGAGGGATGCCTCTCATGAGCTGAGGACTCCTGCTGCCATGATGGCAATGGCAACTGATTTCCTGGGCAATGAGCTCAAAGAAGAAATTCCATCAAAGAAAAATATTGAGAAATATCTTGAGATGCTGCAGAGGAATTCAAAAAAGCTCAGGGACCAGACATCACTGGTTGTAGAATTCAGCAGGCTGGAGTCATTAAAGCAGCTTGATACAGGGAAGATAAACCTTTGTAGGACCATAACAGACGTTACAAACGCTTTCAAAGGGAAGGCTGCTGAGAAAGGCATAAAATTAGCGTTCAAACCCGCAAGAGAGTCATTTATCTATGCTAACGCCAACCTGATCAGCATTCTCTTAGAGAATCTCCTGGGCAATGCAATAAAATTCACAAAAAGAGGGCATGTTTACATCAGATGCAGGAAGAAAGACGGCAAGGTTTTTATTGAGGTAGAAGATACAGGGATCGGCATGAAACCTGAAGGCATCAGGAAAATATTTAAACCTTTCTCGCAATTGAACCTCGATATTGAGGGCCTCGGCCTCGGCCTTGCCCTGTGCAAAAAGATTGTCGAGCTCCACAATGGGGAGATCAAGGTAAGGTCAGCGCCCCGCAAAGGAAGCACATTCACTGTTGTGCTTCCTGTCAGGAGGAGGTCTGTTGCCCCCCCCGATATGCCCAATCCAATTGAGGATATAAAACCAGATGAGGTGAGATTTTGGAGAAGAAGAATATGAAGAACATACTAATAGTTGAAGACGACCCTGATATGCAGGAGATCTATAAAGACCTTATAAAGAATGGGTACAAGATAATAACCACAAAGACAGCTGCTGAGGCACTGAAGCACCTGAAGAAGAAGCACATCGACCTGATGATCCTGGACATTGTTCTGCCTAAGAAAAGCGGGGATATCTTCTTCAAGGAGATCAAAGAGAATCCAAAGCTCAGGAAGACCAAGGTGATTGTTGTGACTGTGCTGGGAGATGTAAGCGATTATTTCCAGTCCATAGACGCGTCCACAATATGCATCTCAAAGCCTTTTGACAAGGACAGGCTCCTTCAGGCAATCTACAAAAGGATAAACGATTGAGGTATAGACTCCAGATGGGCCCAGGCCATCTAATAATCAATAAAATTTATATATGAGAATATATACTTGCTATATTAATACAGCTTAAAGCAGGGAAATAGCATATAAACGTGAAAAAATGAGGGAAACAAAGGATAGGTCTCATATAAGGGTCATAGATGTTCTTAACAGCAACCCTTCAGGTCTTACTGCCCAGGATATCTCTGGCAGGACAGGCCTGCCGAATGATTCTGTACTGAAGTATCTGGCGCAGCTTATCAAAGACAACAGGGTGGACTCAAAAAAGGCAGGAAAGTCAACAGCATATTTCTCAAAAGAAAAGATCACAAAGCCTGCAGGCAATGGAGTCAAGCTCACTGTCCTGGAAGAGAAGCACATCAAGAAGATAAAGGCTCCTTCAAAGACAAAGGCCCTAAAGAAGGCAAAAATCAATGTCTCTGATGTGAGAAAGAAGATCTTTGAAGAGCTCAAGTCAGGCAAGATAGAGGAGAAGCAGGCGCAGATAAAGGAGCAGAGGATCCCTCTTGGCCATATATTTGAAGCTCCGCAGAAATCAAAAAAGTTTCCTTCAAAAGAATATGTCAGGACAGGCATAGAAGGCCTGGACGCACTTATCGAAAAAGGCATCCCAAAGGGAACAACAATCCTGGTTGCAGGCGGCGCAGGAAGCGGAAAGACCATACTCTGCCTCCAGATACTCAATTACCATGCAAAACACGGCGAGAAATGCCTGTACATGAGCTTTGAGGAGTCTGAGAACAGGCTGAGAGAGCATATGCATGACTTTGGCTGGGATCCAGAAGCCCTTGAGAAGAAAGGCTCGTTGAAGATACAAAGGTTCAATCCATTTGACATCACAAGGTCTGTTGATGCGCTTCTTATGAAGGCAAAAGGAGAGCTCCTGATAGAGGTAGACCCAGTCATCCTTCCGCAGGGATTCAAGCCAGACTTTATTGTGGTGGATTCCCTTACTGCCATTGCCTCTGCCTTCACAGGCAAAGAGGACTCATACAGGATCTACATTGAGCAGCTGTTCCTCTTTTTTGAGAAGATCGGTGCGACTGCTTTCCTTGTCACAGAGACAAAGCAGGTTCCGACTGTGTTCAGCACAACAGGTGTTGAGGAATTCCTTGCTGACGGCGTCTTTGTGCTCTATTCAATAACAAGGGGGAATGTGAGGGAATACGCAGCAGAAGTGCTGAAATTGAGAGGCGCAAGGCACCACAAGAAGATCGTGGCAATGCAGATAACAGACAACGGAATATTCATCTATCCAGAGCAGGAAGTGTTCGGCGCTATTGAGAGCTCCAAATAATTGCGGATTGCCCCTATTTTCTCTGAAAACATGAAGATAATTGTGTGTTGTTCAATCTGCAGGTATTAAGCATCGGCTGTCAAGGACCAGGGCATTCGGTACTATTAATGCGGCTTTCTCTCCGAACTGAAGCAGGAGGTTTTCAGGGCAACGCACTAAACCATCAAAACATTTATATATATTAGCTTATTCTAATATATCTATATGAGTAAAATATATGAGCTGCATGCGGAAATGTGCAAGGTATTCTCAAATCCGACAAGACTGGAAATACTCAACCTGCTGAGGGGCAGTGAAATGTCAGTCACAGAGCTTATCCAGAAAACAGGCCTTAGTCAGGCAAACATATCACAGCACCTCGCCATAATGAAGCATAATGGCATAGTCATCGCCAGAAGAGAAGGCAAGAACATCCATTACAGGATAGCTTATCCAAAAATAGTGAAGGCATTTGATATCATAAGAGAAGTCTTGGCTGAAAGGTTAAGGGAAAATGGGAGATCTGTTAAAAACTTATGAGGTGCTAGAATGAAAAAAATATTTACAATCTTGATTTTCGGTATGTTGTTATTAAGTGTAAGTTTAGTTTTTGCTCACGAACATGATTTTAATGAAACAAAACAACTTATAGATTCTGGAATTAGTTGCGATAAACTCACAGATGAACAGCTTGAATCCATTGGGGATTATTATATGGAGCAAATGCACCCTGGCGAAGCCCATGAAATGATGGATCAAATGATGGGTGGAGAAGGTTCTGAAAGTTTAAGGCAAGTACATATCAACATGGCGAAACGGCTTTATTGTAATGAAGATGTTGGAGGAATGATGGGTGGAGGGATGATGAATATAATGATGGGAAATAATATGATGGGCTCTGGCGGAATGACAGGCTATGGGATGATGGGAGGTTATCCAGCATATTACGGCTATAACAGCCTTTTAGGCATACTCTGGCTGGTCTTTTTGGTAGGGGCAATTGCCTT
>Ga0209542_10016680_pt1 | contig 12147 bp, 9 predicted proteins | sample RifCSPhighO2_01_FD_184028 | JGI IMG/M metagenome (GOLD analysis project Ga0209542, IMG submission 184028) | Soil microbial communities from Rifle, Colorado - Rifle CSP2_plank highO2_0.1 (SPAdes) (version 2) | ecosystem: Environmental > Terrestrial > Deep subsurface > Rock core/Sediment ...
GGAAATCTGGGCCTTTAATATACTGCATCAGGTCATCCACTGTTACTTCTGTTGTAATTGTTAATTCTTTCCCATTAGTAATAACTGTTTTCCCTATCATGTAAATTACGGCATCAATTACTTCCGAAAGATTGTGAGGCGGAATTTTTGTTGCCATCCCAACTGCGATTCCCTCACTTCCCATAAGAAGAATATTGGGAAGAACTGATGGAAGATACATTGGTTCCTTAAGAGTTGAGTCAAAGTTGTCCGAAAATTCAACTGTGTCTTTATCAAGATCTGTCAGCATCTCAGCTGTTATTGCAGAAAGCCTGGCTTCGGTGTAGCGCATAGCAGCAGGAGGATCGCCGTCCATTGAACCAAAGTTTCCCTGCCCGTCGATAAGCGGATATCTCATGGAAAAATCCTGCGCAAGGCGAACAAGAGCATCATATATCGGCATATCACCATGCGGGTGATATTTTCCCATAACATCTCCTACAATTTTTGCCGATTTTGAGTATTTTGCGCTGTGTGATAGCCCCAGCTCAGACATTGAATAAAGAATTCTTCTGTGAACCGGTTTCAAACCGTCTCTAACATCAGGAAGCGCGCGCGATACAATTACAGACATTGCATAATCAAGGTATGCTTTTTTAACTTCTTCTGTAATCTCTGTTTTATTTAATTTTCCAATATCAGACATAGTTTCTGACGATAGAAAATAGAAGATTGAAGATTGAAACTTGAGGATTGAAAATAGAAAGTAGATCTACCCTCTAACATCTATCTTCAAAAAACTATTATCTACCTTCTATTATCTATCGTCCATTATATTAAGAATCCTGCAATAAGAAGTGCAACAATATTTAAAACCTTAATCATTGGGTTGATAGCCGGGCCTGCCGTATCCTTGTATGGGTCTCCAACAGTGTCTCCAGTGACCGCTGCCTGGTGTGCAAAACTTCCTTTGCCGCCGTATGCTCCTTCCTCAATATATTTTTTAGTATTGTCCCAGGCCGCTCCTCCTGTTGTCATTGAAATTGCAACAAAAAGCCCAGTTATAATTGATCCAATTAGCATTCCGCCGACTGCCTTGGGACCGAGCAAAAATCCGACAAGAATTGGCGCAGCAACAGGAATAAGAGAGGGTATAATCATCTGCCTGATTGATGCTTTTGTAACAATGTCAACTGCCCGTCCGTAATCAGGTTTTGCTGCGCCTGACATAATACCTTTGATTTCCTTGAATTGGCGCCTTACTTCATTAACAACCGCAGCACTTGCACGTCCTACTGCTTCCATTGCAAGCGCTCCGAAAAAGTAGGGAAGAGCGCCTCCTATGAAAAGTCCGACAATAACCAGAGGGTCTGAAAGAACAAACAAATTCTCACTTACCTCTCCTCCAAACTTTTTAAGCTCTTCAGTATAGCTTGCAAATAGAACTAAAGCGGCAAGGCCGGCTGATCCTATTGCATATGCTTTTGTGACCGCTTTTGTTGTATTTCCTACAGCGTCGAGAGAATCTGTGACATTTCGAACTTTTTCAGGAAGGCCTGACATTTCAACAATCCCTCCTGCATTATCGGTAATTGGACCGAACGCATCAATTGCAACAATAATGCCAGTTAAGGAGAGCATGCTCATTGCGGCAATTGCAACGCCGTATAGCCCTGCAAGATAATATGAGACAAGCACGCCAAGGGAAATCAGAAGGATAGGCAAAAGTGTTGATTTCATTGAAACAGCAAGGCCTGCTATTATATTTGTTCCGTGTCCTGTGGTGGACGCTTTAGCAATCATTTTAACTGGACTGAATTTTTTGGATGTAAAATATTCTGTAATAACTACCATTCCGAGTGTTATGATAAGGCCGATCACAAGGCAGATTATTAGAGAGAGTGAGGAAATTCCGGAAAGTCCCTCCGGAAAAAGAGTATTGGTTATCCACCAGAAACCGATTAGGGATATAACCATTGTAGAAACCAGTCCTTGATAAAGCGCTGTCATTATGTTTTTTCCTCTAATGCGGACAAACCATGATCCAATTATTGCAGTGACAGCTGACACTGCTCCAATAAGAAGAGGAAATGCAAGAACTTCCTGGTTTTGCCTAAAAGTGAGTTCTCCTAAGACCATTGTGGCAACAAGAGTTATTACATATGTTTCGAAAAGGTCAGCTGCCATACCTGCATCGTCTCCTACATTATCTCCCACAAGGTCCGCAATTACTCCCGGATTTCTCGGATCATCCTCGGGTATTCCTTTTTCAATTTTTCCGACCATATCTGTTCCAACATCAGCGGATTTCGTATAGATTCCTCCGCCAAGACGTGCAAAAACAGAAATCAGGGACCCCCCGAATCCTAATGCAATAAGAGGAAAAAGAGACGGAGTTGAATCCTGGGTTTTGAGGAAATAGTAAAATCCTGCAACTGATGCAAGCGCAAGTCCTGCAACCAAAAATCCTGTAACTGCGCCTCCTTTAAACGCAAGAGAAAACGCAGGAGAAAGGCCCGACTTTGCAGCTTCGGCGCATCTTATGTTGCTCCTAACCGCAATACTCATACCAACAACTCCCGCTAGCGCTGAAAAGAAAGCTCCTATGGCAAAACCCAAAGCGGTTTGAAAATTAAATACAAGAAAAAGAATTGCAAAAATAACAATACCAATCGCAGAAATTACCATATACTGTATTCTCATAAAAGCATTGGCGCCAAGGGATATCGCATCCGCGATTGCATTCATCTTTGAGTCCCCCATAGGTTTTCTAAGTATCACAAGACTCAAATACAGTCCGTAAAGAATAGAAATAAGCCCGGCAGAAATTGCAGCCTCAACAGCATAGTTAGTTATAAAAGATAAATTCATCCCGTTAGATTTCCTTTCTGTTTTCCCCTTAGATTTATTAATGAACAAAATCTAACGGGATTCATAGACTAAAATTATATTATTTAAATATCTAAGGTTGCAACCTTCGTCCTCCCAATTTTACTTTTCGCCTTTTCAATTCTATTCGAATACGGCTCAAAGAGCAATTTTGATAGGACTTTTGGTCGCATAATTTTTATATGTCCAGTGTTGCGATCTTCGCGTTGCTTTGGATAAAATGTTTTCTAGGCGGAACTTCGTCCCCCATTAGCATTGTAAAAGTTGCATCAGCTTCCTCAGTGTCGTCTATTGTTATTTGCTTTAAAATTCTATTTTTAGGATTCATGGTTGTTTCCCAGAGCTGCTCTGGATTCATTTCTCCAAGACCCTTATATCTTTGGATTGATGTTCCACGTCTCCCTGTTTGTTCGCCATCATCAGAGGGCAGGCTCTTAACAGCTGATTTTCCATTATTTTTAAGAATTTCGTCGCGTTCACTATCAGAGTATGCATAACTGACCTCTTTTCCCATCTGTATTTTATAAAGAGGAGGTTGTGCAATATACAAATACCCCTCCTTTATTATTCCAGGCATGTGTCTGAAGAAAAACGTAAGAATAAGAGTTTCAATATGTTCTCCGTCAACGTCAGCATCAGTCATAATAATTATTCTTTTGTATCTTAACTTCTCAAAATTAAGAGTTTCTCCAATTCCAGCCCCTAGTGCAATAATAAGGTTTTTAACTTCTTCATGCTCGATTATCTTATCAAGTCGGGCTCTTTCAGTGTTTAATATTTTTCCTTTAAGCGGTAAGATTGCCTGGAATTTTCTGTCTCTCCCCTGCTTAGCAGAACCCCCTGCTGAGTCACCCTCGACTAGATAAAGTTCTGATAAATTAGGATCTTTTTCCTGACAATCCGCAAGTTTTCCAGGAAGTGAGGAGCCCTCTAAAGCTCCTTTTCTAAGTATTGCTTCTTTTGCAGCTTTTGCAGCGAGTCTTGCCTTTGCCGCCAAATATACTTTTTCAAGAATTCGACGAGCGTCACTCGGATTTTCTTCAAAAAAAGTTGATAAGCCCTCTTTTACAATAGTCTGAACTACGGGTTGAATCTCGGCATTTCCCAACTTTCCTTTGGTTTGTCCTTCAAACTGGATTTTGTCCTGGGGCATTTTAACAAAAACAACTGCACATAAACCCTCTCTTGTATCATCTCCTGTTATTCCCTCGTCATTTTCTTTAAAGCTTCCTATTTTCTTGCCGTAATCATTTATTGCGCGAGTTAAGGCCATTCTGAACCCCGTTAGATGCGTTCCGCCGTTAACTGTGTTTATGACATTTACATAGCTTTCAACATTTTCCGTGTAACCACCGTTATACTGAAGAGCTACCTCAACTTCTACTTCTTCCTGCTGTTTGTTTATGTAAATTGATGTGTGAAGGGGAGATTTATTTTCATTAAGTTTTGAGACAAGAGCTGAAATACCTCCTTCAAAATAGTAATTTACCTCATTTTCCCGGCCCGCCCTTTTGTCGAATAAATGAAATGAAAGACCAGGAACAAGATAAGCCCTTTCTCTTATTGCTTTTTTAACTACGTCAAAGTTAAATTCTGTTGTTGAGAAAATCCCGCTATCCGGCATGAATGAAATTATTGTTCCGCTTTTCCTATCCTCAAAATAATCAATATTAAGTCTCGATTTTGAAACAGACTTAAGTGGGCTTTTTACGTTTCCTTTTGAAAAGTCCTGTGTATAGATTTTTCCGTTTCTTTTAACTTCTGCCCACAGCCAGACGGATAGCGCATTAACAACTGAAGCGCCTACGCCATGAAGTCCTCCTGATATTTTGTAAGCTGAGCCTCCGAATTTTCCGCCTGCGTGGAGTTTGGTCATAACTACCTCAAGAGCACTCTTTTTATATTGAGGCATAATGTCAATTGGGATTCCCCTTCCGTCATCAACAATTGTTGCTGAGTTGTCCTCATTAAGATAAATCCAGACGTGTTTGGCATAACCTGCTAAAGCCTCGTCCACTGCGTTATCAATAATTTCGCGGAGTGTCTCGTGAAGACCACTTGTATCAGTTGAGCCAATATACATTGCCGGGCGTTTTCTAACAGGTTCAAGTCCTTCTAGGACTTGGATGTTTTTTGCTGAGTACTCTGTCTCAATTTTAGGGTTTGAGGATTGGGCTTGCCTGCCGGCAGGCAGGGATTTTTTTCTTGCCATAATTATTTGCGTACAGACTATTTTAGCAGAAAAATCAGCCTATTTCCATAGATTGTTTGTTTGATTAATTTATATTTAAAAACAGATTTTCAAGTGCGAGTCTTGGGTTGGCGTTGGTATTTTTAAGGTCAAGGCGCGCAAGTTCGAGTTTGCGAATTAGTCTTTCAAGCATCAAGCTTTGTTCGGAATTATCTAAAGTCGATAGCATTTTTTTTCGGGCTGCAAGAATTGTCTGCTCAAGCCAATTTATTGCTTGATTTTTATCTTTTGAAAGTTCTTGTGCAAGATAAAGACAATCCCCTACTCCAGTTAACGATAAAAGCTCGGCCAGTCCTTTTCCGTCTGTTCGAGCCTCAGAATCTTTAATCTCGATTATTTTTGCCCGGGAAATAATTGTCGGAAGGAAAAAATTATAATTGTCAGTAATTAGATAAAGAAGTGTGCTTGGCGGCGGTTCTTCTAAAATTTTGAGCATTGAGTTTTGCGCCTCAGTTGTTATTCCTTGTTTGCAGCTTATTATAAAAGCTTTTTTCGTACCTCTTATTGGCAAAAGATAAATTCTTTTTTGTATATTTCTAACATCTTCAATTCCAATTGCTTTTTCAGACTCAAGAAGTTCAATATCAAATTTATCTATTTTTTCGAGATTTATTTCTTCCAGAGCGCGGTTTTTACCTTCTTCAATATTTTTGGATGAAATAATAAAAGTCTGCACATCGTAGCACGGCTTCGCACCTTTATCCTCGTTTAACCTCGGATATTGGCCTTTCGCCGGCTCCTCCTTTTTCAAAATCCTTCAGATTTTGGGTATGGCTATTTTACTATTTTAAATGTATTTTTGCTATTTACTATTTGATATTTAATATCGTATTTTCTACTATTATATTAATGCCCGCAACTTCGCAATCTTTTAATCAGGTAAATAATATCTCGGACATATTGCTTTCTGAGCATTTGATTAACCAGAATCAATACAAAGAGATAAAACTTAAAGCAGCAACAGACGGAATCAGTGAGGAACAGGTGATTGTGTCTTTAGGCTTTGTAAATGAGGACAAGCTCTCGGAAATCAAAGCAAATATGCTTGGCGTTCCCTATATCTCGCTTGATTCAACTTCATTTTCGCCTCAGGCTTTAAGCCTTATTCCGCAGGCTGTAGTCCAAAGGTTTAACCTAATCCCCTTTTCTTACGACGACAGAGCAAAAACGCTTTCAATTGCCATGGCAAACCCGGTGGATTTGGATGGTCTCTCTTTTGTACGACAGAAAACAGGCTTAAACATCAAGGCATTTGCAGCTTCTCCTTCAGCAATAAAGCAGGCAATTGATATTCAGTACAGGCAGGAAATTGTAGGTCAGGTTGGTGAAGCGCTAAAAGAGACAGAGGAACAATCTACTACAAAAACAGTAGATTCAACTCAGATTGCTCAAATTATAAAAGAAGCACCTATTGCAAAAATTGTATCAACAATTCTTGAATATGCAGTTAAAAGCAGGTCCTCAGATGTTCATATTGAACCTCAAGAGGAAAGAGTCCGCGTCAGGTACAGAATCGATGGAATACTCTATGATAGACTGTCTCTTCCCAAGACCGTTCAGGAATCAGTAATTTCAAGAATAAAAATTCTGTCTGAAATGAAAATTGATGAACACAGGATTCCTCAGGATGGAAGATTTAATTTTAAAATTGATGACAAGGAAGTAGATCTTAGAATTTCAGTCCTTCCTGCAAGCCACGGTGAAAAAATTGTAATTAGGCTTCTTCGAAAATCCGGAGGAATACCAAATCTTGAAGAACTCGGCCTTTGGGGAACAGCCCTTCGAAATTTAAAGATAAATATGCTTCGCCCTCACGGAATAATTATTATTTGTGGACCAACAGGGTCAGGTAAAACAACAACTCTTTATTCTGTTCTTAACCAAATAAACAGCACCAAAGTAAATATAGTGACTCTTGAGGATCCAATAGAATATGAGCTGTCGGGAATAAATCAGGTACAGATTAATCCTGCAGTTGGGCTTACATTTGCAACAGGACTCCGTTCTTTTCTAAGGCAGGATCCTAATATTATTCTAGTTGGAGAAATACGTGACAAAGAAACAACTGAGCTTGCAATTCAAGCAGCACTAACCGGACATTTGGTTTTCTCAAGCTTGCACACATCGAATGCATCGGGGGTTTTGCCACGTTTGCTAGATTTAGGAGCAGAAACTTTCCTTCTGGCATCAACTATGAATGCAGTTGTCGGACAAAGGATTGTAAGGAGAATATGTTCATCGTGCAAAGTTAGTCTTCCCCCGCCCAACGAGGTGACTGAAAGCATAAAAAAAGAGCTGGGGCCTCTAATGCCTCCCGGCGCAGTAACAATATATAAAGGAAAAGGATGCAATGAATGCGGAGGCTCAGGATACCTTGGAAGAATGGGAATATTTGAGGTAATGCCTATTAATGAGGAAATAGCAAACCTGATTCTCAAAAGAGCCGACAGCTACACGCTTGAAAATGTGGCAGTGAGACAAGGAATGATAACTATGAAACAGGACGGTTATTTAAAAGTTCTTAAAGGCGTGACGACAATTGAGGAAGTCCTGCGAGTTGCTCAGGAGTAAAATCAGCGTTTAGCGTTTAGGGGTTAGCGTTTAGATTATGGATATTAAACAATTATTGGATTTAACAGTAAAGAACAGAGCTTCAGATCTACATCTATTGGTGGGAATTCCGCCTACTATAAGAATAGACGGAATTTTAAATCACCTAATGAATTTTCCTGTTGTTACCCACGTGATGATGGAGCAGATGATATTTTCTCTTCTGACTCCGTCCCAGAAAGAAAAACTCCTAGCAAACAAGGAGCTTGATTTCTCGTTCGGCATTGGAGGCGGTGAATATGGAAATCTGGGAAGATTTAGAGTTAATGTTTATTACCAAAGAAGCTATTTATCCGGCGCGTTCCGCTACCTGGAGCCTGTAATAAGAACTGTAGAGCAGCTCAATCTTCCTAAAGTTATTAACAGATTTTCTGATCTTAGGCAGGGATTTATACTAGTAACAGGCCCCACAGGGCATGGCAAATCAACTACAATTGCAGCACTTATTAATAAAATCAATTTGACTCGGCCCTCACATATCCTAACAATTGAGGACCCAATTGAATATATTTATCCAAATGGAAAAAGTATTATTTCTCAGCGCGAGATGGGTCTTGATTCACACTCCTGGAGCTATTCTTTAAGATCTGCCCTAAGAGAAGATCCGGACGTTGTTCTTATTGGTGAAATGCGAGATCCTGAAACTATTGCCTCAGCTATAACAATTGCTGAGACAGGACACTTGGTTTTTTCAACTCTTCATACAAACTCTGCAGCACAAACCATAGACAGAATAATTGATTCATTCCCCGCTTCCCAGCAGGGACAGATTAGGATTCAGCTTGCGCTCACTCTTAAAGGAATTGTCTCACAGCGCCTTCTTCAGAAGATAAACGGAGGAAGAGTTCCGGCTGTTGAGGTTCTGATCGGAAACAATGCAGTCGCAACAAACATAAGAGAGGGAAAAACTCATCTAATTGACTCAATTATTGAAACGTCCCAAGACGACGGGATGATAAGTCTTGAGTCTTCTCTCTCCTCCCTTGTTCTTTCAGGAGCAATAACAATTGATATGGCAAAAAGCTTCTCACAGCACCCAGAAGACCTTCTCAGAATGGTCCAATAAATATGAGATACAGATATAAAGCAGTTACCTCGGACGGAAAAAAGGTAAGAGGAATTGCTGAGGCAAAACAGGAAAGGGACGCAGCGAGTTATCTGAGGCAGCGTGGCCTTATCCCAATTGATATTTCCAAAGAGGGTGAGTTTGAGATTTTTAAAAAACTTCCTTTTGTCGGTAAAATAAAATCAAAAGATCTTATTATATTTACACGTCAGGTCTCATCAATGTTAGCATCAGGCCTCACTCTTGTTAAATCACTTGAAATACTTAAGGACCAGATAGGAAACAAAGCGTTTCAGGAAATAATACGCGGAATCCTTCTTGATATTGAGGAGGGAAAGACATTCTCAGAATCAATTGCAAAGTATCCTGATATATTTCCCGAAGTTTATGTTTCCCTTGTTAAAGCAGGTGAATCCTCTGGGCTTTTGGATAAAATATTTCTTCGCCTTGCCAACAATCTTGAAAAGCAACAAAGACTCAGAAGAACCGTTAAATCAGCTCTTATTTATCCCGCAATTGTAATAACTCTTATGCTTGTTGTAATTCTTGTTATTATGGTTTTTGTAATTCCTGAGTTAAACAGGCTTTATGAAAGTCTCAATGCTGAAGTTCCGCTTGCAACTAAAATAGTAGTAGGCCTGTCCTCTTCCATCTCCAAAGGCTGGCCGCTAATTATTGGATTCGGCGGAGTATTAGCTTATGGTTTTCTGAGATGGAAAAAAACAGATAAAGGTAAGGAAATTTATGACAAAAACATACTAAGGGTTCCTCTTCTTGGGAAAATTCTCCATTTGTCTATTCTTACCGAGTTCTCACGAACCCTAGGTCTTCTTGTGGGAACAGGAACATTGGTGGTTGATGCTTTGGAACAAAGCGCAAAAGTAACAGGTAATTTTACCTATGAACGAACAATAATGGACATTGCAAGGCGTGTTGAAAAAGGAGTGCCCGTTGGAGAATCAATGACGTACTTTTCAATTTTTCCCTCAATTCTTGTGCAACTTGTTAAAGTAGGTGAAGAAACAGGTAAACTTGACGAGAATTTGTCCAAAGCTTCGGAGTACTTTGAAGAGGAGGTAAATCAATCAGTCAAGAATCTTACAACATTAATGGAACCTCTGATACTCATAGTTTTGGGCGTTGGCGTAGGTTTTTTAGTTTTTTCGGTAATCTCGCCTATTTATAATTTATTATCGGCAATTCAGTAGTTTAAATAGTATTATTAAATTAATACTTGACATTTTTTTTTACATATGACTACTATTAATACATAAGAGATGAAAAAAATTATCGACTGGATAAAAAATCTCTTTAAATCCAGCCCAAAAAAGTCAGATGATAGCAGTTCGGAAAATAAATCGAACGGATTTACTCTCATTGAGCTTTTAATAGTTATTGCAGTCTTAGGAGTTTTGGCTGCAGTTGTTCTTATTGCAATTGATCCTATCGAACAGCTTGGTCGCGGACGAGACTCGGGAAGGAAAACTTCAGTTACAGGAATCGGCCGCGCAATCCAAACTTATTATACAGCTGTTGGATCATATCCTGCTGAGGCAACATACAATACAATTCTTACAACCTCAGGAGAACTTAAGCCTTTTCCTCCAGCTCCGGGCGGAAGCCCGCCTGCTCTTGGTTGCACAGGAGGAACAGCAGTAAGTGGATTCTGCTATAAATCAAACGGAACTGACTATGTGGTTTACTCCAAGCTTGAATCAAAAGTTGAAAGAAACAAAGGAAATTGCGCAAATGTTGCCGCAAACACGTGGTATGTATTCTCATCAGCTGCCGGCAAAGCAGGAGTTGTATGCCAAGCCGGTGAGCCTGCAGAAGGATTTAACGGAACCTTCTATTGATCTTCTTGTACATCTTATAATATATTAGTTTAGTGCTTGTATTATTTTTGTTTTTAATCGGGATTTTTATCGGCTCATTTCTAAATGTCCTCATTGACCGTCTTCCTAAAGATAAATCCATTCTTGGAAGATCTTACTGCGATTTTTGCAAAAAAACGCTTAAAACTAAAGACCTTATTCCCCTACTCTCTTTTATTCTTCTTTCTGGAAAATGCAGATACTGCCATAAAAAATTGTCTTATCAATACCCAACCGTCGAGTTGCTCACCGGTTTATTGTTTGTGATAACCTATCAATTCGCAACTCTAAATTTTCAATTTTCAATTTTCAATTATCAATTAATTTATTATCTATTCGTTGTTTCGGGACTAATTGTTTTATTTGTTGCGGATTTAAAATACTACATAATTCCTGATAAAATAACAACAGTTTTAGGAATTTTAGCATCTATTTTTCTCTTATTTAATCCAGAGCTTATAATCCCCCATTTAGTAAGCGGTTCACTTGCATTTTTATTTTTTCTTGCCGTATATATTCTGACTAAAGGACGCGGGTGGGGATTCGGAGATGTTAAATTCGCATTTGTTATGGGTCTAATCCTAGGGCCAATAGGGGTAGTTTTAGCCTTATATGTAGCATTCTTGACAGGGGCTACCGTTGGCATCATACTAATTTTATGGAGAAAAAAAGGACTAAAATCCATTATTCCATTTGCTCCGTTTCTAGCATTTGGAACTTACATAAGTCTTCTTTTTTCAGAAATAATTATTCCTCACCTCCCCTTCTATTTATGGTGAGAAGGGTAGAAAGACAACAAGGAATGTCTCTTGTTGAGATTTTGGTTGCACTTGCCCTTGTTGCAATAATATCATCAAGCGCATATTTTGGGCTTAACCAGTTTAACAGATATCAGAACCTAAGAACCTCTTATGAAAATCTGAAGAACACTGTTAGCGAAGCAAAAACAAACGCTCAGTCCCAAGTCTCACGTAGGTGCACTAGAATCCAGACTCTTGTGGGACATCAGATTAGGATTAATAGTGTAACTAATCCTGATTCATATAATTTAGAAGAAGTGTGTTTAAATCTTAATTCAACCGAAAGCACCTATGTAATAAAAACTCTAAATGTAACATCGGACATAACACTTTCAGGTGCATCAAACCCGATATTATTTCTGGTTTTAACAGGCAATGTCAGAAATCCCGGCAGTATTACACTTACCAACAATATCCAGAGCAAATCAATAACAGTTAATTCAACTGGAATAATTCAGTGATGTTTTATAAAAATTTAAAATTAAACAAAAAAGGACAAGTGCTTATAGAAGCTGTTATTGCAATTGCAGTTGTAGCTTTTGTGATGTCAGGAATTGTAGCTGCTCTTATCTTATCTGTTAATAACGCCACCTTTTCCAAAAATCAAAACCTTGCAACCAATTTTGCACAGGAAGGGATTGATATTGCAAGAGATTTAAAAGATTCTGATTTTCAGGC
>Ga0209542_10016682_pt1 | contig 12145 bp, 14 predicted proteins | sample RifCSPhighO2_01_FD_184028 | JGI IMG/M metagenome (GOLD analysis project Ga0209542, IMG submission 184028) | Soil microbial communities from Rifle, Colorado - Rifle CSP2_plank highO2_0.1 (SPAdes) (version 2) | ecosystem: Environmental > Terrestrial > Deep subsurface > Rock core/Sediment ...
CGAGAAAGATTTTCTTGCCGTCCATGATATCGCGAAAATTGAACGCCGATTTCTCTTGACTGATGATCGGGCGGATGATGTCGTTGGTCAGAAAGACGTCGAATTTGCTCGTGATGTACGGCGCGACGTTCTCGAGCGATGGATCGCCCTGCGCTTGCTCGGCAATTTTGCGCCAAAATTGCACGATGATCGGGTTGTTGCACTTCGAGAGTTTGAGATTGCGAAATTGTGGATCGGCAAAAACACGTGGAATTTCCACGAACGTCGATCCAGAATCGGGATCCTCGACCACAAGCTGCACCGCATTGCGATAGTATTGCTCGAACATCGGACCGAAGGCCTCTGGCACATCGGCGTAGAGCTTGCGGAAGATGCCATACACTTCGTCGACGACAAACGTCTTCATCTCGGGCCGATTGCGGTCGTATTCGAGCATGTTGAGGCCCATCGGCCGTTCGGTATGCGCCGGATCAAAGTAGATCACGTCGCCCGCGCGCTCGGCGGGAATGGCGGCGAGCACATCCTCGATATCGTTGCCGTGCGGATCGATGAATGCGATTCCCTCGCCGTTTCGAATATCCTGCAAGATCATATTCTTTATGAGGCCAGTTTTTCCGGTACCTGTCTGCCCTATCACATAGCAGTGGCGCAGGCGATCCGCTGGCGCGAAGTGTACGGGCGTTTCTTCGGCGCCATACGCATTGATACCGATCGTAATACCCTCGCCCGAGATATTGACCGGCGCGGGAGCCTGCTTGGCAAAACTCCTCTTCAGCTCGCGCGACGTGGTAACGCGCTCTGCGGTGAAGTGGAAGAGCGATGTAATCTCGGCGAGGGAGAGCGGCATCGTGTATGAGTGCTCGAATTCTCGGAACGTGAAATCCTGGAGAAACGAATCCATGCTCCAGCTGCCGACACGCTTAAAGACGAGATGATTGCCGCGCGGATTGTCGTATTGGCTAAATGGCGCCTCAAGATTTTCCAAGATCTCATCCGCCCTCTCCTGCGTGGGCGCGGAAGCAACGAGTCGGATGGAAGCTGGTGCGATGCGCGTCTTTATTTTGCGCCCGACTTCTTCATTGGCCACCTGATCGGTCGATTTGCGAAACTCGCGCTCTTTCTCTTCTTTCAGACGCTCCTCGGATTTAAAAAATCCGAGCGCCGTATCCCTCAGCGCCTCACCGATATCTGTTTCTGGAATCTTGACCGCCATTCCGAGCGGTTTCCCTTTTTCGAGTTCGCGGATGACTTTTTTGTAGTGATGATTATAGCGATCTCCCTCGGCCCCGACGGTGATCTGCATCGCCGCGCCTTCGCCATGCTTCGCAATCTTGGAAAACGCGGCCAAGAGCACGTTCATCGGATCGTGCTCGAACATGTCGGGTGTTTTCAAGGGAAGCTGCGGATAGGTGGCGAAGGTGGCGTAGCTGGCGGCGGCGGCGCCATCGTAGTTGAAGATATTGTAGTCGCCTCGACTCTCGGAGATGCGCGCGTTGGGAAAGACTGATGAGATCAGGCGTTCTGCCAAGCTCTTCTTTTCGTACGGCACCGCAAGATACAAAAACGCTTCTTCGCTCCCCTCCGGCACAGCAAGCTCAAGAGAGTACCCTTCTCCTGCTTCGATAAGACCAGAGAGGCCTGCATAGAGCTGCTCGGAGGATGAGAGCAGCTGCTCGAGCTTGTATTGAGCCTGATCTTTCTGCGTTTCTCCGTGCGCCTGCGGTTGGATTTCGAAAAGCACCATGTGAAGCGCGCGCTTTACCTTCTCCGGCAATCCCATCCCCTTATCGGGCAAGCCCTCGGCTACGTAGCGCACGAGTGCGCGGTGGATGTCATCGTCGAGGTGGGGATTTTTGATGCGGGAGGCGACGGAGAGCGCATTGCGGATCCCTTTCTCCATAACGAGCTTCAAAATTTCATCTACCTGTTTGTCGTGCGGCTCCGGCTCGAGCCGCAATACATGGTGCAAGATGTCGGGCTCCGGCATGATGACATTCTCATGCAAAACCTGCGCCGCAGGTCGCTCGGCATATTCTTTCACCTCCCGCTTGGCAATGCGATCTTGCTCGAACCGATTTTTGGGAGACTCTAATTCCTCTTCTTTCTCGCGCACGCGCTGGCGCAAATACTCGAGCTCCTCATGCGCCGATTTGAATTTTTCCTGCGTTGCAACGCGCGGTCGTTCTCCTATCGTAGAATGCGGAAGCATGGATATAAGTATAGCGTATCGTGTATGGAGTATCGTGTATAAAAAGAAGATCCGCCGAGTGGCCCGAATCCGCGACGCTCCTCGACGATCGAGTTATCGAAGTGCTTTCGCGCCAATATCGCGGCGCATGTATTTGCCTTCGAATTGGATTTTGTCAGCCGCCGCGTAGGCCCGATCGAGGGCTTCTTTGAGCGTTTTTCCTGTCGCTGAGACGCTCAGGACTCGCCCACCGGACGTTACCAATTGGCCGTTTTCGATCTTCGTGCCGGCGTGAAAAACGACAACTCCGTTGTCATTTTCTGCTTCTTCGATGCCCGTGATCGGCAAGCCTTTTTTGTAACTTCCGGGATAGCCACCTGACGCGAGAACGACGTTCACCGCAAAGCCGGAATTCCATTCCACTCTCTCTGGTAATTTTCCATCCGCAATTGATTCGCAGATATCAAGTAAATCTGTTTTAAGAAGACGCATATAGACTTCGCACTCGGGCTGGCCGAAGCGTGCGTTGAATTCGAGCACCTTTGGTCCACTTGATGTCATTTTCAAGCCTGGATAGAGCACGCCGCTGTATGGAGCGCCTCGGGCCGCGAGTGCTTCAAGTGTCGGGCGCACGACCGTTGTACCTATTTCGTTCAAGGTTTCCTGCGAAACCCAAGGCACCGGAGCAATGACACCCATACCACCGGTATTGGGCCCGGTGTCCCCTTCTCCAATCTGCTTGTGATCCTGCGATGTGGAGAACAAAACAAAATCTGTGCCGCTGCAAAACGCATGAATAGAAATCTCCTGTCCTTCCAAAAATTCTTCGATCACGACCTCGCTCCCCGAATCGCCAAATTGCTTATCGAGCATGATCTCTTTGAGCGCCTGTTCTGCTTCTTCGATAGTTTTGCAAACGTACACACCTTTCCCGAGCGCGAGTCCGCTCGCTTTCACCACGATCGGCGCTCCTTTAGCCCGAGCATAGTTGATGGCTTCTTTGTAATCCTTGAACACCTGGAACTCAGCGGTCGGCACCCCCGCTTCTTGCATCAATTGTTTGGCGAAGGCTTTCGAACTCTCAATTTGTGCGGCCGCTTTGCTGGGACCAAACACTTTGAGTCCTCGCGCTTTACATATGTCGACAATCCCGCCGCCTAAAGGATCATCAGGACCGACGATTGTGAGCCCGATCTTTTTCTCCTCCGCAAAATCTGCGAGCTTCTCAAATTCCATGACGCTGATCGGCACATTTTCTGCCACACGCTGCGTCCCCGCGTTCCCGGGGGCAATATACATCTTCCCGACCCGCGGCGATTGCTCCAATTTCCAACAAATCGCATGCTCGCGCGAACCAGAGCCGACAACAAGTATATCCATACTATTTTCCTTTTACTCTTTGGTCAAAATTTCTGGACCGTTCGTGGTAACAATGATGGTATTTTCCACGTGCGCGGTGCGCGAGCCGTCTTTCGTGCGGTATGAGTGGCCATCTTCGTCGACGAAAAGCTCCCCTGCGCCCAGTGTCATCATGGGCTCGATTGCAATGACGAGTCCCTCCACGATTTTCTGTCCTTTCCCCGGTTCGCCAAAATTGGGTACCCGCGGCTCTTCGTGCAGCTCGCGACCCACGCCGTGACCGCACAGATTTCTGGGGTAGCCAAAGTGGTATTTTTCCGCGACCTTCTGGACCGCGTACCCAATGTCGCCGACCGTGTTGCCAACGCGAGCCGCCGCGATACCAGCATCGGCCGCTTCGTATGTGCCTTTCACGAGCCGCTCATCCGCCGCAGAGAGCGCCTTCCCCGCGATCATCGTGCGCGCCATGTCGCTGTAAAAACCTTTGTGCACGATTCCGAAGTCGAGGGTAACCACATCGCCTTCTTGAAATCGCGCTCCGTTTTGCCCAGCAGGTGAGTGCACAATCACATCATTGACGCTGCAGCAGAGGCCCGAGTCGTACGGCGGCTCGCCTTTGCCGCTCGAGTAGCCATGAAAAGCGAGTTTGTCGCCATCTTTCTCCACCATCTCGCGCGCCTTCATTTCGAGCTCGTACGATGTTGCTCCCGGCACTGCCATGGCGGAAAGTATGCGCACATGTCGCGCGGTGCGCCGGCACGCTTCGCGGAGTGCCGCGATTTCGTCTTTTTTCTTGGCGATCATTGGAGTTGTAGGGCTGCAAGAATATGTTTGTGAATCATGTCCACATCAGGCTCGCCGTCGATTTCGTGAATGACGCGGCCGCGACTCTTGAGGAGTTCGAGCTGCGGCATCACATCGGTTTTCGTCCATGCAAGACGGCGGCGAATCGCCTCCTCCGTATCGTCGTTGCGGCCGCGCGCCATCAAGCGCTTCACCGCCGTGTCGTCGTTGATAACGAGATTGACCACCTGCAAATCATCGCGCTTGAAGAATTTCATCGCGTCGTCGAAGGCACGCGTCTGATCTTCGCCGCGCGCAAGACCATCGGCAATGATATGTTCCTCGCCTGTGAAGGTATCGACGATCTTTTTTGTCTGCAAATAGATCGGCATGAAATCCGGCATGCGCACGCCCGCATCGATAACCTCGCCCGTGAGCTTGCCGGCGTAGGTGCCGCTGTCGCGCAGATTACGCAATTCCTGTCCCATGTCGATGCGGATAATGCCGCGATCGCCTTTCGCCTGTAGAAAGTCGATAAGCATGTGGACCTGCGTCCCCTTACCCGCGCCCTGGGATCCGAAAAACAGTACTGTTACGGGATTCATATTTGGCCCAGTATATGCGGATTTTATCGCTCACGCCATGCTCCAAATGCGGCAAGCAGCATAGCCGTTACACTTTCAAGATCATTATATTTTGTGTTGATGAAAATATCGAAATTCAGCGGGTCGGTCGGGTTAACGCCATAAAGAGACAGGTACCTTTTTTGTTCACTTGCAAAACGCGCATCGATCGAGGCACGCACTTCGCCGACGGAGGAAGCGTGTTCGCTCATCCGCCCCTCACTCTGAATATTGTTGAAAATTCTTTCTGCTGCCGTTGCAGGATCAAGCGCAAGAAAAACCTTAAAAGAATCCGGCATCCAGTGCCAAGCCATGCGGGAGTCGACGACGAGGTTTTCTCCTGTTCTACCAAGCTCCTGAAGCCATCCATCAACTTTGTGATCGATGTCCTGTTGTACTTCTGCGGCAATGTTGATCGCCTCTACCGACACGCCGCGCTCCTCGGCCATTTTGCGAAACACATCTCCCGAGGAGAGGTGCTCGTAGCCAAGCGCAACGGCGACGGCTTTCGCCGTAGAAGATTTTCCCGATCCGAGAGAGCCTGCGATCGTGATGACTGCTTTCTTCATACCCGATTATTGCAGCGAAGGAAAAAGGATCGCATTTTTCGATCGAACGTTATCAATTTCAACCCGTATTGGAGAGCGAATGTTACGATGGAAATATCTGGAAACGAAATCGGCTCCCTGCAATCAAGAAATGCCTGCACATCGGTCGCATACCTATTATCCACGGGGATGCAACGGCCATCTCCTGAGACAAATGTTAAAAACTTATCCGCCTGCTGTTTAGAATATTTATTAGTGATCACTGTCGCTACTTCCGACAATACGATGTATGGGACGTAGATATGGGCTACTATCTCGTCAATAATCGCAGCAGCTTGAGCATGACTTGAATCTTCATCAATGAAGAGCGCGACCCAAACGGAACTGTCAAGAACGAACGGTTCACCGCTTCTTGGCTCCATAGAGAATCTTGTCGATATTCCCGCTGATGTTCCTCTTCCGTTTCCAGCCGGTAGGAATGATATAATCCCGCCAATCCAGTATTTTGCGCTTTTTCGGTACAGCGACCATATATTTCTCCAGGGTATTTTGTTCGCGTGTTTTCATAACCGGCATAATACCATATCTGCCATTCAAAAACACGCTGGCAAGATACGCTTCACTATCTATCCCTTAAGTAAATCTTCCAACAAAGCCCAGTCGTTTTCCCATTCGTCATGAATTATGAGTTTTGGATCTTTGTGTTTTAGCTGGATTCTTCTTTCGGTATTGCTCGTTCCATGCGCAGGGTCATTCATACAATGGTTCCCCACTTCTCTTTTCGTAGTTACCCAAAAGCGCGGTGATTCATTTCTAGCCGGAGAACCCAACCACACGAAAACAACAAATTCATTTCAGTGCATCAACCCACTTTTCATTCTTCTCGCTAAGCCGCCAATTATTACTTCTGTCTGGATGACTTGACTTGAATATGGCATTGTTGCATAATTCAAAATATGGCTCTAAACAAAGCGATTTTGAGGCCCTAAAAATCAGTCGTTTTATGTAAAATGGCTATAAACAACGATATTTTCACTTAATTATGCAACAACGCCCTTGAATATAGCCTAAAACATTACCGCCCTTGAGACCGAATATAATATCGTCATCTGAAAAATTCTCGGGGAGCAACGCATTTGCAATACCTCTCTTGGATAATTCTGCTGCGGTATACAGCTCGCCGGCGTGTCCACCCAACTTCTTAATCCATTGCGGTGTTGCCATATAATACCGGCAGGCGGGTTAATACTCGCGAATCGAGGTTTGCGCGTCAACCTTTTTCACGACATCAAGCACCACCGAAACGGTAATGAGAAGCGCGGTGCCGCCTATGGTGAGCGCGGTGATGCCGGTGATGCCTTGCAAAACGAGCGGCAATACTGCCAAGATGCCAAGGAAGAGCGCGCCGACGAGCGTGATGCGTGTGATGATGTTGCCGAGATACTCGGAGGTTTGCACGCCCGGACGCACGCCCGGAATGAATGCTCCGTTTTTCTGTAAGTTCTTTGCGATCTGATTCGGCTCGAAAGTGATCGCTGTGTAGAAGTAAGTAAAGACCACGACAAGTGCAAAATACATGATGCCATAGACCCAACTGTTGGCGAGCCAGCCGTTCACCACTGCGGCGATGGAGGCAATTACTGCAACAGGACTCTGCGCGAGAAAGGTCGCTATCATTTGCGGAAAGAGGAGAAGTGAGAGTGCGAAGATAATTGGAATGACGCCCGCCTGATTGACCCGCAGCGGCAAATACGTGGACACGCCACCCATGACGCGGCTTCCGCGTACGCGGCGCGCGTATGTAACAGGGATCGGACGCTCTGCCTCGGTGATAAAGACAACGCCGAGCAAAATAACGACCGCGGCCGCGATAAAGCCGACGTAGGTCGGAATCTGCGCGATATCAAATGCGAATACGAATTGCGAGATCTGAACGGGCAGGCCCGCGACGATGCCCGCGAAAATGAGAAGCGAAACGCCATTGCCCACGCCGAATTCGGAGATGAGTTCGCCAATCCACATGAGGAGCATGGAGCCAGCCGCAATGACAAAGACATTTGTTACGAGACTCAGGGGTGAAAGCTGCGGCACGATGCCTTGCTGTTGCAAAAGAAGTAAGAAGCCGAACGCCTGAATGAATGCGAGCGGCACGGTAAGGTAGCGCGAGTACTGCATGAAGCGCTGGCGACCTGAATCTCCCTCTTCCTGATACATTTCCTTGAGACGCGGGATGAGAATGGTCATGAGCTGCATCACGATCGACGCGGTGATGTAGGGAGAAAGACCGATCATTACGATTGAGAGCGTCGAAAAACCGCCTCCGGAAAAGAGATTGAGAAGTCCAAAGAATTGATTGCCTTCGAGAAAGGCTTGCAATTGCGCGGCATTGATACCTGGAATCGGGATCGCCGCCAAAAAGCGGAAGACGACGAGCGCCGCCAAGACGAAGAGAATGCGCGTGCGCAGCGTTTCGTCGGTAACGACGACTCTCATTTTGCGAAGGAATGATTCCCACATACTTATGCTACGATCGCGCCCCCCGCCTTTTCAACAGCCGCGCGAGCGGATGCGGAAACGCGGCACTGCTTAATCGTAAATTTCTTTGATGCTTCGGTACCGCCGACGATTTTCACGGCATTGCCGCCGCGCGCGTTGATCACGCTACGCTCCTTCAAAATCGCAGGTGAAATTTCTGCGCCGTTTTCAAAAAGTTTGTTGAGTCGATTGATCGAAATAGCTGTCGCGGCAGGTGTGCGCATATTCACGGTGCGCGCGCGATTCTTGCCAAAGCCGCGGCGCTTCGGAAGCTTCTTGATGATGTCGCGGAGTGCCGGACGAATTTTGTGACCCGAGCGCGCTGTCTGCCCCTTGCCGCCGCGACCGCTCGTCTTGCCGCGCGTCGAAGACTGCCCGCGACCAACGCGGCGATACGGGCGCTTTGATGTTCGTGTGAGAAGATTGAGATTAGCCATACTGGTTACTGGCAGCTAGTTACTGGTAAATCAATCTCTGATTTTTTTGCGCTGGAAGCGGATCCGCCTTGGGCGGACTTTATGCTCTTCAAGGCTTCGATCGCAGCACGCGCATTGTTGATCGGATTCTTGCTGCGCGAGAGAAGCTTGCCGGTCACATCGGTAACGCCCGCAAGCTCAAGCACGCTACGCACCGAAGATCCCGCAACGAGACCGCGGCCCGGGGATGGGCGAATTTCGATGACGGACGCGCAATATTTTGCACGCGCGTTATGCGCAATCGAGCCGCTCTTTGTGAGCAGGACGGTAATCATATGACGCTTCGCAGCGCGAGTCGCCTTTTCGATAGCAAGCTGCGTGTCGGCGGCTTTCCCGAGGCCCACGCCCACGCGGCCCTGCTTGTCGCCGATCACCATGCAGACGCTAAAATTGAAGCGGCGACCGCCCGCCATGACACGCGCGACGCGGCGAATGCTGATCATTTTTTGTGCGAATTCGCTGCGTGCTTCGCGACCGCCCCCGCCGCCACGGCGTCCGCCACGATCCCCTCCTCGACGATCTCCGCCTGCGCCTGCCCGGCCAGGGCGGCGTCCTGGCGTAAATGCGCGACGCTCGGATGCGCGCGGCAAGCCGGCGCCAGCCACAATTGCTTCTGCCGGAGCGACGGCTGCTCCTTCCTCGGTGACTGCATCATCCATACGTGTTTCTTCTGTCATAAAGATAGTTAAAATTCTAGACCTGCAGCGCGCGCAGCATCGGCAAATGCCTTGATCGTACCGGTGTATTGAAAGCCGCCGCGATCAAAGACGACTGCCCTGATACCCTTTTCTCCCGCCTTTTTCGCGAGCGTTGCCGCGGCAAGCTCCGCGCGCTCGCGCGGTGTCTTCGCCTTTTCGTCGCCCGAACTCACGGCAGCCAAAGTTGTTTGTGCTTCATCATCGATAAGCTGCGCCACGACGCGGGTGTTGGATTTGTATATCGAAAGACGAGGACGCATAGCCGTTCCCTGTACTTTGGCACGAACTCTTCGATGCCGCACTTCCCTCTTTGCTTGTCTGCTCGATCTGATCATAGATAATTTAAAGTTGAAATTTCAAAGTGGAAAATTGCGGTTCAAACATTTCAAATGTAATGGTGTCATTTTTCATTTTGAGATTTACATTTTCCATTTTTACGCTGCTGCGCCAGCTTTCTTACCCTGCTTCATACGTATACTCTCGCCTTCGTAGCGAATACCCTTGCCCTTATACGGCTCCGGTTTCTTGATTGCGCGCACGTCAGCGGCAAATTGTCCGACCCGCTCCTTGTCGGGACCCGTGATCGAGATCACGTTCTTTTCGATCGCGACCGTGAGTCCTTCGGGAATCGAAACGATGACCGGATGCGAGTAGCCGACCTGCAGTTTGATCTCTCGGCCCTGCAATTCGGCGCGATAGCCGATGCCCTCTACTTGAAGCTTTTTGACGAACGGCGTGTTAACGCCTTGGATCATATTGCGCACGTGAGACGCATACGTACCCCAGAGCGCTCCGGCGAGACGCGACTTGCCAGCTGGCTCAACGATCACTTCGTTGTTCTCTACCTTGATCGCAACCGCAGGGTGCAGCGGGCGCGCCAAAGTGCCAGCCTTGCCTTTGATGCTGATGCCGCCCTGAGAAACCGAAACTTCGGTGCCTGCGGGAATCGCGATAGGTTTTTTGCCAATACGTGACATATCTTAGATTTGGTTAGTGAGCGGAGCGAGCTTAACAAATCTTAGATCCAGCGCCAGTTTTGATTTTTGGAAATTTCCCATTGCAAAACTGGTGCTGGATGAACAAAACATAGTCGCTTCGCTCATTGTTTTGTTCACCATATCTCAAAAAGTGCTTCCCCGCCGACCTTTTCTTTGCGTGCTTCGGCATCTGTCTTGATACCCTTCGGAGTCGAGAGAATGAGCGCGCCATGGCCGTAGCGGACCGGGCGGATTTCGCGAACAGCTTTGTACACGCGGCGGCCGGGCTTGGAGATGCGCTTCACGCCGTCGATGACGTGCTTGCCGCCTTCGTCGTACTGGAGGACAACTTCCAAAGTTTTCTTTACTTTCTTCCCTTTCTTCTCGACTGCCTTCACGTATCCGGCATCCTTGAGCTTTTCGGCCACCGCCATTTTGAGCATCGAAAAAGGGATCGAAACCGACTGTTTCTTAACAGCGCCCGCGTTTTTGAGGCGAATGATGAGATCTGCGATGGGGTCGGTGACCATAGGGGTAGTTTTGAGTTTTTAGTTCTTAGTTTTTAGTTTTTAGAGAAACACGCTACCAGCTTGATTTTTTGATTCCAGGAATATTTCCTTCCAAAGCTTCTTCGCGGAAGCAGATGCGGCACAGGTTGAAGTCGCGCATAAAGCCGCGAGGGCGCCCGCATTTGAAGCAGCGGCGAACAATCCGCGACTTGAATTTCGGAGTGCGTTGCGCCTTTACAATCATCGACTTTTTGGCCATAGGGAAAGCCTCAAGGAATGGTGCAAAGGCCTGGCATCCTCCGCTTGCGCGTGAGGATTATGGGCACTTCGTCCGTGACCGCTATCTTCTTCCAACCTGTGGTTGAAAATGGCAGTCCCCAAGAGGTAGCGGCAATATACGTGAGTGCGAGAGCGAAGTCAAACAGGCAACGTTTGGGCGGCTACTTCCTTGTTGTAATTCGCCAAGCCCCACACGGCGAAGAGGAGGATGGCGACGCCGAGGAACTGCATGGGGACCAGAGCGGAATTCGGGATGAAGAGCCAGTTGACGAATATCGCGGCCATCGGGAAGCCAAGCTCGGCGAGGGTGGCTACCGATGCATTGATGGTCTCAAGGCCTTTGTAGTAGATAAAGAGAGAAACGACGCCGCTGACGATCGCGATAATGAGAATGAAAAGTCCGTCGAGCCACGTGAATTGCCCCGCTGCCGGAAAAGAGTGCTGCTGGGCGTTGAGTATGAGCAGAAATGCGAACGCGCCCACGAATCGAAGCGCGGTCATCAATTTGAAATCAATGGTCCGCAGAACAAATTTGCCGAGAACTGTGGACGCGCCCCAGAAAAAGGCGGCGACCAGCGCGAGGAGAACTCCCATAACATTGGGGTTGAATGCCTCACCCGGATAAAGCTGCGGCACGAAATTCGGGAATGAAATGAGGTACGCTCCGCCGAGCGCGAGCGCTGCCCAGAGCCAATACTTGCGGGCGAGTGGCTCTTTCAAAATGATCGCTGCGAGCGCGATGGCGATGAGCGGCTGCAGTTTTTGGAGCAAAATAGCGACCGATGGATTTACATAGTGAAAAGCTTGCGTGAAAGCGACACTCGCTATCGCACTTCCCCCAATTGCTATCACGAGGACCGCGACCCATTCGCGCCATGAGAGACCTTGTAATTGTCGCCATCCGAGTACGAGGATGGGCAGAACGATAAGGACATCGATAAAATGCTCGCCCAAAACTATGAAATTACTCGAAAGTCCCTCGGTGAGATACACGCGGAAGGGTGCATCGGTCGCCCACAGCATCGCAGCCAAGAGCACAAGATATGTCCCCCACGATTTCATGAACGGGAGTATAGCATCGTTTTTTTAGACATCGTGAACCCCCGAGGTTAAACCTCGGGGGTTCTTGCTATTTGATTCGTGGTGCTTATTATACCCACTGCTGTGTGG
>Ga0209542_10016684_pt1 | contig 12144 bp, 10 predicted proteins | sample RifCSPhighO2_01_FD_184028 | JGI IMG/M metagenome (GOLD analysis project Ga0209542, IMG submission 184028) | Soil microbial communities from Rifle, Colorado - Rifle CSP2_plank highO2_0.1 (SPAdes) (version 2) | ecosystem: Environmental > Terrestrial > Deep subsurface > Rock core/Sediment ...
CGCTGTACTAGTGGTCTTAGGCGGAGCACTGCTTGGATTCTTCGCTATTAAAAAACCAGACACCGTCTACTACGAATTAAATAACAAAGGCTTCCGCATAGGAAATAGATTTTATCCGTATGAAAATATCTCCGCCTTCTGGGTGCACACTGGCATACGTCCGAGACTTTTTATCCATTCTGAAAGATTCTTCATGCCAATAATCTCCGCCCCCATTGAACCAGAACACTCCTCTGATATCCGGGAGATATTTCTCTCTAAAGAGATCAAGGAAGAAGAAATGAAAGAACACGTATCTGAAAAAATAATTGATTCACTCGGGTTTTAAATTAGAAAATCTTTTGTGCCCCCTATCAGTCTCGGAAATTGTAAGGTGAGACCTTGTAAGGGTTCTTTGAACAATTTCAGTATATCACGATTAGGCCTCTCGGTAGGGACTGAATAGACACGATAGACACCCCGGAAGTGCTTTTTGGCTATTCTGGGAACAATTCTAAGTACCTATCCTCCGCCCAGGCCTTAAGCAGTTTTTTGAAGGCTTCTACGTGTTTTTCTTTTAGGGGTTCATTGTGGATTACCCCTTCAGGATCAACTATGTTAAGTTCTCTCTGGGTCTTTTTGGGGTCGGCTTTCCATTCTTTAAGAACATTGTAAATCTTTTCTGCTTCAAAATCAGCATATTTCTTCATTTCGCTTTTCATCTGACCTACCTCTAAAAGCATTCTAGCTCCGTTAGGAGTTTCGTATTTAGTTAAAAGATTTTCATATCCATATTTCTCCATTTCTTTAGTAGCTATTGGAATTCTGCGGATGTAATAAGTTCTTTCACCACTAGGATACAAGAACTCATATTGGCGGTACTCAATACCTTCTTCGTCGGTATGTATGACCAATTCTCGTGCTAAACCATTATCAATATGATCCTTCATTGCAAGATTTAAGAACTTTTCTTTACCCTTGGCATCGGAAGCTTCCCAGCATTCACAGATCAGTTGCACACGCATCCAAACAAAATCCGGATGCCCGTTATTGTTCATTAATAATCCCCATGCTTTTTTCTTAAGATCCTCGTCGTCACTAATAATCGCTTTCTGAATCATCTTGTACATGTCGTTATAGCTCATGGCAGAAAATTTCCTTACCCCTTCCATTTCTTTCTCTCCATCGGTTTTAAGTTTTTGGACTATGCTTTCAATCTCGGTAAAGATTTTTATATTCTTCTTTTTCTTTTCTTCCATTTCGGCTTTACGATAAAAAATACTTCCAGCGTCAACAGCGAGATACATCAGTGCATCATTTTTATATTTTTTAACTTCCTGAGCATAATAATCACCACCAAGGTAAATGATTATTACTGGATTTACTTCGTCAATTTTCTTTTGCCAGTTTATGGGTGTTTGGTTGGAATAGTGAACATTACCTAAATCATAATTAGATAATAGTTCCTTAAAATAATTGTGGTCTCGAAGTTCGCGAGGCTTTTTGCCCGCAGTATCTGTAATCGGCACATATCCAATTATTAGGGTATTTATTTCCATAATTAATTAAATTTCCCAATCAACGAATGCAAAATTTTCATGGCTGAGTCCATGAGCCAAAGAATGCTCCAGCCATATTCTTTGAGAATCTTGTATCCTGTCTTTCTTCTGTCTCTTAAGTTCAACGAAAAGAATCCTATCGTCTTTCCATAGAAATACATCCCAGCAACCGCCTGATTTACCGGTTTTTGTGCGGACGGAGTCAATTAGCTCTTTTTGCTTTCCTGAAATTTCTACGGGTTCGGCGACATTAGGTAAACCGGTTCTGAATTTTCTGCCGTATGAATCTACCCATACACCATTCCAACCTTGTGATTGGAATAATCGTAAGACGGCTAGCTCTGCAAACACTGGCTCTCCATTCCAGTCGATTGCCAACTTGTTACCGTAACTGTTTGGCACAGGGGCACCATTCCATTTATTGAAATTAAGAAAATATTTTTGTATTAAAATTTGTTCGCCTGAAGAGAGCGAAAATATTTCGCCGTCTATTTTATGTGGTTTCAAAAACTCAAGATGGTCTTGAGCAAGATTATTTTTTTCCATTGCACTCTAGCGGGTTTAGTGCTGGCGGAAGCTTTTGAATATCAAAAGGCTCCCAGCCATTGCGATAGACCGAAGCCTACCCATATCGGTTTCCCGATATGACCCGCTAGAGTGACTCTGACTGGGAGTCCTTTGATCTCTAGCGGGAGTTTACAATGACCGTGCTCTTTGCAGAGGTTAGGTCAAATATTCAATTGTTAATGAGATTATACCCCTTTTTTAGGGGTCCTGCATCCTAGCTTAAGCAGAGAGTTTTGTGTAGCTAAAATGTGCATAACTTTTTACGATGAATTTGGAACATATTGTCAATTTACAATAGACAAAAAGTGGGTGAAAAATTACCCTTTGCACTTACTACAATTTTTACTCGTGTTCTATTTTCAATTTACAATATTGACTCAATATATTTAAAATGAAAAAAAATTGCTTGTCAAAAATATTTTGTGGGTTTATAGTAAAAATACTTCATTCGAAGAAACTAACTGAGAACTTAATTGGTGCGGTGAGTGAAAAATAAATTTGGTCGATCACAGGAATTTATTTTTCACTCTTGCACCTTTTTATATTGAGACCTAAACAGAGACCTAAACTGATTTATAAGTTTTATCTCAATATAAAATAATGAATAATCTAAATATAGTTTATGTCTCAATCGGAGACCTTAAGCCGTGCGAATATAACCCACGCAAGTGGAGTAGTGAACAGAAAAAACAATTGAAGGAAAGCATAACTCGTTTCGGTTGCGTTGACCCATTGCTAGCCAACAACGCAAAGGGGCGAGAAAATGTCGTGCTCGGTGGAAATTTCCGCTTAGAAGTTTTGAAGGAGCTTGATTACAAAGAAGTTCCCACTGTGTATGTGAACATACCGGACTTGGAACGTGAGAAGGAATTGAATTTACGCTTAAATAAAAATCTGGGCGAGTTTGATTTCACACTTCTTAAGGACTTTGGTGAAGAGTTTCTGGTTGATGTAGGGTTTACGACGGAAGAACTGGATTCGATATTTGACATTGATCCAACTCCGGAGCAGTTTGACTTACAGCATGAGTTAGATTTAATGAACATTAAGGAAATCAAGGTTCAAAAAGGTGACATTTATGAAATTGATGGATCAAGAGTTTGTTGTGGTGATTCAACCATTAAAGCGGATATGCTCAAACTAATGGAAGGAGTGAAAGCTGATTTTTGTTTTACCGACCCTCCATATATTTTAGATTACCTGCGCGGGAAGACTAAACAGAAAGACGGTGTGACTGTCGGCTTCGGTGCGAAGAAAAATCGTCGATATCTTGAAACAGAATCATTGCCTGATAATTTTACGGACTTATGGATGGAAAATGTATCGAAAGTGCAAAAGCCTGACTTCTCAATTATTGTCTTTGAAAACCCTAAAAACTTGAGGACTATCTGGAATGCCCTAGAGAAATACTGGAAATACAGAAATACCATAACTTGGCACGTGCCAAACAGGATGCAGGGATTTTCTGCCAAATTTAAGTTCTTCAACAAACACGATATAGCACTCGTTGGTACCGGTGGCGAGATTGAATTAAATCTCGATCCTGAGACGGAACCACTGTTCCAAAATGAGTATGAAAACGCCTTGTTTGCCACAACTGGAAGCCCTACGTGGGAGAGCTATGGTAAGGGTAAGAAATACTGTCCAACTGATTTTATCACCCATATTGCCGCTGATAAAAAGTCATCGGGACAAGATATCATCTTCGGGACCAAACCCCTTGAACTTCTTATCCCTTATATAAAAGTTTTAACCAAGCGAGGAGATTTAGTGCTTGATCCATTCGGCGGTAGTGGTTCGACACTTATTGCAAGCCTGAAGCTAGGTCGAGTGTGTTACATCATGGAAAAATCTCCGGTCTACACCGAAATTATTCTTAACCGCTGGGAGAAACACACAGGATTAAAAGCTAAGAAGATAAACTGATATGTTCTCCAGAGCCGAAAATCAGAGACGGAAACACTTTAGGGAAGAAGCGGAGAAAACAAAAAGGGAGAAATTACGGCAACCAAGAAAGACAATAGCGGTTGAAGCGGAAGATGACTATTTCACCCGGGAGTGCACCGAAATTAAAGCAAACGGTAAAATATCCGCTAGAGAGAAGAAGAGGCAGATAAATCTGGCAATCCAGAAAGAAAAGCGGAAGAAAGACATGATTGCTCAACTTCGTAAAACTCCAGTGGCTCAGCTCGCTTGTGAGCGCGCTGGGGTCAGTCGTTCAGCGTATTATAAATGGCGTCCACAGGACCCTGTATTTGCCCGAGCCGCCGATCGGGCGCTTGAAGCCGGGAGATCGTTCATTAACGACCTGGCTGAGTCAAAACTGATGGGTATGATTCAAAACAGCAATTTCAAAGCGATAGCGTTTTGGCTGAGACATAATAACCCGAGGTATGCCGCTATATATCGTACCATTCGCGAATATGAAGTCGCGACCGAGCGGCCAAGCGTTGAAGAAGAAAATATAGCAAGCCAAGAAATGGCGAAGCTGGCCGCCGAGAGAATGACACCGAACATCGCCCCTGAAGAGCTTCGTGACAAGCTGGAAGCAGAAATGGAAGAGGCGGAACGTAATAGCAACCATAATAAGCGGTTGGAGTCGTTCGAGGAGGATTAGGCGGAAAATATTCAATATGAATTATTAACAGGTCTAGGATAAAACTGCTTGACTTATTTTTAATATACGCTACACTCTTTAAACATACGTCTTTCTTATACACGGGCGTAATATATACTAGATATAGTAAATAATATATGGAAAAACAAGACCAAAAAAATGAACATCCTCGAGACCGCTTTAAAAGACTCGCTACCTTGAGAACAAATGCTGTTCTCAAAAGGTTAAAAGTTTTAAGTAATTGCGCCAATCGACAAATATACGAATACGAAGAACAGGATATAGATAAGATATTTTCTGAGATCGAACGGAAAGTTAAGGAAGCAAAAGCAAAGTTCCACTTCCCTAAAAAGAAAGAATTTAAACTATAAGATATGAACTATAAAAATAACAAGAAAATCTTCCTGGATATTCTTAAGTGTAAAACTTCAGAAGAAATTGAGAAAGTAATCAAGCAAGAAAAACTGGATGAGGAAGGGTGGCTTTTTTATGGTGGACGATCTAATAATGTTGGAACAGTGGACGGACAAATGCACGACGCCGACAACGCCTTAATGGAGAAGTTAACAAACTCAATTGATGCAATACTTATGCGTCGTTGTTATGAAGAAGGCATAGATCCGCGTGATAAAAATACTGCACCAAAGACAATGGCCGAAGCAATTGAACGTTTTTTTGGTGGTAAAGAAAAAATTCGACAGAAGAGATCCGAATTTGCTAAAGAATGGCTTCGAGTTACCGCCGAGGGTAAACGTGACAGACCTACAATCACTATCATCGATAAAGGAGAAGGTCAACAACCCAATAACATTAAGGATACAATTGTTAGTTTAAATCAAAACATCAAAGAAAAAATTCCTTTTGTTTACGGAACATATAATCAAGGTGGTTCTAGCCCATTGGGTTTTGCCGGCAACCCAAGTAGTTATGACTTTAACTACGTACAACTTATACTATGTCGCCGTCCTCCTACAATAAAAGACGAGGTACGCGCTGATAACTACGATCACTTTGGTTTTACTATAGTGAGAAAACGCTTTGACTATGCTTCGGAAAAATTTATTTATGAGTACCTAGTTGAAAAATCTTCAGAAGATATTTTTTCTTTCCCTGCGGACGAACCCATAAAAGTTGATACTTATGAATTTAAAGAAGGTTGTTTAGTAAAACTCTACGACTATCAACTTCCGCAAAAAGGCAACATCGTTTTTAGAGGCCTCAACGAGTTTATGGAGAAAAAACTTCCCGACTCACCATTACCCATTTATCTAAAAGAATTACGTGACTACAAGGGCGGAATTGACTATACGATATTTGGTTTGCGTGAAAAACTTTTACGCAAACAAGAGATATTGCGTGATGCCTACCCACAGAAGCTACCAGTTGATCTAGGGGAAATTGGGAAAAAAGAAATAGAAGTTTTTGTTCTTAAGCACAAGGTAGAAGTTGAAGATGACCTTAGTTCTTATCTCGATACTTCTGAGAAAGTTTTCTTTATAAAGGACGGCCTTGTGCTTCATACTGAGAATCTTTCGTGGTTACGAAATGAATGTGAATTAGTAGACCTATCTCCTTACCTTTTTGCATTTATAGATATATCCAATATCAATCCTCCTATTGCACAAATGCTTCATTCCGGAAGAGAAAAATTTAAGAATAACGCAACAACAAAACTTGCCCTTGAAAGACTTAAAATATTTTTTGCAAGTGAAACTTTCAAGGAATTAGATAAAGAATATGCACGACTAGCATTTACCTCGGAGGATTCTTTCAAAGACGAAACACTCCGCAAGGAACTTATGAAGGAAATTGAAAGCCAGCCAGAATTACGTGAACTTTTTGACCTTGGTGAAGATTTCCCGGTGAAAAATGAAGATACTGGCGACGACCCTACAGTTGATCCTGAATATGAGGGTAGTTATCTCCCTGAAAAATTTGAATTGGTTGGTTCTGATCCACGGGAGATCGAGGAAGGGTCTTATTGCAAAATTTCATTTGAAACAAAAGCCGACCCCAAGTTATTTGAACGGCGTGAAGATCGCGGAGAGTACGATTGGGGTAAATCAGAACATTTTCAAATCGCATTTGCGTCATATAAAAATGGTAGAGTTTCTTTTAGGGTTGACGCAAATTCAGATACCAAAGCACCCAAGGAGGAAGCACTTATTTTTCATCTTCGTGTACCCTCTAAGGGAATAGAGATGACGAGTACAGTTACCATTGTATTGAAGGAGAAAGTTCCATACGTCGGTAAGGATTTTCCAACTTTTTTCACGCCACAAAGCAAGGTAAAAATATCTCTAGGAGAGAATGGTAAGTTAAAAATAACAACTGATGCAGATGATAGTTACTTTGAGAGAGATATTGATCCAGGATTAATCACACTACATCCCCACTCCGATATTGATTTAGGTAAACCAAAATTACATGAGGGAATACTTGGAATTAAACTACGCTACAAAGATGATGAGATCAAAAAAATTGATGATATTAAAATAACGATCAAAGATCGTAAAAATATTTTTGAAATAGCTGTACCTGTAGAAATCATTTCTCCCGAGACAGAGCCAGAAGTTGACTTACCAAAACCGGAAAGAGTTGAGCGGGCAAATTGGGACAATGATACACCTATTTGGGACGAAAACTGTGTAGCACGTATTCCTTCTTGGAAAGACTTGAAACGTATAAAAATAAATGTAGACTCAAAACCTTTTGAAGATCTTAAGAAGATAGCTGTTAACGACAGAGATGTGGCAAAAGATATGTTGATTAAGCAAATCTATATAAATGCCGTATGGATGTTTTTGGAGTTCAAGGATCTTAATATAAATAATGGTGCAAATACAAGTACCGTTGATCCAAGAGAAGAGGTTTTTGAAAAAGCCATTCGTGCCGCATCAAAAATGACTATTCAAAACATTAAAAAACTCATCAGATAGTTTTTTCCATCACGACTACGTACTCGAATTCATAAGCCCGTGTTTTTGAGGGATTATCCATTCCGGTGAATTTTCCGCTTTCGGTATCACGCCATGGAGTTATCATTTTGTTTGGGATTTCTCGTTTAATAAAATCCACTTTCTTAAAACCAACCGCTTGCATCTGTTCCACCGCGACTTGAGCATTTAAAATTTCAACACCTCTTAGGCTTGTATTGCCAATAATGACACAAGCTTTTCCTCCTCTCTTGAGTATACGATGTGTTTCTGCAAAAACCTTTTTCATATCAAGGAAGTAATTTGCTACATCGAATGCCAAAGGGCGTGCCACTTGCATTAAATCATTAACGATTTTTGTTCCTATTTGACTGTTAAAATCACCAAGCTTTTTAGTTTTAGAGCTAGTACCAATAAAATTACGACGAAAATCTATAAAGTCATTACTGAAATGGTGCCACTTCTTAAAATGCTTTGGGTCATCTCCAAACCACAAGAGCGTTAGTTGATGAAGATCAGCGTATTCATATGATGTAACATACGGAGGTGATGTAACGATAAGATCGATTGAGTTTGACTCAATGGGAAAAGTTTTAGTAGAATCTCGACGATACATTTTTGTCTGAACATTCACGTTTCCTAATTCAGCGAGTTTGGAATAAAATTGTTCGTTCTTTCTGATCATCGAATCAAGGTGTCGTAAAAAGGATTGCTTAGGAACAGGTATGATTTTTTCTTTATCGATTGTTGGCTTAATACTTTTCATCAGCCAACGTGAACAGTTCTTGAGATTGTGTGAAAAAGAGCAAAGAAAGAACCTTCGAACATTGTGGTTTTTAATTTTCATTATTGCAAAATAAATTCTATCTAATTCAATAGTAGTTTCCTCATCAAACCAATAACTGATTCTAGGATGGTGAGAATGTGAAGAGTAAGGAGTGGCATCGTAGTATTCTAGAAATTTCTTTTTATAATTTGTAAGAGTGCGAGGGTTAATTGCAGTAGTCTTTACTTGTGTAATAAGTTTTGCAACTGGATTAATGTCGAAACCAATACTGGGATGTCCTAGTAATTTTGCTTCCACAAGAGTTGTCCCACATCCACCAAAAGGATCACATACAATCTGATTTTTCTTGGGTGCGTAGTCTTCAATGAGTTTATGAACAATTTGTGGGATAAATTTTGCAGGATAACGATGATAGTCATGAGTAAAGGCGGTAGTTTGAGATCGCCCGGCATCTCGAAAAGACCATTCTTCACGGGGCCTTAAAATTTTGAATTCTTTTCTGATAGAAATTTCTACAGTTTCCATAAAGTATCCTTATTATAGCGTTTTTTAACTCGTAAATAAAGCATATAGTTACCAACATCTTACCAACTTACCCCTCCTAGATTCTCAAGAGGGTTTGCGTCATTTCTTAGATATATGGAAACAACACAAATGCCAGTCGGGGCTATGGTGAGAGAAATACAAGCCCCCATAAAGGTAAAATATTGCCTTTATGCGAGAAAAAGCATGGAGAGCGAGGAAGCCCAGATACTTTCTATTGATAGTCAGATTAAAGAAATGTTACAGATGGCTGCGCGTGACCATCTTGAGATTATAGAAATCAAGAAAGAATCGCACTCTGCTAAAGAAGCAGGACAGAGGCCGGTCTTTAATGAAATTGTCGAAGAGATTAAGAAAAATAAATTTAATGGCATACTCACTTGGGCACCAGATCGTATTTCAAGAAATGCTGGAGATTTAGGAAGAATCGTGGATTTGATGGACCAAGGAATACTTCACGAGATACGCACATACGGACAGAAATTTACAAACAGTCCTAACGAAAAATTTCTATTAATGATTTTGGGAAGTCAGGCGAAACTTGAAAATGACAACAAAGTAGTAAATGTAAAAAGAGGACTCCGAGCTAGATGCGAAATGGGACTCTGGCCATGCACAGCTCCGACTGGATATTTAAATAGCAAAAATACAGATAAAAGATGTCATGTTGAGATTGACCCTCATCGAGCACCAATCATTAAGAAAATGTTTGAGAAAGTAGCATATGAGAAATGTAGTGGAAGAAGATTGCATGCTTGGCTTAAAGATGAAATGAAGTTCAAGACAAAAAATAGCAAACCACTAACCATAAGCAACATTTACATTACCCTAAGGAATACTTTCTATTATGGTAGCTTTGAATACCCTAAAGGTGGAGGTCAGTGGTATACCGGTAAGCATACTCCGATCATTACCAAAGAGCTGTTCGATAAAGTGCAAGAACAGATGATGGAGTACACAAGGAATAGCGAACATAAAGAATTTGCCTTCACTAAATTAATGACTTGCGGATTATGTGGATCTGGCATAACAGCTGACGAGAAGTTTAAGAAGCAGAACAACGGGAATGTGCACAGATACGTATACTACGGATGTTGCAGGTTTCAAGATAAGGATTGCAAGTCAGGGTATATGCGAGAAGAAGATTTAATTGAGCAGTTAGCAGGGCTGATGGATGAAATTAACCTCGATGAAATTGGGATGAAACAGAAGATTAGGGATGAAATTGAACGACACAAGCGATTCAATGTCGGCATACTTGGGCTAAAAGAAGCAACCGTTAAAGTCGCAGATGTTGATATACGAAACTATGCTAAACATGTCTTACGAGGAGGAACTCTGGAAGAAAAACGAGAACTACTGACTTGCTTGCGAAGTAAAGTAGTGATGAGCAACAAGCAAATACGGATTACTTAAAAACTACCTTTTGAGATAATTTTTTGGTAGTATACGAAAGTAATGGCTACTAAGAAAAAGAGGAAGAAACCTGAAGTCCCAGAACAACACTTTGATTCTAAAGAAGGTACATTTTGTGTTTATGAGATATATCGCAAGTCAAAAAAGACTATTTATTTTCTTCGCGGTGCACAATCAAAACACATAGATAAAATTACACTGGAGGGATATGAGGGTCTTCCATCTGGGCTTTATTTATATAAAGATGGGTTTGGCTTGGGTAAAAAAGGAACCTTTTTTCTTTCTGCATTAAAAACTCACATTGCTAAAGGAAAAAGACTTGAGTTAATTGTTTTAAGTAAAGGTAAAAAATCTATACGCACCGGTACAACAACAGTAACCGTCAGTTTACCCATTATAGATATTAAAAACTTACTTGTTAGGCTGGGAAGAATTAATGAGGACAGCAACAACGAATTGCGTGAAGCAGTTAACTCTTTTTTAAGTACAAAATTTCCTAAAAAGATTAAAATTTCTAACGATGATTTTGACGAATACAAAGGAGGAGAAGTTGCTGCTTTGTTGAGAAGAAACAAGGTTGCACAAAAACTAAATGAAGAAGATCTTGAATCACTTAGTAAATTTTTCCCAAAGATTTTTGAGGGTTCTTTGAAAGGAAAAAAGAAAGGAGTTAAAATTGGGCGTGCAACTCTTATCAACAACACGAAAACTATCACTGATAAGATTTTTCTTGACGAAGTAATTAAAGAATTTGAAGCAAACTTGGTTAAGAAATCTATGTCTGAAAATGATTGGCAAAAGTTCTTAAGTGAGAAAGTTTTTCGATTTATGGCAAATTATGTGACCTCAATTGAAAAACAAAATGTAAGTGTTAGCGTCAGTTACCCTGACTTTGTTTTGGTTGATGTGTATGGCTTTGTAGATGTCTTTGAAATCAAGAAGCGTGAAACACCTCTTCTTGGTCTAGACGAGGACCATGATAATTACTACTGGAAGCCGGATATATCAAAAGCTATCGCTCAGATTGAGAATTACATCGATGAAATTATTCATAATGCAGATGAATATATCCGTGCCATAAAGAAAAAGAAAAGTATTGATATACGAGTAGTTCGTCCTCGGGGATATATTATCGCTGGTACGAGCAAGCAGTTTGCCAATAAAAAGGAGTTTGCCGATTTTAGAAAACTAGGATCGTCGCTTAAGAATATAAATTTTATCCTTTACGATGAACTATTAGAGAACCTTAAAAACCTTAGATCAAAACTATGAACTTAATTCAGGAAGATATTCAATATGAATTCTTAAGAATGACCTACTGGGTACGCGTACATTTGAAGTTTGAAAACAGACAATCCGTGGTTCTTGTATGTGCTTCCAAGAATTACATTTCTGATTATTTTCATTTAACTGCTCCAATTCAAGAAGCTGATAAAAAAACTTGGATGAAAAAAGTTCTTGCGGATTTGAAACAAGAAGGAGAAATTCTACTGGAAAAAGATGTAAACTATAAAGTTTATTCTCTTACTGATGAAGGCTATATAAATGGTCTTGAATTTTTACAAAAAGAAGTTACCCCTTAATGCCATGATTACGTGCAAAAACTGTAAATCAAAAAACGTTAAGGTTGCAAATATGAATTTTGCCAGTTTGAAAAAGGAGGGACAGCCAGCTGAGAAACAAGGAGAAGAAAAATACTCTTTCTTTTGTTTCGACTGCGAGCAACAATGGGAATCAGAT
>Ga0209542_10016685_pt1 | contig 12144 bp, 12 predicted proteins | sample RifCSPhighO2_01_FD_184028 | JGI IMG/M metagenome (GOLD analysis project Ga0209542, IMG submission 184028) | Soil microbial communities from Rifle, Colorado - Rifle CSP2_plank highO2_0.1 (SPAdes) (version 2) | ecosystem: Environmental > Terrestrial > Deep subsurface > Rock core/Sediment ...
ATTAGATTATTGTATCAAAAATAAATGTTACAATAAAAATTTAGTAAATAGCGAAACGTATAACAAAGTTCGTAAAGAAATACCGAATCTACCATCAGCTCTCGTTCAAACCGCCAGAGACGAAGCAACAGAAATGACAAAACGAATGTTGAAACACGACAAACAAATAAAGAAAATTATCAAAAAACGATTAAGTGTTCGGTATGACAAACGTACATTCAAACTATTTCCAGATACGAATCGAGTATCGTTAACAACTATACATGGACGTTTAAATTATTCATTCAAACCATTCGAATACTTGAACAAATACAAAGGAGAATATACAAATGCACAATTAGTTGTCAGAAATAAAACCATTTTCTTAAACGTACAAGTTAAAATGCCGGATATCAAATCTATTAAAAATGAAAACGTCAAAGTTCTAGGTATCGATACCGGAATTATAAATATATCAACATGTTCCGATAATACATTTTACAATAGCAGACATTTACGTAGAATCAAAGGACAATATCGTTATCTCCGTAGTAAATTACAGCACTTAGGCACTCGTTCAGCGAAACGAAAATTAAAGAGACTTTCTGGGCGAGAGAGACGGTTCGTGCGCGATGTAAATCATCGTATAAGTAAAGAAATAGTAAATAAACAATATAACGTATTTGCTATGGAGAAATTACAGAGTTCTAAGATGCGTAAGAAGAAGAACGGTAAAAAATTCAACACAAAATTAGGTTCGTGGTCGCCAAAGCAATTAGAAGAATTTATAAAATATAAATCTGAAAGTCTTGGTAAAATGGTTGTATTCGTAAATCCTAAATATACATCACAAAAATGTTCAAAATGCGGATTTACGACTAAGAAAAATCGTAAGGGAAATTTGTTTTCTTGTAGAAATTGTAGATTTTCATTAAATGCCGACCTAAACGCATCTAGAAACATCAGTATATTGGGTAAATCTGAATATACTAGGCTGTTTGTCAATCAGCCAATCGTAACGTCGTTGAAAGACGATAGTTACAAACCAATTAATTTATTGGTTGGTAATTGACAGAGACTGTTTTGACTCACCAGCAGTCTCTATAATCAGCAGATATATCGATATTCCATTTTTCTTTTGCTTTCCAGGTCAATCCTTCTTCGTCTTTCGTAGTAATATTTAGTTCTAAGATACCCTTGGTGTCGGGAGAAACATCAAATTGTATCGCAACCTGTCCATTTTCATCTGTCAATGCTTCTGTATTCTTAAAAATATAAGAACCATTAATTTTTACAGACATTAGTATTTCAACATTTTCTTGTGGCTGCAGAGATTCGTCTTCGACTGTAGCACACGCTACATATTCTTGCCCAGAGCCTATTGGACAAGTTGGGGATATTGCATTTTCATATTCCGTTGAATAGAGACTTAGGATTATCATTAAGGTTTAAATATAAATATCTGAAATCGTATATAAATATTTTGATTTCATTGGAATATCTGTACCACGGAACTTCGGCGTTGAATCTTGATAGAATCAAGAAACTTGGTATTTGTGGTAAACCTAGAGGTTCGAAAGTACCGTGGTCGTTTAGAAATCTAATATCTTTTAGTCCGTATATCTCATATTCAAACAGATATGCTAGTGGTATTACAAAAGAAATGTCTGTTGATATAGAGAAATATAAAGAAAAATATAAAGATGTATATGATTTACCAGGAATGATATTGAGAGTTAAAAAGTCCGATGTTTTGCAATTTTGTGAAGAATTACCAGCAGGAAAAATTATTGCGGCTTCTGGATGGAGTCATGTAGAAATGAAATGTAAGAAAAACTGCATAAAAATTTCAATGGATTATTGCGTTCTTAAAAGTAAAAGGCAAGTAGAATTTAGAAAAATGCACGAAAACGATTATTCTAAAACAGAAAAATTATTATATAAATATTGTAGCAATAGATGGATGCCATTACTTTTCGAGTCGTGACTCTAATCTATTAAGTTTTTCAGTATATATTCTATCATGAATTTCTTTATAATTTGTACCAGTATTTTTTTCCATAATTAACATTAATTGTTTTAACATAATTTCTACATCCACAATTTCTTCAATAACTTGGATATCAGTTTTTCTTCCACGGGTCCATTTTGAAATGGCTTCTATTAATTCTCCTATTTCTTCAAATACCATGATAAATTCTGGACCATCGCCCCAAGTTTCCAAAGCACGTTTGCATAATTCTTCTGTTCGAATTTCCATGATAATTCGATGTATATTAAATACTATATGTATATGATGAAAATTCTATGAAAGAAAGGTATATAGAACGGTAGTGAGTTAGTAGGTTACTGGAAATTTATTGGTGAATTTATGCAGCAAAATATTGTTTCTAAGATGCAAGTTCAAAAGAGAGATGGTAGGGTTGTTCCATGGGATACGTCAAAAATTTCATTTGCTATATGGAGAGCCATGGAATCGGTAGGTGAAGGTAGTAAGGATGAAGCGACTAGAATTGCATCAGAGGTACAGGATTTAATCTCTAGAAAATTCACTAATGGAAAAGCCCCTACAATAGAAATTATTCAAAATGTTGTCGAAGAAAAATTAATACTATCTGATTTACCAAGAACTTCTAAAGCATATATCTTATATAGATATAAGAAACAACAAGAACGAGAAGCAAGAAAAGAGATTCAGATTCCAGACGAAGTAAAATATTTAGTCTCTGAAAGTAAGAATTATTTTCCTGATATATTATCTGAATTTGTTTATTATTCTAAATATTCTAGATGGTTACCAGAGGAAGGAAGGCGTGAAACATGGATAGAAACTGTTGATAGATATATGAATTTCATGCGGGAAAATTTAGGAAATAAATTAACTGAAGAAGAATATAATACAGTACATTATTTTATTTTGAATATGAAAGTAATGCCGTCTATGCGACTTCTTTGGTCAGCTGGTGATGCTGCAAGAAATAATAATGTAACGTGTTATAATTGCGCCTACATAGCTCCGACAAAAATAGAACACTTTGCAGAAATAATGTTTATAAGTATGTCGGGTTGTGGTGTAGGATTTTCTGTTGAAAGTCAATCAGTTCAGCAATTACCAATAGTTAAAAAACAACATCAATTGGAAATACCAACTCATGTTATATCGGATAGTAAGGAAGGTTGGTGCGATGCTTTAACTCTTGGATTAAAGAGCTGGTGGGATGGACGAGATGTGAAATTTGATTATTCACAGATACGACCAGCAGGTGCAAGATTGAAAACTATGGGCGGTCGTGCAAGTGGACCCGAACCTCTTCGTAATCTGTTAAACTTTGCAAGAAATGTAATTTTATCACGGCAAGGTCGCCGTCTTAGAAGTATTGAAGTTCATGACCTTATATGTAAGATAGGAGAAATTGTTGTTAGTGGTGGTGTTAGACGGTGTTTACCAAAAGATACTATTATTCATACGATGCGCGGAGGCGTACCTATAGAAAATGTGAAAATCGGAGATGTAGTAATAACGTCGAAAGGCAAAGGTGAAATTATTGAAAAGGTGTATCAAGGAGTACAAGAAACTATAAAAATAAAACATAAATTCGGTTCATTTGAATGTACTGCCGAACACAAGATTGCAGTATTTACGGGAATTAATCGAATAGAATTTAAATTAGCCGCCGATATAGTGCCAGGCGATTTATTAGTTTTTGATTCTTCTGGATATTATGGTAATAAAACGTCATTGCCAAATTATGTTTTTTCTAAGAAAAAAGGAAATAATACTAGTACAGAGATAAAAATACCCGATTTGTGCGAAGATGTCGCATGGTTAATCGGTGTAGTTCATGGTGATGGTTATGTAGAATTGTCTAAAGACGGACATGGACGTATTAGTATACCAGTTCATAAAAATCATATTAGCGAGAGACGAAAAATAATATCCGTTTTTGAAAAGTTCGGTGTTGTTCCAACATTCACCGAATATGAAAATTATTCTGTGGTACGAGTACATTCTACAGAACTAGCAAAATATTTTTATAAAAATATTAAACAACCAAATACAGAAATATGTGTTCCGGATTGGATTAGAAATGCTATACCTAGTATTAGATCTGCATATCTTGCTGGCGTTTTTGATTCTGACGGATCAACAAAAACTCGTCCAATAAATGCGGTTTCGACAATTTATCCAAAATGGCTAAAAGAACTTCGTGAAATTTATATATCTATTGGTATAATGGCCAGAGATTCATTAAAACGCAAATCAAAAGTTGGGAAAACAAAAGATTGGAAGTCTATATTTTCTTTAAATATTAGTGGAAACGAGAATCTAAAATTATTTGAAGATATAGTATCTAAACATTCAACGATATATTATAATTCGAGAAAAATAAAAGAACATTCCACTAATTCATTTAGATTTCCAACAGATATGGTACGTAATACTTTTAAAGGACATTGGATAGTTAGTGCGAACAAATATACAACAACTTACCGTATAACTAGAAACACAAATTTACAGTTTGAACAATTTCCTCTTTTAGTTACAGGCATAGAAACTGGGCGAAAAATAGAAACGTATGATATTGAAGTTAGTGATATAAAGTCATTTGTTGCTGAAGGAATATTAGTTCATAATTCAGCTTTGATTTCGTTGTCGGATATGGATGATATAGAAATGAGACGTGCTAAACAAGGAGCTTTTTATATCAAATATCCACATCGTCAATTGTCAAATAATTCTGCTGTTTACGAAGAGAAACCGTCCGCTGTAACATTTATGAACGAATGGTTAGCATTAGCAGAGAGTGGTAGTGGGGAAAGAGGAATTTTTAACCGCGCCGCCGCTGCAAAGCATATTCCAGACAGACGAAAAAAAGTAATTCGAAAAGACGCATTGAAGTTGGGAGCAAATCCATGCTGTGAGATTCTCTTACGAGACGATGGCGAATTCTGCAATTTATCTGAGGTAGTATGCAGAGATTACGATAATTTAGATTCCCTTAAAGAAAAAGTTCGTATTGCGACCATTATAGGTACATATCAGTCGATGTTTACCGATTTTAAATATATATCTTCAGATTGGAAGAAAAATTGCGAAGAAGAACGGTTGTTAGGAGTTTCGTTGACAGGACAATGGGATTGTGAAGCAGTACGTGATGAAAGTATAGAAGAAGAACTTAAATTACATGCTGTGGAAATTAATAGAATTTATGCTAGTAGATTTGGTATAAGTCAATCTACAGCTATTACGTGTACAAAGCCAAGCGGTAGTGTATCTAAATTAGTAAATTCTTCGAGTGGTGTTCATCCTAGATATGCTAAGTATTATATTCAGCGTGTTCGTTTAGATGCTAAAGATCCGTTATTTAATATGTTGAAAGAGCAAGGTTATCCATATGTACCAGAAATTGGGCAAACTGAAGAAAATGCAACAAGATTCGTTTTTGCATTTCCTATAAAATCCCCAGAAGGAAGTATAACTCGTCATGATTTGACAGCTATACAACAATTGGAATATTGGCGGCAAGTTAAAAGAAATTATGCAGAACATACAGTATCTTGTACGGTTTACGTACGCGACGATGAGTGGTTTAAAGTTGGTAATTGGGTTTACGAAAACTTTGATGATATAATAGGTGTTAGTTTCTTACCATTTGATGGTGGTGTTTATGAATTGGCACCAAATGAAGAAATTACTGAACAACAATATAATGAAATGATAGCATCACTTCCACAAGTTGATTTCAGTCGTATTTTAGTTTACGAAAAAGAAGATGAGACAAAAGGTTCTAAGGAACTTGCATGCAGTTCCGGGTCATGTGAAATAATTTGATTGATGCAATATAATTAACCTTTTAAGGTATGGAGTTTAAGTAATATACATGGCAAGTATTAAAGATATAAAGGGATGTGGCCCGGCAACTTCCGAACGACTAAAAGAGCATGGAATGGATGATTTAGTTACACTCGCAGTTAGCACACCAGCAGACGTAGCAGAAAAATGCGAAATTGGTTTAAAAGTAGCAGAAAGTATAATATCACAGGCTCGCAAACTTGCAGACGTTGGTTCAATTAAGCCAGCAAGTGAAATACTTAAGAAACAACTTAATGTACCTAGAATTAAAATTTGCAAATCTATCGATGAACTTCTTGGTGGAGGAATAGAACTTGGATCACTTACAGAACTTCATGGCGATTTTAGTGTTGGAAAATCCCAAGTGTTGTTTCAAGCAGCAGTAAATGTACAACTGCCTGTAGAAAAAGGTGGAGTAAACGGTGACGCAATTTATATTGATACTGAAAATACTTTTAATTCTTCAAGAATCCTACAAATAGCAAAGGCAAAAAAGTTGGACGAAAAATCTCTAGATCGTATTCATGTCGCACGAGCGTACAATAGTGCAAGCCAAATGCTTCTAATTGATTCTATAAATGAAATAGCGCAGACAAAAAATGTGAAGCTGTTATGCGTTGATTCATTAACAAATCTTTTTAGAAGTGATTTTATCTCACGTTCTCGACTCGCTGAACGTCAACAAAAATTGAATATCTATATTCACGCGCTACAAAGATTTGCCGACATTCATAATGCCGCCGTTGTTTATTCAAATCAGATGATTGCAAATCCCGATGGACACTATGTTGCTAGTAAGCCTGTTGGCGGTGGAGTAGTTGCGCATGCAGCTAATGCTAGACTACATTTGAAACGTGTAACGAAAAATGAACGAAAAATGGTATTAGTGGACTCTAGTTATCTTCCTCCAGGTGATGCTGAATTTCTAATTACAGAGAACGGTATAGAAGATGTCTGAATGTATTTACTTATGTTTTTGAACACTATGAATAAATTTGTATCTGATAAAAATGCAACGGTAGCAGCGATTAATTTGCTCAGAGAAAAGTACTCGCCTCCCGAATGGGGCTTTTTAGACAACGTGTGGAATGGCGACGAAGAGGAGAAGCGATATGCGGACGGATTAGCATTTTCGACTTTTAAACGCTCAAATTTTGAAATTCATGCCTTCGAATTGAAGTCATCGCGCAACGACTGGAAGCGTGAAATGAATGACCCACAGAAGTCACAATGGTTCATGGATAAATGCCATCGTTTTTGGGCTGTTTCCACTAAGAAAAACATCATCAAAAAAGAAGAGTTACCAATGTCATGGGGTCTATTAGAAATAGATAATAATGAAATACATACGGTAGTGCCAGCTCTCTTAAAAAATAATACAGAACACGTACCAATAGGTTTAGTTGGTGTAATTTTGAGACATATGGTAGAACAAATGAGTAGAAGTCCTTTAGGTACTGAGTTAATTGATTCATTTAATAAAGGTTATAGAGAAGGTTACGAGAAAGGTAAAGAAGATTATGATTATGAAGTTGATAGATTAAAATACCGGGTTAAATCGTTAGAGAAAACATTATACTCTAGGAAAAACAAATACGGTTAGGATATGCGTTTCATCGACATGTGTGGTGGGATCGGAGGATTCCGTTTAGGTATTAATAGTGCTAATAAAAATTGGAAATGTGTTGGTTATTATGACAATGATGAAAACGCGGTTAAATCCTATAACGCAATTTTTGAAGAATCTAATGAGCCAACAGACATCACTAAACTTAAACCAGAATTCGTCCCAGAACACGACGTTATCTGCGCCGAATTCCCATGTCAGTCATTTAGTATCTCGGGAAGACAGCTCGGATTCGCTGACACCAGAGGAACTATCTTTTTTGAAATCATGCGAATTGCTGTTGCCAAAAAAACTCCATATTTATTCCTTGAGAACGTTAAAAACTTACTTTCGCACGACAAAGGAGAGACATTTAGAACCATCCTTAGAACCCTTGATGAATGTGGGTATGATGTACAATGGCAGGTTATCAACAGTCGATATTTCAGAATTCCTCAACATCGAGAAAGACTTTTCATTATTGCAAATTCTAGAGGAAAACCCCGACCAAAAATATTTCCTATCAAACAAAGTTCTCCAACAAATGAAATCAAAGTAGTTGGTAATGTTTATCCATCCGGCGGACAGAATGGAATGGTTTACGATGTTTCTGGAATTGCTCCTACATTACGAAGTGGACAGGGAGTTGTTGGTAATGGAATAGGTAGTTCTAACGCTCCCAAAATTATAATGAACGGAAAGTTAAGACGTTTAACTCCAAAGGAATGTTGGAGATTACAAGGGTTTCCAGATTGGGCATTCAATAGAGCATCGGAAGTTGTTTCTGATACGCAACTTTTTAGATTAAGTGGGAACACTGTTACTGTGCCTGTTATTGAACAAATAGTTAAATGTTGGAGTAGTTTCGAATGAAAGTTTATGCATTTGATGTTGATGATACGCTGGATTTCGCAGGCGGACCAATTAAGTTAAGAGATTTAATTGATTTGTCTGTTAACGGTGAATATATTGGAATATGCGGTAATTGGAAACATGCCGCACAGAAAATTAATCTTGTTATGTTTTCTTTCATAGGCCCAGCGAGGTTGGGACAATCAAATAATTCGACTGGTAGTACATATATAGAAGAGAAAGCAAAATTTTTAGCATTGGTTCGAAGTGGAATTGAAGCAGACGATTATATTATGGTAGGAAATGTTCCTATGGACAGCGATGCCGCAGAATTAGCGAAATGGCGGTTTATAAAAGAAAAGGATTTCGCAGAAAGGTTTAGATAGTAGACGAGTTATTTAGTATTTAAATGGTAACATCAATCCAATGTTGTCCTGAGGGGCGAATTTGTGCCGCGGACCAGCCTAAATGTATTCCGGGAATTTGTGGTACTTATGGATATCCGTGTTGTGATACACAATATCAATGCGATGAAGGACTTGGATGTTTAAATTACGAAGTTACTTCTTATCCTCCAATATATCCGGTTCCGCCTCCGAATACTACACCGCAGACATCTCCTATTACTACTGAACAAAATAAGACTTGCCTAGAATGCGGAATTGGAGTAAATCCTCCGTTTGTTGGAAGTAGTTTTCCCCCATTCAAACCATGTTGTAATGGTTATGATTGTGCCGGAGGTAAATGTACTGAAGTTTTAGTTGTGCATCCGAAAAATCATACATCACAAACTGGTAGAACTGAAGTAAAAATGGGTCCAATATGTTTAACTGATGCTTCTAATAAATACATAGAAGAAATGGTAGAAGATAATTCTTGGATATATTTCACAGAAGTGAAGAGACCGACAATTATACCAGGAATTCCTAATTACATCACTATAGGTGTACCGGTAGTTTTTGTTATTTTAGCGGCTGCGGCAATTGTTCTGTAATATAGTTACTTAAACAATACTTCTACTGCGAAATGATTATAAGTGACATTTGCTAAAGAGTAGTCCATGAAACACGTAGAGGAAATAGCACAGGAACTGGCATTAATTTTCGAACGTAATGATTGGCATTGGGGCGGGTTAAATGACGATGAACATGTTCCTACTGTAGATGATATAGTAGATACGATAAGTGAATTAAATAAAGATTTGGACAAAAATACATCTGAGTGGGTGTCTTCGGGAAGAATTAAAATTGAACGACTTGAAAACGGAAAAGTATTATCTTTAATAGCATATTCGACAGCACTTTAGGAAGAATGATTTTTATGGTAAAATTTGATTTACTTCACGGGGATGCATTGGAAGTTCTAAAGAAACTTCCAGATGAATCTATTCAATGTTGCATTACATCGCCGCCGTATTTTCGCTTAAGAAATTACGGTGTTGATGGTCAAATAGGATTAGAAGACACTCCAGAAGAATATGTCGATAAATTAGTTAATGTATTTCGAGAAGTTAGACGAGTTCTACATACTACTGGTGTCGTGTATTTAAATTTGGGCGACACATATTCTTCGAGCGGTGGTAATGGTCAGAGTCGTCATTTTGATGGAAGAAAAAAGAATTTTAGTACACAATTTATAAGAACTAAGTCTTTACCAATTAAAAACTTGTTAATGATACCAGCGAGAGTTGCAATTGCACTACAAGAAAATGGATGGATATTAAGAGATGAAATCATCTGGCAAAAACAGAATGCATTACCATCTAGTGTCCGAGACAGAACCACTCGTTCACATGAAATTATCTATATGTTGACTAAATCGTCAAAATACTATTACGATTATTATGCCGTGCTTGAACCTGCAAAATCTCTAGGAAAACCAAGAAATTTTAGAAAAAAAGAGACGCTGCGAAATGATATAGGAAATGTATACATTCCAATATCGGATGGTAAACGAAATTTAAGAAGTGTCTGGGACATACCAACGAAACCATTTAAAGGATCACATTTCTCGGTCTACCCAGAGTCGTTAGTAGAAATACCTGTTAAAGCAAGTATAAGTGAAAAGGGAGCTTGTACTAATTGCGGTGCTCAATGGACTAGAATAATTAAACGAACTACTATACTTGAAAGAAATGATAATGGGCGTACACATAGTTTAGAATCTCAACGATTTGGGAAAACTCCAGTACCGGAAAAGGGATGGCAATCTATAAGAGAATCTATTGGGTGGAAACAGAATTGTAAGTGTGGCACGAATGAAGTTCGTCCTCCAGTCGTGCTGGATCCATTTTGTGGTGCAGGGACGACAGGAGTTGTTGCGTTGAAGCATGGATGTGACTTTATAGGAATAGATTTGAATAAGGAGTACCTAGATACTATTGCGCGACCTAGATTGGAAAAAACTTTAAATAATATCGCAGAAAAACAGAAACAGAAAAAATTGGAGATATGATTTTGAAGCACATTTATACAAAAATTGGAGATTTGGGTACAACTTTAGTGTCAGACAGTAAAGTAAATAAGTCGTCTACGGTTATATCATCTTTGGGCGACCTTGATGAGTTAAATGCTTTCATAGGATATGCTCGTGCAATTAATAAAAATAAAAATGGAGAAAGAGAAATTAATAGAATTTTACACGATATTCAGCGTGATATTTTTATCATTTCTGGTGAATTATCATATATACATAAAATGTCACTTAGAAAAAATCACAAAAAGAAATCGTTAATAAACATTAAAAAAATTGAACGTTTGGAAAAAATTATAGATGAAATTGAGTCTAAGATACAATCAAATAAGAAATTTATTTATGCTGCTGGTTCAGAACGTTCTACTTTATTAAATGTAATACGTACAGTAACTCGTCGTTCAGAAAGGTCAATTGTAGTATTTTCTATATATCACGAAGTAAATCCATATATTTTATCGTATATGAATCGTTTGTCGTCGTTATTTTTTATGTTATTTAGATTAGTAAATTACATGGATGGACATTCTGAAGAGGAATGGGGCAAAAGACAATTCTTCACCTACGGAAAGTGAAATTATGACTTACAAAATCATTAATGATGATTGTATTAATGCTATGAAACAAATGAAAGATAATTCAGTAGATAGTATTGTAACAGACGCCCCATATGGACTTAGTTCTGAGCCCGATATCGAAGAAGTTCTTTCTAAGTGGTTATCTAATGAAGAATATAGTCATAACTCATCGGGATTTATGGGTGCGAGATGGGATTCGTTCGTTCCTGGTCCTAGATATTGGAAAGAGGCATTTCGAGTATTAAAGCCAGGAGGATACTTATTATGTTTTTCAGGTACACGTACTGTAGATTTAATGGGCATTTCAATTAGACTCGGAGGGTTCGAAATAAAAGATAGTATACATTTTATTTTTGGAAGTGGTTTTCCCAAATCGAGAGATATATCAGTAGATGTCGATAAAAAACTTGGAAAAAATAGAAAAGTTGTTGGTACAGTAAACGTTCCTGGATTTGCAAAAACAAATGTAGAAATGGGTGCACAAAATAGAAGTAAATATGAATTTTCGGTAAAAAGTAAGGAACCAATTACAAATGAAGCCAAGAAATTATTTGGGTTCGGTACAGCACTAAAACCGTCTCATGAAATTATTATTGTGGCACGAAAACCACTTTCTGAAAAAACAATAGCAGATAATGTTCTAAAATGGGGAACAGGCGCTATAAATATAGATGGTACTAGAGTTACAACCAATGATAATTTAAATGGCGGAGCATATGCTGAAAACGGTTCCGAACGTGACGATGGTTGGGGAATGCAACGTGGTGGCGCTGGAGAATATAAACAACCGACAGGGCGTTGGC
>Ga0209542_10016686_pt1 | contig 12142 bp, 12 predicted proteins | sample RifCSPhighO2_01_FD_184028 | JGI IMG/M metagenome (GOLD analysis project Ga0209542, IMG submission 184028) | Soil microbial communities from Rifle, Colorado - Rifle CSP2_plank highO2_0.1 (SPAdes) (version 2) | ecosystem: Environmental > Terrestrial > Deep subsurface > Rock core/Sediment ...
AAACAAACAAACAAACAACACATTCATCTACGGCCAAGAAAAAATCATCCCATCTCGACTCAAGCAAGCAACAAAACTTCTCAAACACTACATCAGAAAATTTCCACACAAACATCTTCTCGTCTCCGGCAGCTTCCTCTACAATAAAACCTATAACGACATCGACATCTTCATCATCTCAAAATATGAAAAAGAAGATTTCAAAGAAAAAAAAAATCATTTTAATTACCTAACAGAAGACGTCTACTCCTCTGCTTTCTTCAATAGCCTGCACAAAATATCTATCTCCAACCGAGAAATCATTCCGCATCCCATAACCGACACCATTTCACTTGACACATTTATCTCCCTCTACCAAGAACTCCTCAACGACCTCACTCAAAACCCCCATTCAATCAAACACACACTGCGTGAATTCCTCCTCCAATCATCCTACCTCAGCAACGCCCCAATCCCCGATTCCCAACAATTAAAACACCAAACAGAAATAATCCTCAAAACTAAAAAACCAACAACTCTTCTCAAAAACATTTTTATTGATACACTCCTCTTCAGCAAAAAAACATCAGAAATAAAAACCACACTCCCTAAACTCATCAGATCATACCAGGAATTATCAAACGAATACCCTCAACACCAATCCCACTATCAACATATTATTTTCACATTTAAAGAGGTGATTAACCTTGCAAACGCATGAATTCAAACAAATCGTTATCACTATAGTAGGCACAGAAATAAAATTTGACGGCCACCTAGAAAAAATCATCGATAATCTTCCCGAAGACCGCCAAACCCGTATCCTAAATTGGATTACACAATGTAAAGAGGGTACCATCCGGCCAGAACCATGCAAAAATATTCCTAATGCCCTCGCTTTCATTTACAAATCTAACGACAATCAAATCCGTGGCATCCTCACCAAAGAAAAGAACTCTTATTTCATCGAATTATTTCTTGACAAACACAAGTACTACGACCGTAAACGAAAATATCTAGGATTGTAACAAAAAAGAACAAAAGTTTACCACAACAATCTTTATTAAACCCATTTCTTTTTAATACCACTAATAAGTAATAAAAATAACAAAACATTTATAAAGAATGACCAATTTTAGATTAAAATATGGATCCTATTGAATTTGGAGAAACAATGGACATTGAAGATTTAGTAGCAGTTCATCTCACCAAATATTTTCCAAAGAACAAAACAATCTCCACTCTCAATTCAAACCTTCCTGAATATACATTAAGAAATACCATCCATTTTGCCATAAATCATCCTGTTGAAAATATCGGGTTTTATGGAAGTTGGGATACTACCGCTTATGCCATTCTAACCCCGTTAAATAAATTATGTACAGAACCAGAGAATCACGTATGGAATTTCAATGTCGTAGATACATATTTTGTAGGTGATGTAAAACTTCCTGCCGGTTCAACCATTATTGTTTCTTCACAGACATATGAAGAAGTAATAAAACAAGGAATTGTAGACAGAGAAACAATAATGTCCAAATTTGGAGATGACCGATGTAAACCAAACCCAGAGGACCAATTAGTTATTGAAAAAGAGGGGATAAAATATATTGTACTCAGTTGGAATAGTGAAGATCTTCGAACAGAAACATACCAAGAGATTGCAAAACAAGGATATAATTGTATGCCTGGTGGACAATATAATTGGGGTACTGAGGGAGCGCAACAAGCTGACCAACAAAGAATCGCAGATAAGATTCATGCAAAAAAAGGAAATCATTGTGATGATGAATTAAAAGGAATAGAAGAGTTATCACATCAGTTAGTCAATTTTATATCCGGGATTTATATCAGACCATTTATTGATGCATACCTAAAAGCAAGACAAAGAGGCTTTCCAAACATTGTATCGGAACATGAAGAAGATGATTTCGATGCTGAATTAGGAATGCAAAGACTAAGTGCTGGGAGCGATTACAATTTTCACTTGCCAAATTTAATAAAAATAATTGAAAAAGAAAAAGAACACCTCCCTACAAATTATCATCGAAGAATAGATAGATTTCTAGAGGGAAATAAACGAAAGTTGCGAGCATTTCTTCCTCAAGAGGTCATAGAAGAATTTGCCTTGCCATTGTATTAAAATATTCAGCAGAAAGAAAATTGACCGTATCTTTAAAAAAATATTCTCGCCACCTAAATCTTTATTAAACCCCTTCTCAAACCAACCGACATGCAAATCTCCCGCGTCATGTCCACCCAGCATCCCGATAACGTCAACACCCCTTTTTTCGCTGAAAAACCAATAATTGCCGGAGACGACGAAATCAAAGAAGCATTCTACGCCTTCTCCCATTTAGGAATCGATGAACAACTCTGGGATGCCGAAGGCAAAGAAGTCGATACCTTTGTCGTCAAAAAACTCCTCTCTCGTTATGAAGACTACTTTCGCTCCCACACCTTAGGCAAAGATAAATTCTTAACCATGCGTGTCCCCAACCCCGACGTCGAAAAAGACGACGGCAAAATCTTAATCGAAGCGCTCCATTCCATACCACGAAACTTCGACCTCGCCCAAAAATTCTATCAGCAAGATATCGCACCAATATTCGAAGTCGTTATCCCCATGTGCGCCTCAGAAAAAAATCTCCTTCGCGTCCACGAATACTACAAAAATTACATAATTAAACAGCAACATCACAAAATCTACAACGACGACATCACCATCGCCCAATGGGTAGGATCATTGCAACCCGACAACATTCGCGTAACACCTTTATTCGAAACAAAAGAAGCAATACTCAACGCTGACAAATATGTTCAAAAATATATCGAATACGAAAAAATTCAAGAATTCCAACGCGTCTGGTTCGCAAGATCCGACACCGCGTTAAATTACGGCTCCGTCTCCGCCGTTCTCTTAAACAAAATCGGCGCCCTCAAACTCCAAGAATTGCAAGAACAATTAAGTATCGACATCTTACCCATTCTCGGCTGCGGCTCCGCCCCATTCCGCGGCAACTTCACCCCCCGCAACGCCGACAAAATGGTCGCCGGCTACCCCAGCATCCAAACATTTACCGCCCAATCCGCATTCAAATACGACCACGGCCCAAAACGTATTATCGACGCAATCGAACACATCAAAAGTACAAAACGTAAAGCACCATTAGGAGTAGACCTCGAATTTGCCACATCAATCATCAACAAAGTCGAACAAGACTACCAGCAATCCATCTCTCTACTTGCAGACAATATAAACTACATCAGCCATTACATTCCCGAACGTCGCAAACGTAAACTCCACGTCGGCCTCTTCGGCTACGCCAGAAAAAACAGCAACGGCATCCAACTGCCACGCGCCATCAAATTTTGCGCCGCACTATATTCCCTCGGCCTCCCCCCCGACATCCTTGGCCTCTCAACCCTCACCCAAAACGAACTAGATAAAATCCGCCTCTCCTACCCCACCATCGATAAAGACATGGCCGACGCATTACAATACTTCAACAAAGATAACTTATCTTTCTTCCCACAACAAATCCAAACCAAAGTAACACAAGCCGCAAAACTCTTCACCTATGAAATTAATGAAGAACATAAACTACATTCTACAAATATTCTCAACTCCCTCAAACACCACGACATCCCCAAAATCCAAGAATCAATTCTCGCCGCCGCAAGAGTACGAAAATTCCTAGGGTAAAATTACTTCTTCTCCTGCAAAACAGCTCTAATCGTATCACTAAGTAAATGATATTCTTCCCCATCAAAATACGCAAGATTCTCTAAACTAAGCTCCCGACATAACGCTTCAATACGCCAATGTTCACCTCTTTGTGCCAATCCTTGAATTGCCCGCTCATTAAGATATACTCCCGCATTTGTATATTGATTTATGGATGTAAGATTCTCTCTTGCTTTCAATAACATGATCGGTGGCTCTCCCAAAGAATACTCAAGTGAACCCTTCCATGGACCAACATAAAAAAAAGAAAGCAAATCCTGCACCCCCATCCCCCCTTCATCAAACACCGCATCGATTTCTCTCTTGATATAAGGAAATACTCCGCTGCATTCAGACAACAAACGCAACCCGCAATCATCCGTTTGTCTTCTCGTATTTGCACCTAATACTTCTGGTGAAAAACCAACACGAAGCCATACTTTTTCAACATAATGTGTTCCCATAATTATCTCCTCGCCAAATTGCGATTTTTCATTACTTTCTAGTTCTCCTACATCCAAAGTATATCAAATATTCCATCTATTTCTTGTGAAAAAGAGGAAAAATTTATATAAAAATACAATAATAACCTATAAATACATACAATTATGAAAAAACTACTCGATAAAAAAGACCGAAAATTATTGTACTATCTTTCTCTAAACGCACGACAAAGTAATACCCAACTCTCAAAAAAGATCCATCTCAGCAAAAATGCCATTGCCTACAGAATAGAAAGACTGCAAAAAGAAAAAATAATCACCCAATTTTCCACCGTAATTAACATCGGCAGCCTAGGCTGTACAACCATTGCCTTTTTAATGAAATTTAATGAAGATATATACGAAAAAAAAGAGATTATATCTTATTTTAAACATCATCCCTTTGCTAATTGGGTAATAACCCTCTCAGGCCAATGGGACCTATTTTGTGAATTTATCATTGACGACATCACAAAAATGTATCAACTTACTGATGAAATTATTGAACGCTGGGGAAAAACCATAAACACACAACGACTTTTTATTTCAAAAGAAACATTGCGTGTGGAACATCTCATCGCAGACTTTTATCAAGATCTAAAAGTAGAGAAAATTGCCCAAAAAGAACGAACATCTACAATACAAAAAATAGACCTAACTGATAAAAAAATACTCCATCATCTAAACGAAAACTCCACCCTCTCTTATATCCAGATTGCCAATAAAATAAACTCCTCTGTAGATATAATCTACTATCGAATCAAAAACATGCAAAAGAATAATCTCATTCTCAAATATTTTGCCGAAATCTCTCTCCCAAAACTAGGGTACACTGAATATCTCTATCAGCTCAAACTCAAAAACACCAATCTAACCTCTCTGCACAAGATAAAAAAACAACTGCAATACAATCAAAACATCACATACGCATTTATAGATGCTGCGAGTCTAACTATACTATTTGTCTGCGCATATCAAAACACACAAGGCATCGATCATCTCTCCCGTTTACTCCGCAAAGAATTTCAAGAAATAATTGAAGAACAAGAGTATTACATCATAAAAGAACAAATCCAATATACCCAGTTCCCAAAAGGCATGATAAAGTAACCCCCTCTCACCTTTTCACCCCTTTTTTTACTTTCAAGCATTCCAAACCACTTTACCACCACAAACCTCATCTTGCACCATAACAATATTTATTAACCCATTCCACCCCAAAATACAGGTATGGCTCGCATCATTTTTCTTGGAACCTCAGGAAGTTCCGCCGTAACCAGTAAACAACTCCGTTCTTCAGGTGGCATTATCATTCAGGTTGAAGACTTACAACTCCATCTCGATCCTGGACCTGGCTCACTAAACAAAGCCAAAGAATATGGCGTCAATCCTCATAACACAAATGCCGTTCTCATCACCCATAATCACATTAACCACTGTAACGATCTCAACGCCGTCATCGAAGCCATGACTCATAGCGGATTAGAACATCGTGGCATCGTCATCGCCAGTAAATCTGTTCTTCAGCCCGAAACCGGTCACCCTTTCCTCACCCCATATCATCAAAGTTTGCTTGAACGCGTAATCCCTGCTGAAAAAAATCATAAACTCGCCCTTGACTTAGTCGAAATTAACGCGTTGCCAACTCAACATACCGACCCTACCGCTATCGGCTTTAAAATCTTCTGCCCACAATTCACCGTCAGTTACACCGGTGACACCGTTTTAACCCCTCAACTTCTCGACGCGCTGATGGGTTCAGATATTCTCATTCTCAACGTCCCGTATCTCGCCAAAAAAGCCTCTGGCCAAAATTTAGATACCGAAACAGCATTACATATCGTCAACGCAATCAAACCACGTTTAGCCATTCTTACCCACTTCGGTTTAGAAATGATTAAAGCCGATCCAATCGTCGAAGCTAGAGAAATTCAACGTGTTACTGGTGTGCAGACAATTGCCGCCTATGACGGTTTAACTATCGCTCCCGGCGGCTGGGAATCCATCAAATCACCTGTTAAAGGATATTGATGTCCTACACTCACACAACTCTCTTTTAACGTCGCTTCTGTCACATACAAATTCTTCAACAGCGTATACTCATTTTGTACAACTAATTTGAACGCATCAACAACCAACTTATCAAGATCCACTAAACCTCTATTCAACTTATCCTCCACTCGCTTCAAATCAGATCCAATTGCAATTGCCGCTTTCTGCTCAACTGTTAAATCGCAACGTTCATAAAAACAAGGATACTCTGCAAAAACATCTCGCAATTCATGAGACGGCAAATCATCAACCTGCTTTTTCATTTGAAACAATGTATATAAAGGATGTTCCACTATTTGCCGTACCGGCGCATGAAACCATCTATTATATTCATGTACTAACCGATCAAATTCCCGTTCATATTCTGTCATATTACCAAAAATAACAAAAACACTTTAAAAACTTTAGGGAACTATGCAAAAAGCAATGTGAATTATCCGTTAGCACCGATATAGTAAATTACACTAATATTGTTAGAAATTAAATAGTAATTTACTTATTAGATAATTGCGTGTAACATAATAAAAACAACGCAATTATCTATAGGTGCTCAGATAAGCTCAACATTGCGCCATTGCATAGTGTTGCTCACAAGCAACTTCGGAACGTTAGTGACAGAATCTCTTTGAGAAGTTTGAGTAAACAGATTAATATTCAAACTTCTCTTTATCCAAGAATAATCTGCAACAACCACACAACCCCAAGCCCCATAAAACATCCCGCCCCGATAAACGGCATCGCCGGATAAAATTTATGTTCATCTCCATACCACAACAAAAACCCTAAGCCAGCTAACGAAAAAAACGGAATCACTAACGCCTGCCACACTCCCATCTCTTTCAACACCACGCCCGCAAAAATTAATGGAAATCCAATATCTCCTCCCCCTAACATCGCCGTGCGAATCTTCAGAGGTACTTTCTTCCCATGCTTATCACCATGCATATCCCCATGCTGAATCGCATGCATCTGCGTCTTCGTTTTTATCGCCCCATCTTGGTACGGCAGCAACAACCCTGCAAACACTTTTGACTCCGTCTGCGATTTTGCAAGCGTAATCATATGCTTGCTCTTCCACACCGCATACGCATCATATAACCCAATTAACACCAGCAACACGCTCACCGACCAAATATTTAACAGCGGCACAAAAATCACCGCAAGCCCACCATACGAAAACAACTCCGTCACCGTATGTACATAAAAATTTGGTTTAAATATTTTCCACACCCCAAGTACCACCGCAAGTCCAACCGCAAACCACATCCCAACAAACGCCCCAAACGCAATCGACAGCGACATCACAACCGCAATCAAAAACCAAATCTTCCACACCCAATGCAAATTAAATTTAATCAACAGTAATAATATGACCGTCCCAACTAACACCGCAACAATCATCGGCACATACGATGTATCCTCATCCAACGGCGGCCGCTCCCCAATCGGCAGCTCAGTAAACACAACTTTCCCTTGCTCTTCACTCTTCACAGGATCAATATACATCTGCAAAATCGCCAAACCCAAAAATTGTGATAATAGGAACAGCCCAAGCAATACCGCTACAACTTTTGGATGATGTTTCATATTCTTCTCAACACCCAACAGGTTATAAATGTTAATAATCACTAAAAAATGACAAAAACACCGAAAGATTTATAAATAGGGTTTATTTAAACTACTAAATAGTAATAATAAAAATAAATGAATCAAACTCAACGAGGAAAACATAATGACACCCACCATGACACAACCAACCGGAAAACCAAACCAGACATTAAGACAAACTTTAACAGGATTAGTCCAAACTTATTTAGCAGCTCCGGCCGGGCCAATTCAACAACTAGTACGGAAAGCTACCGGTGGCGACGTGTTATCAGAAGACAAAGAATACGAATTAATCTCAGCGTTAGCGACACTTGAAAATTTATACAATACCGCTCAAAGAGAATCATTTGAAGTGATGACCCACAATTCGAAATTGGAACAAGCATTAAATCAACAAGGAATTACGTATCAAACGCAAGAAAGTACACCTATTGTTATCCACTTTGATATTGATACTGCATTAACACCCTATGATGGTTCAACGACAAATAAAAAAGGAAAAGTTGCAAAAATCAAAACACTACAAACAGAAGTGGACACAAAACAAGCAGAATACCTAGAACTCGCCCAAGATCTTGAAACTCAAAAAACACAGCGAACATATTTAACACTAAAAGTAGCACTGCATGGCATCAAAGATCCTTTTGCCAAAAACGATGTTGAAGAATACGAAGACGCCGTGGCGACATTATTAAAAACAGACAAAAAACAACAAGACGCAAAATACGAACAAAAACGACTACAACTTGCCAGTGTAAGAATCATCGGTGAATTGTACAGTCAAGACTACACCTTATCTGGCAACTACAACCCAGAAACACTACAGCAAATACACACCCCCCAAAACGTTCGTGCCTATTTCCACAATTCAGAAGAATTGGAATCAACGGTAAACGCGTTAGTAGATCAAAACAAACGAACAGACTACACCGCTCGGAAAGAAAACCGACTTAAATTAACCGAATTGGTAAAACAACATCCAGAATACCAAACGGCAGCATTTAATGTCGCAAAAGGAATCGCCACAAAAGAAAACGCTCTTGCTGAAGAAGTTGGTATCGCTCTTGCCAACGCCACAAACGAATCCCAATACTGGCAATTTGTCGGAGATCTGATTGGAGCAAGTAAAACTGCGCTTCGTCCAGATCGTAAAGATTGGCAAGAAATATGTTACACTAAAGCAGAACAAGTTGTAAACTAATTTTTATTAGTTTAATTTATATTTATTTAATTTTATTTTTAAATTTAGTTTTTATTAATTGAATTTTAGGTTTAAATTTATAAACACAAAATTCTCACCCAAAATCCCGCTCATCCATAACTACTCCTCTATTCTCTCGCCCCATCCTCTCTTTCTCAGCTCTCACAAACTCAGAAAACAACGGCACTTTAATTGGCACCGCAAACTTCGTAAACGTCGACGTGACCAGAGCCTCCCCTTTATCAAGCGACGCAATCGTTCGATTATCCTGCGACAAATCCTGCGCCGCACTCTCAATCACCGCCCCTCGTTCAGAACCCATCTCTAACCCTAAAATAATTTTCGTATTCATATTCGCTAAAATACTTTTGGGAATTTCTGAAGGCAGCTGCGTAATCGCCATAAGCCCAATCTTAAACTTCCGACCTTCCCGCGCCACACTCTCAAACACATTACTCCCCTGCTCAAGCACCGCCCGACCTAACACCCGTGGCGCCTCCTCAAGTACGATCGAAATCACCGGCTTATCCTCTAATTTTCCCACTCGCTTATAATACCTATATTTGTCAAACATCTCTGATACAATAATCGTTCCAATCATAATCTCAATTGCACCCGCAAAATAACTCGTATCCACAATCACTGTCTTCCCTCGCTCAAGCTCACTGCAAATCTCAATAATCGTATTCTCCCCTGCAATTAAATCAAAAATCCCCTGCGTGCCAATAATCACCCCATTTTCAACATCAAGCCCAAGCAGCCCAATCAATCGTCGCTTCACAACCGCCATCGTATCCTCATGAAACGCCACACCTTCAATTTTCTTATCCTCTAAAATTGATCGAATCCACTGCTCTTTATACTTGCGATAATACGCAAACAAACACTGCTTCTGCGGATCGCTCAACTGAATCGCTCCTTGAAAATGTTCCGGTTTTACACACGACAAATTAATTTTAAGCGACCTCGCCCCTGCCGGCGGATTGACCGGAGTATAATACACAACCGCCCCTCGCTCAGCATGATCCTTCAACCCTAACCCCGTTCGTCCATAATACTCATCATGCGGATCTAACACAAGCATCCCCGCATATCCCCTGCCTGTAATATTCCATAACATACACGACAATAAATTCGACTTACCTTTACCCGTCGACGCCGGCACAAGAACATGATGACTCAACACCTCGGCCCCAGGTAAAAACAAATCCACATCCAACCCTTTGCTTCCACTTCGTAACTTACCTAAAAATAAAGGAAGTACCGGCCGAACCAAAAACGTCAAATCCTCTTTCGTAACCACCCGAACCTTCGCAAAAAAATTAGGTAACTTCTTGCAACTCCTTCCTCCTTCTGCCATTCCCAGCACCAGCTTCAAAAACGCCAGCTGATAGTTCCGCAACGACTCATCCATCATCGCAAACTGCCCTTCTTCCTCTAAATTCATCCCTGCCACCATCTCTAAATTCTGCGTTGAAATCTGACTCCCATACACTAAATCATACACCTGTAATAGAAACTTCTCACTCTTCTCCTCAATCACAACTAACTCACCTAACTCCACCTGCTCGCCCGCTTTTACACGCATTACAATCTTTCCAAAATCCCCTGCAACCACTTGACCTTTAATCATAGAGAGAAATAAAAAGAAAGTTCTATTTAATTATTTGTATCATCCAAAGATAAGATAATCTAATAAGAAAGAGCCCAGTTACCCAATTTAATTCCACAACAACAATCTTTATAAATAGCCTCAATTTTTAGAACAAAATGGAAGCAATAGTCATGCATTATCGCCAAGGACGGCATCACGTCAACCCGTATCAAATGATACTCAAAGTAGCTGATACCGCACAAGACGCAGAAAAAGTCATCGGTAAAACCGTTACCTGGACATCTCCTGCCGGAAAAGTATTATCAGGTAAAGTCTCCGCTTTACACGGCAGAAGAGGCAACGTTCGCGCAATCTTTGCTGACGCAGGCTTGCCCGGTCAATCATTAGGTCAAAAAGTCAAACTTTCTTAAATACAATTTAATTTATTTTCTATAACAAAATAGAGTGTTAGATTTACGCATCATTAAATCAAAAAAAAAGCAACACATCTAAAAAATGAACAAATTAACTTGGCTTGGCAAATGCCGCGAACAAGAACTAGATATTCTTATTATTTTTGATATACATTCAAAAGACTACTTCGAACCCCCCACCGGCTTTTTTGAAGAAGAACACCGCCTTCGTCAAGATCTGCAACAAAAATATACAACATTAAACAATATATTGCACAACGATTCATACCAAGTATATCCTCAACCATTTCAACTAATCGCCTACGACCTCTCCCAAAAACTAGAACACACTTATCAACTCTTAACAAATCCCATACACTATAAAGCTCCTCACTCCAATGGTGATCGCATCAATCCATTTCATGGCGAATGCACATTGCAAGAATACGTCTTAACTCTTAAACTCACCCGTCAGCCAAATATACCAACTTACGCACACACTTTAACCCAATTCCTCACTTTAAAATCCTCCTTTGACGACTACACCCATACTCTTGAAAAACAACTTCACAAAAAAGACAATAAAATACATAAATTAGAACACGAAAACCATAAACTAAAACAGCTTCTAACCGCAATTGAAGGATACATCCAAGCAATCGAATAGAGTAAAAGAATAAGTATAGAATACATCTGTCAATTACTATTCTAAAGTGAACCACACTACACAAAGCTTTATAAACTACTTATTTTCTTGCAACTCATGATTGAATCCTATCGCTGGCTAGGTGACTTAAACGGCATTAACACACTTACCTTATTTGAGATCAATCACCACGACTACTTTAAACAAGGTACTGATCGTGAACAAGAAAACCAACGATTAGAACGTGATTTGAAAACAAGTTATCGCAAATTGTCATTTAAACTTCATCCTGACCAACAACAACTATTTATCGACTCATTCAAAAAAGAATCCGCCGATTACTTCAACGATGTACAACAACTCTACGATTTACTCACAAATAAAGAAAAATACAAAAATCCAAATCCCGATGAAGGCCACAGACCCGGATATATCAGCGT
>Ga0209542_10016688_pt1 | contig 12141 bp, 14 predicted proteins | sample RifCSPhighO2_01_FD_184028 | JGI IMG/M metagenome (GOLD analysis project Ga0209542, IMG submission 184028) | Soil microbial communities from Rifle, Colorado - Rifle CSP2_plank highO2_0.1 (SPAdes) (version 2) | ecosystem: Environmental > Terrestrial > Deep subsurface > Rock core/Sediment ...
TGCCATCTTATCCTGATTATCTCCTTGTTATCTTGATATCTCGTTTTCCTGATGCCATGCCTGCCATCCTGTCATCTCCAAAACGCAAGAGAGAGCACAGCCTCATCGCCATCATACAGCACTCTCCTTTCAATCGCTGCTGAGAGATAGCCTGTTGAGTTCATCCCCTTCTCAGCAAGGATGTTCCCCTGTATGTCCGCTATCCTGAGATAGAAGTCATAACCAGATCCCAACAGCTCTTTTGACCTATCATAGCTTATGTTCAGGAAGCTCTCGACCTTCTGCGGAGAAAGGTTCCGTTCGTTGTTGCTGTTGTATGCAAATCCGATGAGCCTTGCGCTGTCAGGATCAGCCTCCCAGCCTGCAGGGATGCCCCCGGATTTCACCATTAGATTTGTTGCCTGGAATGCATAAGTCTGCATGAGATTATACTCCTGCCTCGACACAAAATTCTCATTGTAATTGTTGTATATTAAGACAACAGCAACAAGCAGTATGACAAACACGCTCACAGAAAGGAAAAGGTCCCCCATCCCGACCTGCGATCTTCTTGGTCTTATGCTGGCTGATCCAATCCTCAGCCTCATCTTTATTGTCTGCTCATCTTCCATTTCCATTATTGGCTCTGCTGTATGATCAATGCCCCTCTTTCATTTCTTACTGATGCTGATCCATCATGCAGCGTGAATGTGGCGTCTGTGCTGTTGGTGAAGTTCACAGGAGTCCTGCAGAAGACCTCTTCTTCGCCCAGATCAATGAATATTGAGCTGCCTGCCTCAAAGGTTGCATTCCTGTCCAGCGTGAGATTGATCTCTGAGCCTGGGCCTGCAAGGTATATGCCTGATGCTGCGCTGGCAATCCTGATGCAGAGGTTCTCAGCAGATGACAGCCTTTCAGCGCTTCTTTTCTCCTTGTCAACATGATATGCAAAGAACAGCATGAACAGGAAGATTATTATCATTATCCCGATAGCTGTTATCATCTCGATGCTTGCCTGGGACTTTCTTGCGCTGGTTATGATTCACACCTCTTTTCAATCGCTTTTTAAGATATTAAGACAAAAACCTAGTTCAGATGACACAGCAGCATGTGTCTGACTCTGCTCCCCCTGTGCAGTACTGTGATGAGACTGCATCGCCCGTATAGCAGTTGCTTGACTGGCTGTAAGGCAGCCCGCATCCGCTCCCGCATTTTGCGATGTTGTTCTCGCATCTTCCGTTGCTGAGGCCCTGCCATCCGCACCAGCCTGCGCAGCTGTTTATGTAAGCGTCCCCTCCTGCTGTGATATTTATGCGCAGATGCCGAAGTTCTGAATAGCCCTTGTTGCTGTTTAAGCTGCTGTCAGTGCAGCTTACCCGCCAGGTATAATTTGCCTGGAAAAGAGGAAGTGTTATCATCTCAGGAGTGTTCTCCATCACATCATCGTCAACAACGCTCCAGGAGAGGTTTCCTCCTATGTCAAGAGTTCCGTTTATGTGCATAGTGCAGTAGCTTATCCCTGATGTTGCATCAGTGGTGTTGTATGTGAATTTTATGAGCCAGTAGTTTCTCACTGTATTGTCTGCAGGGGCCATGAGATAAACGAGCGGAAGGTCGCTGTCCTGCGTATAATTTATGAATATCCTCCTCTGGTCGCTTGAGCCCTCGTTGCCATGGGAATCAGTGCAGTTGATGCTCCAGTTGTAATGGCCGTAATTGAAGCCTCCCTTTGTGAGGCTGTTTGTGTCAGTCTTGCTGATCCCCGTCATTATATCGCTCAGGGTGTTGTTCATCATAAGCTCGCAGAAGGGCACTGAAGAGTTGTCCGAGACATTATACTGGAACAGCACAATGCCGTCATTATCTGTGTAATCATCCTCAGGCGCGACAAGGGTTATCACAGGAGGATCAGGCTCATAAGTCTCATTTACAGGAGGCCCTGTGATTGTCGTGTTTATTGTGAAGTTTATTATTGCAGAGCTCTGCATCACATTGCCTGAAGGGTCTATACATCTTGCATAATAGACATGATTGCCTTCAGGAAGTATTCCCACATAGCTTTCATGGCTCATGAGGGTGCCTACAAAAGGATTGGCCATTGCAGAGTAATCCTGGTCTGCAGGATCATACTTGCATAAGGAAGGCTCATTGGTGTTTGCCTTGAGAGTTATGTCATTGAAGTTTATATTGCCTGAGGGGTATGTGAATACAACAACAGGAGGCACTGTATCCTCTCCTGTGCCTATCCTGACTATTCCAGAATCAAGCATCTCAACAGGAACCTTGTATGTCCCGGAAGTTATTGGTATTGATCCTGTCACTGGCGCATGCGGGAATGCAGAGAAGTCAATGCCTGCTCCCCTGATGTCCATTGTCAGGGAGATTGTGCTCTCATTTATGCTGTAGCCTCTGATTCCTGTGGGTATGGTTATGCTGACATAATCCCTGCTTCCTGGGCCCAGGGCATACACAGAATCTGCTGTCTTCGCAAGTGTCACAACAGTCTCCTCAGCCTGATTCCTCCTTATCTGTCCTGTTGACTCAGTGAGAGCATAATAGAAGATTGGCACCATTATCACAAATACCGCTCCGATAAGAAGCATGTATTCAAGGCTCACCTGAGCTTTAGGACCAGATGCGGCGCAGGGAACTCTAAAAGCACAATGTTCATTTTTCCTTCTCAATTATAAGCCACCTCTTTTTTGCCTGCTTTACCTGATTCATGATTTACCCAATCCTGTTAAAATTATCTTATGCTGATTCTTGGTTTGATAACCAGCTGCAATCAGACTGCCTGGGCAAGGCTTATCACAAAAAAAGCAATAGTCATCAGTATCAGCGAATGCTTCAGTCCTGGAAATACCTGCCCCTCAGCAAGCTTTCCTATCACAAGGCCTGTGAAGAATCCCTGGATCAGGGAGATCATGAGGAATATGCCCCTAAGGCTGACAAACCAGTCTATCAGCGAACTGATGAACCCGGGAAATGATGAATAATCAAGCTGCACCTTCTCTATCGACACCCCAATGGGGTTTATTATACCTTCAGTGGCTGATCCTGCAACAGGCGCCCCCAGGCTTGACACATAAGGCACGACAAGGTTCTGCACGACAATCATTATCACAAGGAACACTATGAATATCACATAGCTTTGTATGACCTGGCTGTGTATGCTTGCCTTTCTCCTGTCCTTTATCTTCTTTATATCTATGACTGAGAGCGTGACTGTCTCAAGGACATCCTCTATGTTCCCTCCTGCCTGCTCTGCCTCTATGACTGTTGCGATTGCCCTCTTGATCACTGCGTTCTTTGTGTCATATGCGAATATCAACAGCGCCTTGTGGATTGGTATTGACCACTCAACCTGGTTTGCAAGCTTCTTGACATATGGTGTAAGGTCTCCGAAGTCTGTCTTTGAGACGTGCGCTATTGCCTTGGATATCGGCATGCCTGATCTTATTGCCCCCACAAGGTACCTTACGAAATCAGGAAACCTTGACTCAAGGTTCTTCTGCCTCTGGAGCTCAACAAAGAAATCTATCCAGTACTGGCTCCAACCTACTGTCACAGAGATGACAATGAGGGGGATGAACCAGGCAGATTTGAAGAAGAAAAGAGCATCTATGAAAAAGAGCACCAACCCCAATGCTATTCCTGCTATGTGCCTTCTTTCTGTCTTCATCTTCTGGTGCCCTCCTGCCCCTTCTTTATATCTTGTGTTTTTGTCATGAATATCATTGTTATGAACATCATTATTATGGACATCATCATACCTCTGGCTGTGTCAATTCTATGAATATTATGAAGAGTACATTCAGCACAGGTATCACGACATATGCGCCAAATACTATAAGGACATTTATCTCAAGCCCCCCTATTGTTCCGCCAAGCATGCTCACGAGCGAGAGCGCTACAATGAAGAACAGGGGCGCTGCAATGAGTATTCCTGTGTAAACATCTGAATATGTGGATATTGTCTCAAGGTATTTCTGCCTTTCGAGCTCGTAGGCGAGCATTGCCTCAGATGCCTTCTGCCTGAGATAGTCTTTTATCTCGCTGCCTGACTCCACTGTTGACACTATTCCTTCAAGGAATTCCTTCAGTGCTGCTGAGGGCACTGTGAGGGAGACTGACCTGATTGCAGTCAGCAGGTCATAGCCGAACAGCTCAGTGTACTCGACAACCTTGCCCAGCTCTGCTGCGACCTCGCCGTATTCCTCTGACTCAACAAGCAGCTTGAACATCTTTGTAGGAGGGACTCCTGATCCTGCAACAGCAGCCACATGGTTGATGGCAAATGGAAGGTTTGTGTTTATGCTCTTCTCCCTTGTCTTTGCCTTTATTGAGGGATACATATAGAACAGGATGAACATGACAACTGACATCACAAGGCCCATCATGAGGGCCTTAGGCAGTATTATGAAAAAAGGATTGCCGACAGCAAGGAAAAAGAATGAGAACAGGGCCATGGACCCTATGAATGTGAGTATGACAGAGAACATCATTATGTTGACATATGTGTTTGAGAGCACCTTTATGTTGGCAAACCTGAGCTGGTCATAAAGGCTCTTGAAGAGTGAAGGAAACCTGTCTATGAGGTAGAAAGTGAATCTCCTCACAAGAGTGTTTGAGATAGAGCCGAAATATGACGGCTGGTACACCTCAAACCTCTTCTTGCCCTCCATTATCCCTTTTATCTTGTCTACCTCTTCTGTCAGCAGTGTCGGCGATATCTTCTCCTCCTCAAATATGGGGATGATTTTCTTTCTCAGGGCCTCAACCTGCATGGAGTGGGGGACCATAGTCTTCTTTGCGACAAACCTCCTCTCCTCCTCTGCAAGCCTTCTGTACCATGCTCTTATCGGAGCAATTATGCTTGAAGCAATCCTTACTCTGGGCTTCTCCTCAATGACAGGGGCTTCTGGCCTTGCCTTGATTACAGGTATTTCCTCTTTTTTCTCTTTAGGAGCAAATCTTTCTGGCTTTTCCACTTGCCTGAACACAATCTTTCCCTTGTAGGCATAATAAGAATTCCTCAATGCTGCTGCAATCCCACCCGAGACTCTCATGGCATTGCCTGCTATTGCATTCAGGATGCCTGGCCTCTTTGCAGCCTCTGGGACAGGGGCCTTTATTGGCATCTCAATCTTTGCAGGAGGGGGCACAGGCCTCTCTGCTTTTGCTGCATATCCTCTCACAGCCTCTCTTCTCTCGAATATTGACCTCATGAAGAAGTGCAGCCTTATGAACATGAGCTTCATCCTTATGTTGAGCGATCTGGCAGGACCACTTACCTTCAGCGTGGATATCTCGCTGTTTATCCTGTCAACATGCTCCACAAGCTTCTTGAGCGCCCTGTCCTCTTCTGGCTTCAGGACAATCCCAGGCTCCTTCTTTTTTTCCGGAGTGACAGCTGCCTTCAGGGCATCCAGGAACATTCTTCTCCTCTTTGGGGGGATAGGCATGGGCTCGGGAGCTTTCTTGGGTGGAAGTATCCTGAGCAGGGCAATCCTTATCTTCAATGATGTCCTTGCGAAGAATTCCCTGACAGCGCTCTTAGGATGCAGAAGAGGAGGAAGCTCCTCTTTTCTGTGGTAGCCTTCCTTTACTGGCGGTCTTGAAGGCCCTGAAATAAGAGGCATATGTATCCTAGAGAACAGAGGCTCCTTGGACGGCTTAACAGGCTTTGCCTTCTCTGCCTTTGCAGGCCTGGATGAGAATATGCCAAGAATCCTTGAGAACAGAGAAGGCTCTCTTGCTCTCTCTATCTTCTGCTTTATGCTCTTCTTCCTTTTTTCGATGTCCCTGAAAAAGAGATAGTTAGATAATCTCCTGAGCAAGGGGGGTCTTGGCGGCATTGCTGCATTTGGCAGCTCTTTCTCCAGTTTCTTGGATCTTATAGACTCAATCATTGAAGAGAGAGATGTTTTCCTTTTTTCTATCTCCTCTTCTGTCAGCCTTCTCTTCTTTGCTTTTGCTTTTATGGACTCCTCTGCTGTTTCCTCAATTTTAGGATGAATCTCTTTCGAAGCAATCGCGTCCCTCAGTTTTGAAACAATTGAAGGCCTTTTTATCTCAACAAACTCATATTCTTCCTCTGGAACAGCCCCTTTATGCTCCTCAAGCTCTATCTTTGCCTTCTCTTTAGGCTTTGCAGCTGCCATCCTGAGATTATCAGCAGACTTGTCCCTGTAGAGGGTGTATATTATCTGGGAGAACAAGGGCTCTATCTGCTTGAGGAGAGAATAGATGTAGCTGTTGTAATAGCTTACCCAGTCCTTTTTTGATTTTCCCTTCAGGACAGACTGCAGGAGCTTCTTGTATTCCTCATAAGAATATTTTCCTTCTTGGTATTCATTGTAGAGCTTGTCAGTGGTGCCTATAAGGCTCTTCTTGTAGAACTCATAGCTTTCTATCTCTGATATCAGCTCCAGTATCCTGTTTATTATCGCCTTTGTGTTCTTGTGCATCTTATATCATGTCCTTGTGCTCTGTTTCCTTGATTATCTTCTTACCTTCCATGCATAGCTTGAGCATCTGCTTCTTGGCAAATTCCAGCTTGATCTTAGAATCCTTCAGCTCCTTCTCACCGGCGATCTTCCTCTTTGAAAGGTCATTATAGAAGTCAAGCATAGCTGACAGTTTCTGCGTCTTCTTCTTAAGCTTCTCTATATCTGACATAACCACCCTCTTTTGCAAAACATGCTTATACAGTAATATTTATGCAGGGATCATTTCAGGTCTGAAGGCAAAGCATCCCTGTTCTTTATGAAAGTATTGAATATCTCATTTATCTCCTTGAAGTCCATCTCCTTCCTTCCGACGAGCTTCTTGATGAGGTTTGTCCTTGCCTTGAACTCCTTCTCAATGGTCTCCTTGGTCTGGTTGGTGTTCTCAATGATCTTCCTGAATATGACTGACTTGTTATTATATTTAACAACATCCTTTCTGGGATCCCACTCAAAGATCTTGTTCATCTCTACTTTTCCCACATCGGGCTTCACCTCTATTATCTCGTCAAGCTCAAGCAGCCTCCTGAAATTCTTCTCCCTTCCCTTTATGTGGCTCACGACGCATACAAGATCAAGCGAGTCAACAAGCGAGGCAGGAAGATTTATCGGAGCTGTCTCAAGCCTCCTGACAAGGGTAGGCACAGATGCTGCGTGGAATGTGGAGAATGACGGATGGCCTGAAGCCATCCCCTGGAAGAGCACATATGTCTCCTTGCCCCTCACCTCTCCCACGACCACATAATCAGGATTCTGCCTGAATGTCTCCCTGAGAAGATCGAAGAGGGTTATCTCTCCTGTCTGGATTCCCATGACATTCGGTATCCCGAAGCCTACCCTGATCACAGAAGGAAGCCAGTTTGAGTGCCATATGTTGATCTCCCTTGTATCTTCAATGGAGCACACCCTTGCCTCTGAAGGAACGAAATGAAGGATGCTGTTGAGGAACGTGGTCTTTCCTGATGCTGTCTCGCCGATTACCATCACATTGAACTTGTTCTCTATGGCGATCCAGAGGAATGCGAACACCTCTGCTGTTGCCGTATTGAAGCTGACAAGATGAACAGGGGTCCATGGCTCTTTTGTGAACTTCCTTATCGTGAATGTGGGCCCTCTTGTTGTCACATCCTCAGTGTATGTGGCATTGACTCTGGAGCCGTCAGGCAGGGTTCCGTCAAGCAGCGGCCTTGCAAAAGAGACATATCTTCCTGACTTCTGGGCAAGCTTCTCGACAAAATCAGTGAGGCGCTCCGCTCTCCTGAACAGTACATTGGTCCTTAGGTTCTGGTATTTCCTGTGCACGATATATAATGGGTAGTTGATTCCATTGCACTCAATATCCTCTATGAAATAATCATTCATCAGAGGCTCTATCTCATTGAGCCCTATAGAGTCCCTGTAGATGTAGTACATCATCTTCTGGTAGGTCTCCTTGGAGATCTTTGCGCCTAGCTCGACAAGTATTGACTGAACATTCTTCTCAAGATACTCCATGACAAGGTTTGCCTGCTTTGCCCTTATGAAGCTTACATTAATCATCTCCTCAAGCCCGAGCTGGATGAGCTTCAGCAGCTCCTCATCAGTCTTGCTGAGCTCAGGCTCTTCAAGAAAATAGACAAGCTCATTCGCCTCCTTGTCCCAGAAGATGTGTGCATAGGCATAAGGAGGTATCAGCGGATATTTCACATTGATGCTCTTTGCATTCTCAAAAGGAGGAAGCTCGACTGCAGTCGGTTTCTTCTCTATAGAAAATGATATGCCTTCAGGGACATAAGGGCCTCTTTCAGAAGGGGCTGTGCCTGACGCTGTTTCCTTTTCTTCTGTGCGCATCCCAAGCTTCTTTGCCTTCTCCCTGATCTTCTCTATGTCAACAGAACTCTGTGGTGTACCAGGGGAATCAGGAGAAGCAGCCACTCTCTCTACTGCTGACTTTACGCTGGCCTGCAGCTTGTCAACAAATGAAGGCTTTTTAGCGCCTGGCATCTCTTTAACACCTCTTTTATGCCTGTAACTCCATGAAGGTAGCTGTTAAGCTTGTTCTTACAGTTTACACTACCTATAAAGCCTTTAGAATGGGTTTTCATATATAAATGTTCTTTTTTTGTATATAATGAATTCTAAAAGATACCTAAAAAATCATTCACACCAGCCTTACCTTCAGGTAGTCAGACCTTGAGTCAAGGGTGAAATAGAGATTATGCACAGCTCCGCCACTCATGTTGAGGTAGAACACAACAGTCGCTGAGCCAAGGCTGAATCCCTCATCAAGAAGCTTTGAATAGCCGTCTGAATCTATCAGCGAATTATCTATAAGAAAATTGAAGTCCCCTGATGTTGTCCCTTCATTCACCTTATAGACCATGCTTGTAAGGATTGAGGTTGAGTTCACTGTTCCGTAATTTGACTCATTGCCTATCTTGCTGAACACTGCCTTGATGTGGAAGTTCTCCAGGACAAAAGTGCTGTTTGTCTCATAGGCATCGACATCAGAGTCAGAGCCAAGCCTGAGGTTGCCCAGGTCTATTGATGTCCTTGGCTGCATCACTGCTGACTTTGTGTCCATCTCCCACTTGATCTGGTTATTTTCCACTGAGAGAGCTCCTTTTTTTATCTCAAGAGGCACTATCCTCTGGGAGCCTGGCCCTGCGCTGCCAACATCCTGTATGTGCTTGTCCAGGTTCACAAAATTATCCCTTGTCTGCACAAAGACAGACTTGTCCCTAAGGTTGTTCATTATCGGAGTACCTCCCTCAAGGACAATCACGATCACTACTGAGATAAGAAGTACATAGAGAACAGCAGATATCCATATCTGTGATTTCTTGCCCATAACCCACCCATATAATCCATAGTTTTTATAGTTTGCGGATTTCAGAATCTCACTTCAAAGTTACGCAATCCCTGTCTTTTGTGCTGCATTCCTTGACGTTGTAATCCCTGCAGCCAAGAGGATATGCCCTGAACTTATCCTCTATGACAACATCCTCCACAATGACACCCTGCTCGTAGTCCATGAACTCTCTCAGAGGCACCTCAGTCTCTATGCCCTCCACTTCAAGCACAAGCTTCTTGAATGCGTTTATATCTGATGTCTGCAGGTCAAATGAGAGCTGAGGGAACTCGTACCTGATTTTGCTTAAAGAGAAGCTGAAGGCGCATTCAAGCGAGCTTTTTGTCGTCTGCTCAGATGTTGTCTTGGATGTGATGTATATGTTATAGATATGGGTGCCTATGAAGAATGCAAGAGAGATGAACAACGCAAAAAGAAAGATGTATAATGCTATTTTCTTTGACTGCTCTGCCATTTTGTTTTATGTCTGCATAGTTTATACCGGCAATCGGGTCAGGTATCACGAGCAGGAATCAATGCCTTCAACCTTCAGGACATTCTGGGCGCACCAGACTCCCTTCTCCTCAACTGTGATCATTGGCGTGAATCTCAACTGCTGTATTGAGCCATTGCTCTCGACAGAATAATTCATGTACCTTCTTCTTGGCTCTGCTGTGTTGAATGTCTCGTTCAGCTCCAGGGACACTATGGACTTGTTTCCGATTGCCTGTACTCTCATACCATCAATCCTGACAGTTCCGCTGTTCTGGATAGTGAAGTTGATGACGCTGTCAGCATCATTATAACAGACCTGAGACCTCTCTCCCACCTTTATTATCTCAGTCCTTATATCCATGCTGCATCTTATCTCTGTGGATGATTTCTCCTTTGCAAATGCCTGGGTTTCCTCGACATAACCCCTTCCCCAGTTCATCACAACTGCTCCAAGAGCGACTGCGAAGGCTATCAGAAGCACTGTGGCTATGAGGGGGGACACTGCTTTCCTGCTTCTCAACATTTTAGTAGCTTTTGTTCTGCGCATTGTATTATCCTCTTTTCTTTGATCTGAGATCGCTAATGAGCATCTCAAGCCTCTTCTCTTCCTTGTGCATTGTCTTTATGTACGGCAGTGTTGCGATTATTATCACGCAGAGGCTCATGATTATGAGTATGTTGAGAAGGTCTTTGCTGAGATATCCGTTTATGAATCCCATGACAGCGACAAAAAGGAAGCAGAAGTAAAGGAACAGCCCTTTGTTCAGAACAAGCATTGATTTCTCCCTGTCTATCCTTGATTTTTCAAGTTCCAGCTCTATTATCTCCTTGTCAATAGGCGACAGGGTCTTTATCTTCATTGAACACCTCTTTTGCCTCTCTTGGCTGAATCCCTATGTTTATGATGTTATGTTCTTCCAGACCATCTTTTCCTGGCAGATGATCTCCTCGCGCCCGTTTATGACAACAGGCACTGCCTCGACAAGATTTGATGTGGCATTCTTCTGGATGTCCACAGTCTTGTTCTGGCCCGGCTTTATAGTGACATTTGTGATGTTTATCAGGATGTTGCTGTCAGCATCATATATCCTGAATATTATCCTGTTTACGGCTAAATTATAGGTATTAATGACTTTCATATTTAAAGTTTGCGAATTTTTGATGACAAGATCGTCAAGCTCTATCCCGACACCATCACAGTACTCCTGAGTATGCGCCCTTTTTTCCATGTCAGTTACTGTCCCTGAGACATAATCCCTCATCCAATAGGACACAATTGAGGCAAGCAGGACAGCAAAGGCAAGGAGGAGGACCCATGATATCCACTCAGCTATCCCTTTCCTGCTCCTTAACAATGGTCTTGTTGATGTTGTGTCAGCCATAAATATAAACCTCTTTGTTACTGTTCAGGTCCTCGGTCCTGAATATCAGCTTGAATGAAGTGACATTCTGGTCAGCAGCGAAAGGATAGCTTATCCCGCCTATCTCTACATTCAGGTTGTCCTTTCTTGCCATTGAAACGCTCTGACTCTGGTTGAGCACAATCTCTCCGCTGGATGTCGTGACATTGACGCCATCTCCCATCCTGTTGCTCATCACCATCTGGTCTTTATAGATGACTGCATAGAACAATGAGAGGTTTATATTTTTTGTGCCTGCATGATAGATGAACTTGCTTGCGAAGTCATCAAAATCAGAGGTCATGTTCCTGCTGTTGTATATCGCGTTGTTTATGACTCTCGGGGCCTCTGAAATGAAATTCTGGTAAAGGTAGAGGGGCTCTTTGCTTCCTGCCTCTGTCCTCTGCGGCAGGTCTGCCAGCAGGAAGACGACCACAGACAGAAGGATGGCAGTAAGAAGATAGAACTGCGATCTTTTGTGCATTCTTTTTTTGATCATGTTCCTGCTCTTGCGCCCGCTGCTGTCTGGCGCATTAAGTTTTTACTTCACTAAGTTCATATTATGGAGATGGTCAGCTTTGTCTTTCCTGAGGATGCATTCACACCATCATTCCTTATGAGGATGGAATACCTTCCCCCATAGACCTTCTCGCTCCCTCCGATATGTAGGGTGTCATAATCAAGTATGGTTGACACGACATGCTCTTCCTGGTTGATATCCTGGCCGAATGAAGGGTTCTTGAGGTCAAGGAATGTCCCCTTGTCAAGGTAAGTTGACTTGCCTTCTATATCAGCGATAGGTGTTGTGATAAAAATGAATCCATTGCCGTATGCCCCTATGAATTTTATCTCAAGCTGTGCTGTTGTCCCCATAATAGATGTGGGTTCTGTGTCTGCTGCTACTCCCACAGCATAATCATCTCCTGAT
>Ga0209542_10016689_pt1 | contig 12141 bp, 11 predicted proteins | sample RifCSPhighO2_01_FD_184028 | JGI IMG/M metagenome (GOLD analysis project Ga0209542, IMG submission 184028) | Soil microbial communities from Rifle, Colorado - Rifle CSP2_plank highO2_0.1 (SPAdes) (version 2) | ecosystem: Environmental > Terrestrial > Deep subsurface > Rock core/Sediment ...
GTCCGGTAAAACAGCGACTGTCACGCTTTCAAAATCAATTTCTCAAAATCAATCGGGAACATTAATAATCAATTATCGCGGATTCGGCGCCGTGAAAAAGGGATTATTCGGCCGAATGAAATTTGATTTTCAAACATTGGAATCAAATGATCGCGTTCGCTCGGCGCGCGTAGTGGCGGAAGCCGATGTTGATCTTTACATCAAAGGCGACAAATCAAAAATTTCTTATGTGGAGAGCGCTCCCAGTTCTTTTGGGAAAGTCGCTGGCGGCAGTATGGCGATGGAAAATGCTTTGAGCTCCGGCCTTTCAGACAGGTCTTTATCAAGCGGTATCGGCGGGTATTATTCGGCGAATTCAACCAATTCAATCGCCAAAAACGCGACTGATCTTTTGGCCGGCGATGTATTTCATGTGCGCGGAGTTTACGCCACCTCTTGGCTCGGAATGTATTGGACGGGATTTGCCTGGTTTATTCTCATAATCGCGGCTATTATCGCGGCAATTATTTTTGGAAGAAAATATTGGCATAAAATTCATCCGCCAAAAACGGGCGGCGAATCAAATAATAAAGAGATAAATAAAACATCCGTCGAATCCGGCGCTCCTCAATCGCCTCTTACTTTTTGGCGCACGATTTGGGGCGCCATGGTAATGGGATTCTTAAATGCGGTCGCCACGATCTTTTTGGTTTTTCTTGTGCCGTTTGGCATGAATGCGCTGACCAGCACTATGAATTACGGCTACAGCGATGATTTTATGAGAATTGGTCTAATACTCTTGCTTGCCTTAATTAGTTTTATCCTATTTGTCGGAACAATATTCAGCCCTTCAGTTTATTTTGGCATCCGTTACGGCAAACAATACGGTTTAATCGTCTTTGGCTCCCAAATCGCCTCATTGATTTTCTTAGTCTTTTTCGGCTTCTACTTCTTCGCGATAATGGCGAGAAATATTTTCTAAAAAAAAATAAAATTAAAATTAAAAACAAAAATATGATCAATAGAAAAATTTTAAAATAATTTAAAATTTAAAATGATTATGAAATTCAAATATTCAATAATTCTCATATTTGTCGGATTTTCGGTTGTGTTTCATTTTATTTCTTTTGACGGCTTTAATATAGATAAAGGATTTTTATCAGTATCCACCTTTTTATTCGCGATTTTCAGCGGGTTTTTCATTGCCCGCCAGGGATCGCGCTACAGCTCCATCCGGGAAAAGGTGGCGAGCTTTGATGGAGACATGCAGTCAATTTACCGAGCCTTTGGGCATTTTGGCAAAGAAGCGCAAAGCAAAGCGGCCAAGATCGTCAAAAATCATTACCAGCCGATTTTGGAAAGCAAGGAATGGGATTATTCTTTCACGCACAAAACCTCAACCATAATTTCTTTGAGTCAGCTTTTGGAAGACGAGGTCGGCAGCCAAAATTTGCCATCACTGAAAAATGCGGCCTTAGGCAGGATCGGCATCGGGCTCCACGACGCGCAGATCAATAGAAAACATTTAGTCGCCCTGCACCAAGAAAGAATTCCCAGATCCCAGTGGGTGCTTACGATAATTCTCGCGGCTATTTTGCTTTTGACTTTGTCCACCATCGCTTCCCAGGGAATGGCTATCGCCTCAATCATCAAAGGCGCTTTTGCCACGGCCGTGATCGCGGTGATTATGCTCCTTCGCCAATTGGACAAGCTCAAGCTTTTTGAAGGAATGATCGGCGAATCATCGGCTAAAGACATTTTGGATATTATGGAAGGGAAGAAGTGATTTAAAATTATTAAATTATCAATTAATTAATATCTAAAAATGTTTAGCGATATAATCGCGCAAACATTTGAAAGGAAAATTATATGTCACGCGAACACGAAAAAAACGAACAAGGAGCTTGCCCGAGTTGCGGCTCTCCGTCTTATACCGGCAGTCATACGCCGGATTGTCCGGCGAGTAAACAAAAACTCAAAAAAGAAGCGTCAAACGAACCCTCTGTAGAACCAGAACTAAAGCATCTCGCAAACACAACGGAAGAAGCTCTTAAAGAAGTTGTCGAAGATCCGGAATTAGCCGAAACAATGGCGCGCGCTGTGAAGGATTTACGCGACATATCGCTAAAGTTAAGAGAAGAGATGCGAGAAAAATTCGAAAAGATGGGTTGCCGTTTTACTTCAGAAGAATTGCAAAATGTAATTGAGGCTTATAAAACCGACAATATGACGGCTTATAGGGAAAAATTTGCCCTTCCGGATAGATTTTCTACCATCCGCGATCGTAATTCCCGTGAATATGAGAAGTTTGACGATGCGCGGCGAACATTTGTTCGAGCGATGTCCTATGAAGAGCAAGCTTCCAGGCACGAAAATCGCATTCAAGATCTTGTTCTTGACATAGAAAAAAATGGTGATGGATGGTTAGAAAAAACGCTAAAAGAGTGGTTGGTCCAGGAAGTTTTGGACTCTCACCGTGATGGATCATTGGCGCGTTTTCGCGAAACGAAAGTTGGTAGAGTCGGAGCAAAAATCAAAGAGAAGGCCAAAGATTTAGCTTCTGATGTGGGTTATGAATTTACCGAGGCCATTGATGATATAAAATACAATATTGAAGAGATTGTCAATGAGATCAAGTGGAAAATAGGGCGTTATTAAGAGCGTTAGTTTATATTGCGCCAAATAGATGTTTAGAGGCATATCAGAATGGCTTACCAATAACAGCGAATCCTAAAAGCAATTAAAATTATTGTTAAAAAATAATTTTATGGCATCATAAATTATGCAGCATCCAAAATATTTGTATATCACGGGCGTCATTACCGGCGCCATCGGCGGTCTGATGGCTTCAATGGCGGCTTATGCGATGATGGTATATATCTTTAACGGAAACAGCGTAGCGTCTCTATCTATAATAGCGATGGCGGTAGGCGCGTTAGTAGGATCCGCGGTAGCGTTTATTGTTTACGAAACATCCAAAACACTAAATCGTAAAAATATCAAAAATTAATTAATCAAAATTGTTGCGTTAGAAGCTAGAAACTAAGCAATATTATTACTTAAAAATAAATTTTATGAAACCGGAATCTATAAAACCGGAATTTGGAGAAATAAAGGGCGATGGAATGTGCGCGCACGGGAATTTTAAAGATAATTGCGCGCCGTGCCAAGAAGAAAGTAAAAGAACCGATGAAAGATTAAGCCTTGAAGAGGCGCAGAAAGAGGCGCCATATGTCCAAAGGGACGCGCGTATCTCAAAATCTTTGCGCGAGAGGAAAGTTGGTACTGCAAAAATTCTTAAAGATACACCATATGGCCCGGAGCGACTCCGATTATTTAAAGAAAACGATGAAAAAGTTGCTCGGATTTCTAGTGGAGATAGCGAACAACCCGATAGGGATGATTACGAAAAAGCGAGCGAAACCAGAGATGTTTTTACAAAGACGATCGGAGGGGAGTATTCTGTGAAACCTATATCCTATGAAAGATCTGAATTAAGTGATGTGAAAAATCGAGCATTAGAATATGTTGAGCAAGGTGACTTGAAGGGAGCAATTGACAGCGTGGTTTCTGATATGAATAAAGATAAAAGTCGTCCGGAAATGCAAAAAAGTATGATCGTGATGATGGGAATGGGATTAAGGAATGAATCGAACTTAACAAAAGAAAAAGTCATTGAATTCATAAAAGGATTTAATTGAAATTTGTACGGCACGATAGAAAAAAATTATTATTAGTTAAATTAATCTTATGCCAGAACATGAATTAAGCGGACAGCTGTGCGAAAATTGCGGCTATTCTTCGGGGCACTCAACCGATTGCCCAAGAAAAAATCAGGGAGAATTAACGCCGCAAGAAAAAACCGATTTGGCTTTGAAAGAAACAGTTAAAGTTTTTAAAGAAGCGCTGAATCCGAAATCGGCAGTCAAAAAAGCCAAAGATTTTTTCTGGAAATAAAACTATAAAGGCTTTTATGCTCGAACGCCAAAGTCCAATTCTATACGACGCTGGAATGTGCCAGCAACACGGCAATTTTTTGCCGTGTGTGGTTTGCGGGGAACAAAAAAACGAGAATACATTGGAAATTGATCAAGAATCGTTTGAAGACCGAGAATTGATTGAATTATTGCAAAAAGAGTGCATGAGCCCTGTCAGTGGTTCGGAGGAAATGCCGATCATTGCTTATGAAAAAATAATGAAAGAATTCGGCACTACTGATCTGAAAGTCATTACAGAAAGCGAAAAATATAAGCAAATGCTTGAAAAAGGATTTATTTTGGGATCTGGAGAAGAGCGCGTGTATGACGGCGAAAAACCCGGTAAAATTTCAAAAGATAATGAGCCGACAAGTATTCATTTAGGAGCGGATTATATGGTGGAAGAAGGAGTTGATGTCGGCGCAATCGCCGACGGCGAAATCATTAACATCAGAAAACCGGAAGATTTTGTTTCGGATGTTAATAAGCTGAATCTTAATAAAGGCGAGGGCGGCTACGGCAATATGATATTGGTGAAGCATAAATTGCCAAATGGCCTAGAGATTTATTCTTTGTACGGGCATTTGGCGGACGATAATGATCCGGAAAAACAATTTAAAATCGGCGATCAAATTCGCAAGGGAGAAAAAATCGGAAAAGTGGGAAAATCTTTCAGCGCGGAAAACGGCGGCTGGCCTTCTCATTTGCACTTTTCAATCTTGAAAGAACGGGATGCCATCAACGGTTACGGCACCATAGCGGACACCAAAAAAATCGTGGATCCATTGGAGGTGCTTCAAGCTCATAGAAAATAACAAATTATCGCCATACCGCAATCCAGACGGCCGTCATAAATATGATATAGCTAAATAAACATTAAAATCAAACATTAATTATTTAGGCAATTAGACAGAAAAATAAAAACAGTTGATTTGATAAGGTTTATGGATAATACCACTATTATCGGCGCGAGCGGCGCGCTGATTATTCTTATCGGATTTTTGCTGAATCAGAAAAATATTTGGAAAAACAGCGATATTAGATACGATTTAATGAATTTTATCGGCAGCGTTTTTTTGATTGCGTACAGCCTTATGATTTCAAGCTGGCCGTTTCTTATTTTAAACGCCGTGTGGGCCGGAATTTCTTTGAGCGATATTTTTAAGGATTTGTCAAAAAAGAAAATCGAACAAGAACCATAAATATTTAATAATAATTTAAAAAAGAGTATAATTGAAATAGATTATTGAAGATCAAATTATGGATCAAGCCGATATTAACCAAAAAGTCGAAACGATCAAAGCTATTCGGCAAAAATATATAGCCGAGCTTTTGCGGTTGAAAAAAAAGCAAAATGAAATCATCAAAGATTTTATCAAAGCGTTGGAAACCAAGAAGATTGATCAGTTGCGCCAAAAGCTTAATATTCAATAAACTATGCCCGCAGAATTAACCAATCCGCAAGAACAAGAAATGAAAATAAATACTCCCGAATCAATGGGGGCGGAATTAGAATTGTCTTCTTCGGAAGATTTGGAAAAATTTGGCGAGACGGCCGCGCAGGATATAGACGATAAAGCCAATGAAGCATTAAACGGCGGACAGAAATCTTTTGAAAACGCCAATAGGTCAATTGGATTAAGCGAATCGGAAACGGAGATAGTGGCGCAAGAAACCGGCGCTGAAGCGCAATTAGAATCGGTTCAGGAGGAAATTGCTCGTCTTTCTAACGAAACCAAGAAAGAGATAACCGCGGCTGCCGGCACCAAAAACCAAGAAGCGCTGGAACAGCCGAAATCTTTGGGTGTGGAAAATCAAAAAACTTTTGATGAGATAATGCATGGTTATAAAAATTTGGTGGATGGTATAGATGCCCGCCTTAAAGATTCGGAAACAACGCCTGAAGAAAAAAAGACTTTGGTGCGACAAAAAAAAGACCATCAGGATAAAGTGCGAGAGATACAGACTGCGCACCCCGAATTTGCAATGGCCGGAATTAAAGAACAGCAACAAGTCAAAGTACAGGAACTTATAGCGCGCATTCCCGACGAGTCGGCAAGGAAAAATTTTAATGAATTATTTCAGAACATTCCCGAAGTAATCGGTTTGAAATACATGAAAATCCTTGAAGGAATTCTTGGCAACAAAGACGAAGTAGCGGTACGAACTACTGTCCGAGGACTGCTTTTTGAATTATCAAGAATTGATGCTGTATCGCGCCAAGGACTTGAGCAAATTGATTATAATTTAGAAATCACCGAAGAAGTTGAATATCTTGGATTCGCGAAAAATTCTAAAGATCTTAATTATGAGCCGAATCAAAAACTCAAGAGTCCTATCGAGCTCGACATACCTATTGCCAGAAAAGGCGAGCCATATGTTTATGAGGCGAAAAGCTATCCAAGAATGCAATACGGATCACTGGCAAGTCAGAGGAATCAATTGCTGAAATACCAATCAGCCGTCGAGCAGGGAATTGTTGAAGGCGCAACCGTGGAAATCAAAGGTAGAATTGATCCGGACTTTTTAAAATGGGCGACTGGAACAAATATTGCAGATGCGGGCAGAATCCCCGATGTTGAGATTATTTATACTTTTGAGCTGCCCAGCGGCACCGAACATCGCTTTGTTCTAAAAAGATCAAGAAAAAATAATGGGCTGGACTTTCAAAATGAAGGCAGAGCCAATACGCCAGAGGCAACATTGCGATCAATTAAAGACAGTAAGCTGGAACAATACGAAGAATTAATGCGGAAATTTGGAAGCGAAGAAGAAGCGTTAAGTAAATTAGATGAAGATAGAAAAATTATCAACGGCATTCAAAAGTCGGTGCTTGACAGAAGCATCATTGATATCATTACTGGCGTAAATATTGAAAATCCGCCGTCAGAATTGCAGCCTTATCTGGAAAATCCGATGACCATCAAGTCAGCCGACTTGTTTGACCAATATGAATCCTTAAAAAGAGAGTCCGTATATAAGAAACTCCTTGCCAAGCGAGAAATCATTAATGTAGACAATAAACGAAGCGCGAATAGCGAGTTTGCATCGCGAGATTATGTGGAAAAAAGCATGAGAGAGTACCAAGATTATTTGAAACAAAATCCGGAAATGGCCAAAATAAAAAAAGCATACATTCTTGACAGCGAAGAGGATGTTTTGGCGGCCATAGAAAAAACCATGGCCGCAATTGAAAAAGTAAAGAGCTTTGAGAGTGAGAGAAAACAGCAAGAAGATGCGCTGGATAGTCAGGATAGAGAAAAAAGAAGCAAGATGGGCTACTCGGGATTGGATGAAGGAGTTGCTTTGGATATAGAACACATAATTATTGATGCGATCCATGATGTAAACAAGAAAAAGGGCAAAACGGGAAGATCATACGAAAATCCCGAGAGGTTTAAAAATGTTGAAATGCTGGGCCAATATTTATCCGATCAAGATAGGCGGTATCTGGAAATTGCAATCTATGACCCCCTATCTGAAAAAACCGAGAGAAACATAGATGTTAACGAGACGCATATTAAGCGAACATCAGTTGAGCTGCTCAAAGAAAATATCAAGAGAGCCGAGGAAAGAGTGCAGCAAACAATAGCTCGCTTTGCGGAACTAAATCAAAAGCCGGACAAGACTGCAGAAGAATTAGACGAGATAAAATTTTTGTCGGCGAGATTGCGAGCAAAAGAAATGCAAGGTAGAAATATAGAAAAACTAAAACAAAGAATAGAGGCTCTGAAATCCGAGAAAGTTGAGCAGGTAAAAGCCGAAAAAGACAATGCGAAGAAAAAAATTATTGCCTCCGAATACGATGACCAAATAGTGCAAAGTACGGATGGGCTCGCAAGTTTGTATAAAGAAGTGCTGGGCGGCGAAAAAGAATGGGACAAGATGGCGAAAAGAATTTCGGAAAAAATAGATCAGAATATGATAAAATTTATTTACGCGGTTAAATCTGACGGGGAAATTGTCGTTGGCGAAGAAATCATCAGAGGCGATGTATCCGGTCGCGCCGCTCATTCGGAGCTTGCTCAAGGCAGAAATGTGTATGGCGCCGGTGAATTAGCATTTACAAAAGATAAAAATGGGCAATGGACGCTTAGCGAAATAAATAATGGATCGGGCCATTATCGTCCCAGCGCTCTCACTCTGCGTTTTGTTAAAAATCTTATACAATCAAAGGGTATTGATGTAAGCACGGTAGAATTAAGAGATACTCTATTAAGAGGCGCATTAATACCAGATCTAACTATGTTGGAGGAGTAAATGAAAGCTTTTTGAAGGAATGATCGGCGAATCATCGGCTAAAGACATTTTGGATATTATGGAAGGGAAGAAGTAAAATTTAAAACTATTAAAATTACCATTAGTTATTATCTAAAAAATGTTTGGCGATATAATCGCGCAAGCATTTGAAAGGAAAATTATATGTCACGCGAATCATTTCCGAAATTTCCCGAAATCCCGCAGGATGATCGGGAAAAAGAATTAACTACTAACCCTCAACCGCCCGAGGAAATCCCCCAACCGGAAAAAGAAAATCAGGCGCAAGAACTGGGCGATAAAATTATTTTACCCGAATCGCCCGAGGACAAAACCAAAAGCGAAGAGGAAAAAATCGAAGAAGCGGGAATAACTGAAAAATTGCTAAGAGGGATGAATAACAAAACGGTTAAAAGAATGGTGGCCACCATCGCCTTTGCCGCGGCAATGGGCGGCGCCGGCAAATTCGCCGAAAGCGGGCAAAAAGGGTCTACCGCTTTAAGTCCGGATAAAAAAGCCGAAAAAACAGAAACTCAAACCGCGGAAGCGAATCTGCCGCTTACAATGTCGGGCCGGCAAAGAGAACATCCAGGCCACATTGAAAGTCATGGCATAGATCATACTTTTTTGAAGCGCGGCAATGACGGCGAATTGAAATTCAATTGGTGGTCGCTTCTGGCGCCGATTCAGTGGGAGGTGGGTATGAGGAATTTAGTGGAAAAAGATGCGAGTTTTGAGGTTCCCCAGCATTATGCCCGTCTTTTTTCTCAAGACGCGAAAGCCGGCCATCCTTTACGCCAAGAAGATTATAATAAGATTGAGCGTTACGTGGAACAGCAATTAAAGCGCCAGTTCGCGGAAACTTTGCACGGATTGGACACTAGTAAAAATATTCACCAGCTTCACCACCAGGAAGAAAAGCCGGAAGTTCATGATTTAAAAATCAAGAACATTAGAATTAAAGGCTTCGCTTCGCCTGAAGGTCCTCAAAGTCTTGGCGAACAAACTATCGTGCCCGGAAATAAAGAAGCGGAAAATATGGAGCTTGGAAAAACCAGGGCGCAGTCAGCGAAAAAAACCCTGGAATCAGGGCTGAAAGAAATGGGAATTAAGGGAAAGAAGGGTGAAGAAGTTGCTAGAGCGCTTTATGAAAACAAGATCAGCCAAGATGAGTTGCAATTTAATAGAGACGAAATGCGCGAATTGGCAAAAATCGCCGAGGATCAGGGTTCTTTAGGAGTTGATGACACAGAGAAAATTTATAATTTAATTATTGATTATAATGAAGGCCGGATCAAGGACGCCAAAGCAAATGGCCAATTGGACAAAATAATCGCCGGTAAAAGAAAGGTAGAGATAGAAATAGATTACGAAGGCCAGCAAGCAAGAAAAATTTTAATACCGATACCATTAATACCGCTCGCTCTCCTTGGCGCTTATATGGCCTTGCGCCGCCGTCCGCGCGACGGCGCGGGAGGAGGAGCCGACAGAGGGTCGATTCGTCCGATGCCGGAAAGCCAGCCGGCTGCTCCCCAACCGGAATCAAAACCATTGGTAAAAGCGCCGCCTATCAAATATCAACCAAAATACGGTTTGGATGAGATCAGTAAAAACAATATGGTTGAATTTGTCAATCTTCCGCCCCGCGAATCGGATCGCTACGCGAAAATGGAAGAAGCGGCTTTAATAGATAATTTGTATGCTCATTTTGACCGCCAAGACACCAAAGACGGCGGACTGGATTATCGCAAAATAGCGAATGAATTTGAAGCCGAATACGATCGCTATCAAAGCGATTGGGACAGCGAGCGAGCCATTACTGATATTCTATTGGATCAGTGGAGAGAATACGATATCAAACAGCGCCGCGCCGCCGGCGTGGCCGAAGATCAATTGGAAGTCGGGCTGGATTATGGAAACAAGAAAGAGCAAGTGGAGCAGGCCCTGATGCACGCGAGAATTATTTTGGATATGGTAAAGGAAAGAAAATTTAATAAAGGCGATTATATGGATATTTTGGGTAAAAAAACCCAACAGGCCATCCGCCGCCGGACTTTCCGAGACAAATAATAATCATCAAAAAATTGAAATTAAACATTAAATAAATTTTATGAAACCGGAATCTATAAAACCGGAATTTGAAAAATTAAAGGATACTGGAATGTGCGCGCACGGGAATTTTATTAACAGCTGCGAGTCCTGCGCGGACGAAAGCGAAAATGATCCAGAAGAAGAAAAAGAAAAAAGACGCGCTAAGCGAAGAAGCGGATATGACGCAAATATTCTCCCGCCGACAGAAGGACAAATTGCGTTTGCCGAATCGCTTGGATTTGACAGAGAGGGCGTAGCAAAAGCTTCGCGCGCGGAAGTTTCCAGGGTTTTAAGTATTAAATCTGAACAGAAAAAAGAGGAGGTGCGGCATCAAGTCATTAAGGAAAGAGGATTCGCGCCGGGCATGAGGGTTCGCAAGATAAAAGACGGCGCTGAATACACCATATCGTCAATCAAGATTGATGGTTGGCTCTGTTTTAAAGGCGCCAGAGGCGGCGGTTCCAATCCAGAAGAATACGAGGTTATTGAAGAGGGAAAATAATTCTAATGATTAAAAAATATCATAATTACCATTAATCATTTAACAAAATTTATGTCAGAACACGAAAAAAACGAACAAGGAGCTTGCGCATCTTGCGGCTCCCCGTCCTATGCCGGCCATACGGCGGATTGTCCGGCGAATAAACGAGCCGACGAAAGATTGGATTCTCAAGAAACGAGCGCGCCTGAACCGGAAAATAATGAAAAAAATACAGAAAACAAAGACGCAACAAGCAGTGAAGCCGAAAGATGCATTAATGATATCCAAGAAAATATTGATGAACTTGAAAAAATACTTGAGAAATATAATTCAATGGAACAATCGGGAAATAATAGCGTGCTCGCAGGTCTTGGCGCCGAGGTTTGGGAAAGATTGCATTGGGTAAAAAATTCTTGGGACGATAATTTTAAACATTTGCGTCAAACCGCTGATAATCTGAGCAGGAGCGAACAGTGGAATCAGATCAGTAGCGCTTTGAGTGAACGGATGTCTCAAATATCAGAGGCTTCTATAACATATGATCCCCAGGAAAAAGAAAACTACAGCAACCCGTTAGAAGATTATGAGAAGAGAGATATTGAAAAGGCGCTCGCCTTAAGCAAAGAATCTCTTGGAATTGTAAAAAGTATTTTTAATTAAGCAATCCGCTGAAAATTTGGAATACTTAAAATCTTTGCAAATATGGATAATACTACTCTCGTCGGCGCGAGCGGTGCGCTGATTATACTTATCGGATTTTTGCTGAATCAGAAAAATATTTGGAAAAATAGCGATATTAGATACGATTTAATAAATTTTATCGGCAGCGTTTTTTTGATTGCGTACAGCCTTATGATTTCAAGCTGGCCGTTTCTTATTTTAAACGCCGTGTGGGCAGGCGTTTCTTTGAGCGACATTTTTAAGGATTTGTCAAAAAAACAAAAATAAAATTTATAATATAACCAATATGCCTGAACGCCAAAAATTAAGCGCCTTGGACAACCGGCCTGTGCGCGCATGGGAATTTAAGTGAAGCATAAAAAAGTTGACACAATTTTATACTTTGGTATAATAATTCAGTACATAGCAAGTTGGCTTAATTATAGCCATAAATTCATTGTTTTATGCTTAAAAAGCGATATCTGTATTCGCATTTAGCCTCTGATTTAAAGGAAAAAATGGTTTTTGTCGGCGGTCCCAGGCAAGTGGGTAAAACCACCCTGGCTCAATTTATCGGCAAAAACAATTATCAGCGCCCCGTCTATTTAAACTGGGATTTCAGAGAGGATCGCAAAAAGATTTTGGAGGAGAAATTTGAATCAGAAGCGGATTTGATTATTTTTGATGAAATTCATA
>Ga0209542_10016691_pt1 | contig 12140 bp, 8 predicted proteins | sample RifCSPhighO2_01_FD_184028 | JGI IMG/M metagenome (GOLD analysis project Ga0209542, IMG submission 184028) | Soil microbial communities from Rifle, Colorado - Rifle CSP2_plank highO2_0.1 (SPAdes) (version 2) | ecosystem: Environmental > Terrestrial > Deep subsurface > Rock core/Sediment ...
TCACCAAAAGAGTCATGGTCTTTTGGTGGTTTGATTGTGTTTAAAGGGATGAATGTTGCGGTGCCGAGCTTCTGTGACTTTAGGTATTTGATGCATGCGGCAGCAGTCTTATCGTTGTCAACAATAATGCTTTTGAGACGGATTCCCGCTGCCACTTCGAGCGCGAGCGCGTACTTTGTGGGTACAGTGCCCAAGTCAGACACCGTTCCAAAAACACCAGGTATCCCGTGCTGCCCTTCAAGGATTTTTTTTATGGCGAGGTCCATGCTCGCGGATTCTCGTGCGTGCATGGTTTTGACCGTGAGTTTAGCGACTTCCTCCTGAACCTTAACGAGTTTTTGCCGGAGATCTGCTATTCTCCCCGCGAGCTCTGAGTCTTTGTTGAGCGCGGTGTTAAGTTCAAGCGTCACGGTTTTGAACGCGTCGCGCTTTTCCTTAAGCTCGTCCATCTGTTTTTTGTGCTCATGCGCGATCTGCTCAACCTTCTTGATTTTCTCGTCTGCGGAGTTGATATATAGCTCAATGCGGTCTTTCTCGCGGAACAGCTGCTGCTGCGATTCTCTTAGTTTCTGCACTTCCTGCTCCGCGTCTTCGATATCAGCGTCGATTTTTTCCATGTCCGTCTCGAGCGTTCCAATATCCTCGAGCTTGTGCTTCTTTCTGAACGCCTTGATCTTCTGCCCAATATCTTTCTGGTCGCGCTCAATGCCGCGTTTAACCTCATCCTTGTCTTTGACCTGCTCGCGAAGCTGGGCGATCTTGATTTTAATATCCTCGCCGTGCATTCTCAGCTCCTCCTTGCGCTTCTCGACTTTCAGGATCTCCTCGTGCAGAGACTCCATTTTGGTCTGCTTCTGCGCGAGCTCCACTTTGAGCGATTCCACGGTCTTGTTGAGCCTGACTTGTTCCACCTCGCCTTTCTCCTCAATCTCCTTCGTGATGGCTTCGATGGCTTTCTTGTGCTCTTCTATGGACGCGCGGAGTTCCCCAGCCTTGCCCTGGTGTTTGTGGAGCTTTGCCTCCTGCTCTTTGATTTTTCCCTGCAGCACATCATGGTGGCCTTGCTTCGTGTTCATCTGGATTTTGATATAGCTTGCCTTGTTGACTTTGATCTCGTCAAGCGCCTCCTTGTATTTCAGCGCCTGATTGCGTTCATCCTTGAGTTCCTTGAGGTAATTGCTTCTCTCGGCAAGGATGATCTCTGCCTCTTTAAGGCGTTCATCAACTTTGTTGAGCTCAAGGAGCGCTTTGTGCTTTTTCTCCTCATAAATGCCGATTCCCGCGATATCTTCAATGAGCACCCTGCGTTCTAACGGGGGCATTTCCACGAACGCCACGATATCCCCTTGAAGAATGATGTTATAGCCGTCCGGATCGATTTTTGCCAGGGACAGAAGATCAAGGATTTGTTGCCGTGTTACGGTCTTGTCATTGATTTTGTACACGCTTTGTCCAGATTGCTTCACAATCCTGCTTATTTTGACTTCTGAATCTGTCGTAGGAAATACATGCGTGCTGTTGTCAAAATAGATGCTGACCTCGCCTTGTTTCGCGGGATTTTTTAATTTACCTCCATTGTAGATGAGGTTGGAGGCTTTTTCTGCCCTGAGCGATTTGCTTGAGCTTTTTCCGAGCACAAAGCACAGCGCGTCAAGGACGTTGCTCTTCCCGCTGCCATTTGGGCCTATAATGCAGTTAAACTGCTCCCCGAAGATGAGTTCAGTATGCTTGGCAAAACTCTTGAAACCATTGCAGACAAGCCTGTTAATACGAGTCATCTCTTTTTACACCGAGAGGTAGCTCCCCAAAGATGTTTATAAAGTTTCTTGTTTTAGTGAATGGCTCATATCCAGTCGGCAGCACGATCCGGTTTCAGCATAAGGACGCTCAGGATCAACAAAGGCTTCCTCATCCCGATTTACTCCTTTGACATCTAAAACAGCAGTGCTTTTGCTTTGTTTAATCACATCAAATGTTGCCTTAATCTCTTCCAGAATATCCTCTCGCTTTAAGCCGGGCGTAAATTGGCTTAGGAAATCCCGATTAATCTCAGGAATATCTAGAATATCCGCAGAGCCATACTTTCGCATCATGCGCGGCATCTGCAATAAAGCGTTGAAGTCAGGAGAACCGGGCAATATCATCTCGGGGCTGATCAGAATCCACGTCGCATTCGGCAACGTGGCTAACTGCTTTGCGATGTCGGTCGTACACCGCATGGATTCACGCGTTTCCCCTCGTCCCCCTAGAATGAAACTAGCATGGAGTTGGATTCCATGATCTAGCAGCATCTGGGATTTTGAAAGAATATCCTCAGCATCAATTTCTTTCTTACCATATACTGTGCGCATTTCTGGAGTGGCTGCCTCCACTCCGATTTGTAATATCAACTGTGGTCCATACCGTTGCATCAGACGTTGTACGTTTCTTTCAGTTGTTGCTTCGGCAGCCATGAAAATCCTGAACCAGGAATCCTCCATTCCCAATGGAGCGGTATTACGGAGCTCGGCAGTATCCTGTACATTAAAGAATCCTCGTACTCCAAACTGGTCGTGTAGGGTTCTGACTATTCGTGCTTCCCGGTCAGAGCCAACACTTCGAAATCCGAGCTCATTTCTGCCACAGAACGTGCACGTATCCATACCAGTAACTTGGTCATTGTACTCCTGCCACGTATATTCCCGTTGGATTTTGGCTCCGCTCCGCTTTGAGCATCCTTTACCACCATAATATGTAATAGCATTGCCAAATCCGCGTTGTCGAGTTTGCTCAAAAAACCGTTGCAGATCAAAGAGGGAGTAATCGATATCGGGTAAATCATCCAGTGAAGGTACATAGATCCATTTGGGTTCATGGAGGTTTCCCTGGTCATCCCGGTATGCCACGTTGGGTATGCCCTCTAAGCATCTATTCCCGATAAATCCCTTCTCCGCCAGGCGGTTGAGAATCATGTAGAGGGGTATCTCTCCCTCATATAAGACCACCCCATCAATGAATCTTTGATTCTGGAGCATATTGCGCCACATATTAGTGGAATTAACACCGCCAAACAGGACCGTGGCCCCTTGATCCTTTGCAGCTTTGGCTACCTCATATCCATTAGCCTGGCTCGCCAGTGTGGGCGCGACCCCTATCACATCCGGCTTAAAGGATTGGGCAACGTCGACTTGCTCCGCATGAGGCACCATTGACCCATCAAGAATCTTTACTTCCAGATTGGGTATTCGTTGTTGGCAGAACGTGCCCACCGCTCCTAATCCTAATGGAGCTGAGTACGTGCTCGTATTGGTTACGCTGCACGTGATTTCTGGATATACAAGTAATAGCCTCATATCTTTTGCGAAGCATGGAGCCATTTTAAATCTATGTTGTTAAAAAATAACAACAAAGCTTATAAGCCCCATCCTATTTTTATCTAGAATGGACCTTAGCAAGTTGCAGCAAACCGGATTGGCGGAAAAAGAGGCAAAGACGTACCTCGCACTCCTAGAGCTTGAAGATGCTAGAGTCTCCGATATCTCTGAAAAAACCAAGATCAATCGCAGTTTATGCTATAGTATCCTCCACGGCCTGGCTGAAAAAGGGATTGTGAGTTATATTCTCAAGAACAATGTCCGTTTCTACCGTGCAGCTGAACCAGTTAAGCTGCAGTCTATCCTGGATGAAAAGAAGCGCATCCTCGTAAGCTTGCTACCCGAATTGCAGGCATTGCACAGGCCCTCGGCAAAAAAGCCGAGTGTGGAGATTCTTGAAGGCAGGGAAGGTGTAAAGACAATTCTTAATGATCTTCTGCGGAACAGAAAAGAATGGTTTGCCTTCAATATCCCGGGTAAGGGTCCGGAAATCATGGGCCCAACGATACATGCGTGGGAGAAGGAGAGACAGAAAGCAAAGATTTGGTTAAATGTTATCTGCGTAAAAACCCCACAAGGCATAAGGCGCGGCAAGGATTTTGAAAAAATGGCCAACACGAGAGTGAGGTATACTTCGGAACGGTATGAGAGCCCTGCGTCCAATTGGATATATGCGGATCGGATTGTGATTATATTTTGGTATAAAGAGTTTCCATTCGCTATTCGCATTATTGACAAAGGGCTTGCCGAATCATACAAAAGCCATTTTCAGAGTGTGTGGAAATATTCAAAGAAGCGCTAAAACTCCCCAAGATTTTTCTGCAGTTTTCCCTCAACGATTTTTTTATACGTCTCCCAGCTCTTGCGCATGATATGGCCGTATTCTTTGTAGTATTTGGTGACGAACGCTTGCGTAATGGGGTCTGAAGGATATCCTGAGCCGATGGGTACGGGAATAACCTCTTGCAATTTCTCAATTTCCTTGTCCCGAGTCACTTTCGCGAGGATAGACGCTGCTCCAACAATCTTATGGTTATAGTCTGCTTTGTGCTCCGCGAGGAGTTTGATCTTCTTATTTTTCAGCAGGTTTTTCAAGTACGCAGAATATGCTTCAATATTGTTGCTTGGGCAGTCCACGATTGCCGTGTCTGGTGCGAGCGAATTAATCATCTCCGCGCTTTTCTGCGCCTCAAGCCAGTTCAGGTTGTTATGGTCAGACTTCAGCGCCTCGTCAATCTCATCGGGAGTAATAACGAGGATCGTATGCTTGCAGATCTCCGTAATCTTCGTGAACAGCATGGAGCGTTGCTGGGGCGCAAGCAGTTTCGAATCCTTGACTCCCAAACGGTCAAACTGAACGAGCTCTTTCTCATTCATCATGACTGCAGCCATGACTAGCGGTCCGATAATAGGGCCGCGTCCTGCTTCGTCTATTCCAAGAATCTTAGTCATCGGCGAATAAAATGAAGGCTTGTTTAAATGCGTTGCGTCTTATTGGTAGTGTTCAATCCATCGGGGAAGCGCCGTTATGTCCGGGATCAAATTTGCCGGGTTTAGCTCAACTGTCGAAAGCTGTTCTCGGGTGTGATACCCTGACAACACTGCAAGAGTATGCACTCCGCATGCCCTCCCTGCAAGAATATCACATGTCATATCTGTAATGAATACGGTTTCCTTGGGATTTGCCGAATTTCTCTGAAGCAAGGCCGCCAGATCCTGCGTTTTATTTCTTGACATTCCGATGATCTCTGTGAAAAATGAGGCTACATGATTTGTGGCGAGTTCACGCAATAAAAATTCTGTAGGCTGAGCGCTTACCATATACTGTGGAATTTTGTTTTCAAAGAAAAATTGAAGTGTTGCGTAAGCTCCGGGCAATAATCCCGGGATGGGAAGCTGCGCGTATTCACGTTCGTATTCTCTCTGGATTGATGCAATAGGATCTTCAACTCCAAGCTGTGTCCAAAACGAGCGAAAATCCTGCACAATGAGCGCACGATACCGTTCCAGAGGTATTTGGTCAAGGTCGCGATCCACAAGCATCGCGTTGACCGTCGCAAGAACGTTATGGATATCATCTGTGACGACTCCGCTGTTGTCATACACGATGTTTCTGATTCCCATAATGATAGGAAATCAGCGTTCTCTTTAAAAAGAAATGGATTCTCCTTTTCACACAAAAAGTGCAAGATATGAGTAGCGGGGGTAGGATTTGAACCTACGACCTCCGGGTGTCTGCCGTATCTCACACGCGTGAGAGCGATATGAGCCCGACGGGCACTCCTGGTTAGGCAAGTGTTTAAACACTTTCTGCCCTACCCCGCTATGCATTTCAGCAATGGAACTTGCTTTATAAGCTTTTCCTAGAGAAAAAACGCCATGGCCTTTCCAGGGAGATGCGACCGTGTTTGATCTTTGTTCCAGAAGAGTTAAGCAGACCCAGGAATATAAAAGGGACGGGTTACAAATTCAAGGTCAATTTCTAAGCAAGGATCACACCCCTCTCCCGTAAGTATGAGGATACATTTATCGTTCAGCAACCAATAAAGATTATATATTCCATAAGATTAGCACGTGCAATGCAGCAAAGCTCGATCGATGCTATCGTGAGTGAATTCCGTTTCAAGACAGGTATTGACATCGATCCAAAGATTAGCATTCTACCAAGAGATGAGTTTTTAAAAGATATGATAAAATCCAGCGACAGGTATCTAAAAAGACTATTCGCTTGGTATGGCAGACTGTTGTTCCCAATGATTAAGAAAAATCTGTTTAAAGTAGCGCGAGATGCTCCTCTCCTGGTCACGGGCATATATAAACCCGGTTCCAGGGAGATAGTTGTTGTGGACTTCAGCACCCTTAGACCAGTAGATATTAGCAACGCAAATCAGAGCGATCTGGAATATTCTCAAAAAAAATGCATGTATCATGAATTGGGACATTATGTAGAGGCAGAATTTGGCCTTTTTCAGAGATTCTTTAGAGGGGTTTTGCAGGGAGACCCGCTTTATATAACTGGTTCGGACTTCTCTGAAAGGATTATGGCCGAAGGCATTGCAGAAATGATTGCAATTTATATGATGGCGCCGGAAGGAGTGCGAGATTTCCGTGACCTCGCGCACGTATCTTCCAAGTTGAGGACAGTATACCGCAAAGCGCAGAAAAAAGAGTTAGGAACCGCATTTAACGTGATTGTTGAGTGCGAATTAGCTCTTGGAAAGCCCAGGACTGCTGAACTTTTACGAAAGAGAGGGATAGATGTAAGACCTCTGTCATTGATAGGGAGGATGAGTGATCAGCGTTATTATATTCATAAGGTTTGTATGCATACCGGCGTTTATCATCTTCTCGGGAGAGTTGCCGATTTGAGATCTTCTGATATAGCTTCCCAGATCAGGGAATTATCTGACATTCCCAAGATGAAAGTTTTAATCGAATAAGTCTACATGATTATTGTAATTTGATTTCATCAGGTTAGTTATAATATTTTACGCCGCGGCCGAGATTTGAACTCGGAAATCCTTTCGGACACTAGATCATTGCGTGATACTGCAAGTTTCATATGAACTCTGTTCATAGCAATCTAGCGCAGTATCCTGCACGCAGGATGCCAGAGGCATTCTAGCGCGTACCAGGTTGTGCCACCGCGGCATGAGTGTTGCAGAATGACTTAGGCTTTAAAAGGTTTATGACATAATCGTGCCGTCAGGTTAATTATGCTTAAGGGTGGATTCGGTCTTGGCGCTGGTCGAACCGGGGGACGCCCCATCCGGGGTGGTTCGACGAGGAGCGATAGCGACGAGAAGCCGCCAAGACGACCGAATATAGATTATAGAACAACAAATCATACCCAAGTTGACTTAACTTGACATAAGCTATTTAAAGTACGCAATTCTCTAAGCTTCAGAGGTGACCACATGATCCAAGTAAAGGAAATCATGACCCCGGGTAAAATCTTTTTTTCGAGGAATGCCAAGCTCATGGATGTCGTGCGTACAATGGTTGAGCACGAGATTGGCTCTGCTGTGATTGTTGATGATGATAGGAGAGTGCATGGTATCCTCACGGAGCGCGATCTTGTCTGGAAGGTGTTGGCAAAGGAGAAGCCAATTTCAAAGATGAAACTGCTTGATGTCTGTACGTTAGGCGCTATTGGCGTCAACGAAAACCAAGGAGTCCTGAGGGCTGCGGAGCTTATGAAAGCGCACACGATCAAGAAAATCGTTGTTGTAGATGACAATGAGCGGTATGTTGGGATGCTCACTCACACGGATATCGTAAAGAACCTCCCGGATATTATTAAGAATGAGAATCTCTAAGTGTGTTCTCGCAGGGATCATAGCGATCGTCCTACTTCCTACCATCGCTGCGCAATCCTACGACCGTCTCGAGTCCTTGCGCATGAATGTCATGATAGACGGATCTCTTGACGTGCAAAGGCAAAGCTCCTCTTCGATTATTGACACGTTAACCGTTACGCAGACGTTTTTTCCTCGGGAAACAGTCGATCAAAAAGTACTTCGGCTGGACATGGTTCCTGAGGGGAAGCTCACTCCAGAAGGGATTGTGACTCGATGGTATGCGTCGAGGCTGGAAACGATCGAGTTCCGCATTGATGCGGACGTCTACCGCGTGAATCCTGAAGGCATCGTGCAGGCAAAAACACGCTTTCCACTTCAATTCATCCCTGAAGAGATCATTCCATACGTTCATCCTTCCTCCAATGTGGATTCTGACAATCCTGAGATTCGAACGCTCGCTTCAGGAATCGCTTCAGGAAAAGATGATGCCTATCTGATTGTTCATGATCTTGCGGTATGGACTGAGGACAATATTGACTACAGCCTTTCCACGTTAACCGTGCAGGGTTCTCAAAAGGCATCTTGGGTGCTGAAAGAGCGCAAAGGCGTATGTGATGAGCTCACAACATTGTTCATCGCGCTCACGCGCAGCCTGGGAATTCCCGCACGCTATATCAGCGGCATGGCGTACACGAATTATGGGGGCATGAACGCGTGGGGGCCTCATGCGTGGGCGGAAGTGTACTTTCCTGGCACGGGGTGGGTTCCTTTCGACCTTACGTATCGTCAATTTGGGTATGTTGATCCTTCCCACATGACGCTGAAGGTGAGCGTTGACTCGAATGAAAGCACCACAGATTACGCGTGGAAGGCGCTTGATGTGGATGTCCGCACAAATCCATTGAACATTTCTGTGCGCCCGCTTGAGCGGGGAGACATGCATACCCTCCAGCTTCCTTTGACGGTTAAAGCGCTGAAACCCATCATTAGTTTTGGCTCATATAATCTTATCAGCGCGGAGATTGTTAATCCCACAGCGTATTATTACTCCACTGAGATTGCTTTGGCTCAAGTTCCCGAGGTCACATTTGTTGATCCCCCAAAACAGCATGTTGCGCTCCGCCCGAAATCAACACGAACCATCTATTGGAAGGTGAAAATACCCGGGGATTTGCGCGATCGTTTTGAGTACACGTTCCCTCTCGCCGTGTATACGGATCGATTTGGCAATGCATCCGCAAGCTTCAAAGCGACATCTGATGGGGCAAAAGTCTCTCGAGACGACATTGATGCTGCGTATGACCAAGTGAGGGAAGAGGAGCAAAAAACGTATTCTCGCAACGTCAATCTTGCGTGCCAGAGTGAATTTGAAGAAGTGTATCTTGATGATGAGATTCTAATTCATTGTACGCTGCAAAACAGCGGTAATGACATCCTGAGTAATGTTCAGGTCTGTTATCAGAAAAAGTGCAGGAGCGTTGACCTGGCAATTGCGCAGGCAGAGGATTTAACATTCAGCATCATTCCTGATGCGCCGGGGATTCAGGAGTTCCAGTTTTCCGCAAAAAACAATGCCATAGCGAAGACGTCCCCAGTGACCGTATCTGTTTTGGATGCTCCTCATCTTTCCCTCATGGCGCTTGATTACCCTTCAGAGCTCAAGTTCGGAGAGGACGCGAACATATCAATCACGCTTGCGAAAACATCCTTTGCTGATCCGTACGAGGTTGAACTCTCACTCTCTCAGGGTAGGTTCCGCCGATCATGGTCTTTAAGCTCATACGAGGATATGCAGGAAGTTATCCTTCCTCTGAATGGAAACGATCTCAAACCGGGACAAAACATCCTAACATTAAATGTGTCGTATTATGATAAACGCGCGCGAAAATACGCAGAAACCGAGCGTATCAGCATTACGCTTACGGATGTTAATGTATTCCAGCGGATGTGGCTGTGGTTGTATGCGCTGGGGAACTGGTTCACGACCCCATAACGTTTATATACACCCCATTCTTGATTCAGCTATGAACCATGAGAAAATCGTGCCAGACACTTCTGTAATCATTGAAGGGCTTGTCACGGCGAAGATTGAATCTGGCGAGCTCAAGCCTAAGGAAATTCTCATCCACGAGGCTGTTCTCGCTGAGCTTGAGCACCAGGCGAATGAGGATAAGGCAATTGGCTTCATTGGTTTAGAGGAGCTCAAGAAGCTGAGAAAACTTTGCGATGCCCGCGATATTACGATGCGATTCTCAGGTAAGCGTCCCTCTGCGCAGGAGATACGTCATGCGAATCTGGGAGAAATTGATTCAATGATACACATACTGGCGTATGATGAGGATGCGACGCTCGTGACTGCAGATAAAATTCAGGCACGCGTCGCTGAAACGAAAGGCATCCCCTTGTTGTTTTATAAAATAGCGCAGCAGCGTCGTACCTTAAAGCTCGAGTCCTATTTTGATGATACGACCATGTCCGCGCATCTCCGCGAGAAAAACTGGGCGTTTGCCAAGAGGGGCAGGCCGGGAGCATGGACTTTTGATCAGGTGTCAAAGGAATTGCTTTCCAGAGATGATATTCAGGAGATTTCCACAGAGATTATTGAGGAAGCGAGCACGCGCGATGATGGATTTATTGAGATTGAGCGTCCAGGCTCAACGATCGTGCAGCTGGGTAAATTTCGTATTGTGATCACAAAGCCACCGTTCTCTGACGGCTGGGAGATAACAGCAGTTCGGCCCGTAAAGCGATTGTCCATGGCCGATTATAAGCTGAGCGAGAAGCTTATGCAGCGTGTCGGCAAACAAGCAGAGGGTATTTTGATCGCGGGCGCTCCGGGTATGGGAAAAAGCACGTTTGCGCAGGCGCTCGCGGAATTCTATGCGGACCAGAATAAAATTGTGAAGACGATCGAGGCTCCAAGGGATCTTATATTGAAAGATAACATTACTCAATATGCCATCAGTCACGGTGATGCGCAGGAAATTCATGATATCTTATTGCTCTCAAGGCCGGATAACACGATTTTTGACGAGATGCGCAACACGTCAGATTTTGCGTTATTTGCCGACCTGCGGCTTTCCGGAATAGGACTCGCCGGTGTTGTGCACGCGACGAATGCAATAGACGCTGTGCAGAGGTTCGTAGGCAGGATTGAACTGGGAGTCATCCCCCAAGTCATCGACACGGTGATTTTCATAAAAAATGGGGCTATTGACAAGGTTCTCGCGTTGGAAATGGTCGTTAAAGTGCCCGCGGGAATGACTGAGGCTGATCTTGCGAGGCCCGTTGTTGTCGTAAGTGATTTTGAGTCCGGGAAGGCGGAGTTTGAGCTCTACACGTATGGTGAGGAGACCGTCGTAATCCGCATTAAGGAATCCGCCCGCGGCTCTCCTGCGCATGAGCTCGCCGCGAAGGCAGTCCGTAACGAGATGCTCAACTATACGCATCATGCGGAAGTGGAGATGGTAGGAGACCATAAGTGCATCGTCTCCGTCCCAGAGGAAGATATCGCTCGTATTATAGGGAAACAGGGAAAAACCGTTGAGCAGATAGAGAGAAAGCTCGGGGTTAAGATCGATGTCCGTGAGCTTCAGCGTGCAACGAATGAGAACAAACAAAGCATTCCTTTTGACTTGCAAATGAACAAGGGCAACATTAAATTCTATCTCGGAGCGAAGAACGCAAGCCGGGACGTGGACATCCTTGTGGGCGGGGATTATCTCTTTACCGTGAAAGTTGGTAGCAGCGGCGTGATCAAGCTCAATAAAAAGAATAAAGTGCTGCGTCTCATCCAGAATGCGTATAATGAAGGGAAGAAAATTGAATTATTGGGTTAATATTTTGATATCCGTGTTCTCAATTCTGCGGCCGCGTGCTCAGGTTGTACAGGATTGATATAGCGTTCCGTTCCGGGAATGCGTTGCGCTCCCTTGCACGAGCGCACGGTGAGCCCGGTGTGATAGACATCAGCCAAGTCAGTGCCGCGCAGAAACTCTGGATAGTTATGTCTTGGAATGAGGGGCTGCGTGCGCAGATAGATCTCGAATCCGTCTGGACCGCTGATATCAGCTATGGCTGGAACAATCCGGGCGAGCGTTTCTTTGATGCCTCTTCTCTGATCCCTGTCAAGATGAGAAAAGTCACTCACATGGTTCATGGGAAGGATGACTACCTCATACGGGGAGGATGCTGTATAGGGAACAAAGGCGGTAACGGCTCCATCTATATAGACCGTGCGGGAGGTATGCAATGGTTGCTGATGTTCATCTGAGATCATGTCGCAGGATAGGCAGCGTTCCTTCCAGCGATAATGGCGTGCAAGTTTCTCGATCTGCTTCCAGTGATCATCTCTGCATACGGCTTCCGCCAGAAAAAATCCAAAATACAGTCCATTTCCATTGACTTCAGGAATTTTGAAGAAGTGCATGTCCACAAGGTGATTGGGATGAATCGCGTTAAACCGATGCACATCAGCTACGGATTC
>Ga0209542_10016694_pt1 | contig 12138 bp, 5 predicted proteins | sample RifCSPhighO2_01_FD_184028 | JGI IMG/M metagenome (GOLD analysis project Ga0209542, IMG submission 184028) | Soil microbial communities from Rifle, Colorado - Rifle CSP2_plank highO2_0.1 (SPAdes) (version 2) | ecosystem: Environmental > Terrestrial > Deep subsurface > Rock core/Sediment ...
TGCCGTTCTTATTGATTCTGACCGCTTCCGTTAATGCGGTGTCGTATGTGTAAAACGCCAGGACTCCTTCATCTACGGTGCTATCGCCAACTATTGCCTCAATCCGTGCAGAGTTGTAATTAACGCCGTCTCTGTAATGTATAAAGTCTATTGACCCAAATACTTGATTTTGTAGTCTCGCTCCCCTCAACTCAAGACGTGCGTAGCCCGCATCATTCGATGCCGCTGTGCTAATCGTTAAAGCCTTTGCTGACCCTGTGACGATATCTGGCCCCGTCGTCCCGATGCCGACGTTGCCATTTGCTAGGACTGTCAATCCCGATCCTGCAGTAGAGTTAGAAGCAATTCTGGCAATGATTCCGTCCGTTACCGCCCCTGTATTGGCGACATACAGTAAACCATTGGTTGAATTGCCCGAAGCATAAGAAGAAGTAAGAGAAAGAAGAGATCCTGTAGTTATCGCATTGGCTGTTACAGTAAGAGGATTTTGAGTAGTCGCTGTGGACCAGTCCCATGTTTGAGCATAATTAGTGTTGTCAATGGTATTGGTCGCTCCGGCAGCCGTGATTGAGCTTAAAGTAACAGGCGAAGTATCCCAAGACAAAGTACCCGAACCATCATTTTTCAAGAACTGATTCACTCCTCCTTGTGCAGTAGGCCAGGTCAAAGTATATGTACCAGCGGCAGCAGCGGGAGTAAGAGTAATCGTTCCCGATGTCGAGCCGGTAATCTTTATGGTACCAGAGCTTACTCCTGCCGTACCAAGATGTAACAAAGCAGTCGGATTGGTTGTCCCTACTCCCACATTCCCCGTAGAACCTACAAATAGATACGGAGATGTTGACGGAGCAGTGCCTCCTACTCCTACATTGCCTATGGAGTTTAGAAGAATATTGCCGGATGTTGCGGTTTGCAACGTTAAATCCCCACTGGTATTAGTCCAGCCAGATGCTCCGCCTGATGCCAGAGTCAATACTCCTGTTGAGTTGCCGATGTTTGTGGCTGATGTGCCTGTGGCATTGATATTACCGGTACCAGTCACGGTTATTCCTCCGGTACCTTGCAAAAGTCCAGAGCCTGAATTGACCCCCACTGCTGTAACAGCTCCTACGCTGGTGACATTGAACTGGGAGGATGACCCCACTGCCAATAATTGACTAGGGTCAGTCGTCCCGATGCCGACGTTGCCTGCCTTTAGATAAAGTGTATTTACTATTGCTCCTGTATTTACACTGGTAAAGGGTACTACCGAGTTTTGGGTTAGTGTAAAGTCTGCATTTGGTGCTATGTTCGCTATTACTGGACTTGTGAGTGTTTTTGTTCCCGCAAATGTTTGTGTGGTTGTGCTTACTATTCCTCCATAAGTTCCGTCGGCCGGTTGCAAGTTTAGTACTTGCCCTGTAAGTGTTGCTCCATTTGCATTTGGTGTTGATCCTATTGCGCTTAATGTTATATCTCCTGTGTTTGTTCCACTTATTGATGCATCTCCACCTGTTACTGTAAGTGTTCGCGGTGTTGTTCCTCCTGCTATGGTAAATCCATCAGTTTGTGAGGCGAGGGTTAATGCGTTTACAGTACTTGGTGTGATTGCGCTTAGCGTAAATGTCAATGCTCCTGCCGTATTGCTTGCAGATACTCCGTTTGCTGTGGTTACACTACTTACCAATGTTCCACTTGTTGGTAATGTCACACTCGTTGTTCCCGTTGTCAGAAGTGATAGTGCATTTGCGGCCGAGAATGTTATTACTTCTCCTCCTCCTAGGGTTATTGAGTTTGCCCCTAGTGTTGTGCTGTCTGATAATGTTAATGTCTTTCCTGCTCCCAGTGTCAATGTTCCTGTTCCTGTTGTTATGGTGTTTCCATTGATTGTTGTTGCTTTCAATGCTCCGTTTACTTCAAAGAGAGAAGAAGGGTTTGTCGTCCCAATCCCCACATTCCCTGTAGAACCTACAAACAAATACGGAGAGGTTACTGGCGCCGTGCCTCCGATTCCTACATTTCCTATGGAGTTAAGAAGTATATTGCCCGATGTTGCAGTCGAAAGAGCCAGGTTTGCAGCGGTTGTCCCGATTGTCAATGCCTCGCCACTACTTTGTATGATACTCCCGTTGCCATAGGTGGTACTTGCTCCTGCTATAAAACTTCCATCTGTATACAAACTACCCTCTACCCCAAGCATTCCTGCTACAAACAGATCATCTCCATTCATCACAAAACCTGTATTGTCAAGAGTTTCTACATCTGATGTTGATGATCCAATAATTCCATTTGCTGATACTGTCAACTGTTGTGTTGGAGCTGTTGTGCCTATGCCAATGTAGTCAGTGATCGTTGCTGGCGAAAGATAGGTCGAGTTTCTCTGCCAGTACCCTAGTGATCCACTTGTTGGAACTGTTGATGTCAATTGTTTATTCGCATCTGTATACACTCCCAAAGAAGCAGTCAGTCCTCCGATTCGAAGATTTCCTGACCCGCCGATTTCAAGAGCAGAGGCTGGATTTGTCGTCCCGATGCCGACGTTGCCATTTGTTCCAACATACAAATTTGGCGCTGTTGCCGCTGCTGTGCCTCCGATTCCTACATTTCCTGCATTGTCATATATGTTTGCGTTTGTGATTCCACTTGCGTTCCATTTTGTTATATAGTTTGCTGTTCCTAGATTGTTTGAAAGTACTCCTAAACTACTACTTTGTACTACTCCTGTACCTATTCCAGAGAAGGTTATTGTTCCGCTTGAGGTTATTCCTGTTAGTCCTGTTAATGCTCCGCCTGTTAAAGTTGCTGTTCCATCTGTCAAACTTGTTCCTTGTACTGCTCCTGTGCTTGTTATTGCTCCACTTCCTATTGTCCCTATTCCTGATAGATTGCCACTGTTATATGCCCAATTGCCTGTGAAGTTGCCATCATAAATGGTGTTTGTCCCAAGGTCTAATGTAGTTAGATTTCCTGTCGTGTATGTTAGAGTTGTCCCATCTAGTGTGGTTATTGTTTGTGTTGAACTTTGAACATTTCCAGTTACATTTAAATTACCAGTTATATTGCTAGTTCCATTCACATTGAGCTTGTACGCACCAGGGTTTGTCGTTCCGATGCCCACACTGTCATTAATTGTCGTTGGGTATAAATGGCCACGAACTGAATTTCTTGTCCATACACCGGTTGCACCCGCAACCACATCTGCAAGTTGTATGTCAAGCACATCAATTGAGGATGTGAAGGTTTGTCCATCCGTGACATAGTTATCTTCTGTATAAACTCTGTCACCCAAAGTTTTTGATCCAAATGAATACAGCTCTGAACCCTGCGCCAAATAGAGATCACCTTCAACATCCAAATCAGATTCTAGGCTAAGATCATTTAGGAAATTTGCATCACCAGTTAGTGTCAAACCACCACGCCCAAAAATATCGCCAGCTATAACAATGTCATCTTCAATGTTTACCTTTTTATAAAAATATGCGTCTTCGTACACGTCAAGCTCTGCATCAACCTGCAAACTAGTAACGCCATATTTGGCATACTTGTCATCGAAATACAAAACCTTCTTATTTCTAGCATCTCTCACAAAAAACACATCAGCTAAAAAACCGGCTAATAAATCATGATTATCAGTACTAGAAGAATCAGAAGAAACAGCTGTATCTTGACCTCCAAGTACCCTAGACTCAACCAAGGCTTGAGGCACAATAGTAGCCTCATTTCTAATAAAAACAGCACGTAGTAAAAAGTAAGACAAAAGCCCAACAAACACCACCAGCCCAATCACAATGCTAAATTTACTAAAATTATACTTTCGGTTTTTTGTGACAAAAGCTGCAGACTTATTCATGCCATGCACAGGAACCATGACAACTGGTGGCATTTTAAGGTTTATTGATCCCGCAAATTTAATAACAGTAGAAATTATTCTCTTTTCTGTAGCAAGCGCTGCATTAGTCGAAATCAAAAACTTCCTATAGTCCTCAACATCGGTAGCAAAAAACGGGTCTTTCCCCTTCCAAGCTAAAAACTTCTTTAAATCAGAAATGTAATTTTTCCTGGTAATTTTTGAAAATCCGCCCAAAAGGAGATAGGATTCAAATTCTTTAATATATTCAAGATGACCCTTTTTCAAGGCCGTATCAGCAGGACTTTTCACATACGAAACAGTTCCCCGTCCGAAACTGTCGGAATCAAGATAAATAGCTATATCTAAGTAAATTATACGAATCGGGTACAAAGATGCAAGTACCAAATCGCACCAGCGACAAAACCAGTGGAATCAAGGTATGCGACATCCCATAGCAAAACTGTATATAGGGGCATTTAATACTCAATCTAGCAGATTATAATGCCAGAAAGGGATGCTAGTACAATTAATCTACCCACAGCTTGCAAGAACAATTATTTGTACATACAATCAAGTAATAATGAAAGTATTATTAATCGCGTCAGAATGCGCACCGCTTGTGAAAGTTGGAGGCATTGCAGACGTAATTGGAAGCCTACCATTAGCCTTAAGCACAATCGGTGTTGACGCCAGAATAGTAATTCCCTACTACAAACCATTGCTAGACGCAGTAAACTTTAAACCGATAAAAACATTCCTTGTAAACTTTGCGGGAATAGACGAAGCAGTATCTGTTCACGAAACCAAACTTTCGAATAGCAATGTTACTGTCTACTTACTAAAAAACGATAAATATCTAAGCAATGGCGGAATCTACTTTTCGCCACAACATATGGCAAGCCCCGATGAAGAATTAGATCGATTTGCGTTTTTCAGTAAAGCTGTATGTCGTATTTTTTCATACAACAACGAAATCTTTAACACAGATATTTTTCATTGTAACGATTGGCATACAGGATTGATCCCGCAACTTTTACAAAGTATGCACAATTACAACAAGTCGCAAATCCTAAAAACAATTTTCACTATTCACAATTTGGCATATCAAGGGTTCACTAAAATTGATATTGCACAAAAACTTGACATAAATATAAATTCAGACCAAAGCTTAAAATGGGATGCCACAGACGACAACCTTGACATGGTTTTGCAGGGTATTATCGGTTCAGATTATATAACAACCGTTTCAGAAAAATATGCAGAAGAAATTCAAACATCTGAATTTGGAGAAGGCCTACACGAAATTTTAGAATCACGTAAAAATAGATTAAAAGGCATCCTAAACGGAATCAGTTACGAAGTATTCGACCCATCAAAAGACCCGTATATAAAGGCAAATTATACACATGGGGATGTTATAAGTGGAAAACAAAAAAACAAAATATCTCTTCAAAAAGAACTAGACCTAATAGAAAACCCAAACATTCCATTAATAGGTATAATAAGCAGACTAGCAAGCCAAAAAGGCCTTAACTTAGTTTCGGATAGCTTAGAAAAAATTTGCGAATCAGGCTACCAAGTGGTTCTCTTAGGTAATGGAGATCCACTACTAGAAGAAATATTTAAACAAGCCAACTACAAACCATCTTTAAAAGGTAAATACAAAGGCCTGATTCAGTTTTCAGAAAAAATGGCACGAAAAATTTATGCATCATCTGACATGTTTCTAATCCCTTCAAAATATGAACCATGTGGATTAACTCAAATGATTGCCATGAAATATGGAACAGTACCAATCGTAAGAGCTACTGGCGGACTTTTTGACACAGTTTCAGACCAGGAAACAGGTTTTTCATTTATTGAATTTTCCTCGAATGCTTTACTAAACTCGATAATGAAAGCGTCAGAATTATATAAAAATAAGGAAAATTGGAATAGAATAGTGCAGAAATGTATGTCACAAGACTTCAGCTGGACCCAAAGTGCTAAAAAGTATGCTTCTTTGTATCAAAAAGTTTTAAACCTTTAATTTTTAGAATTTACAACATCTTCGATTACACGAATAGCAGTATCAAACCTCTTTCCTACTGTTTTATTTGAGTTGAACCTTCTATCTATTGTTGTCATAAAAATGGATTTTTCATCATTAATTTTAGCAATAACAGCATCACATATTTTGACTAGTTTGCGTTTTGATATTTCCGTCATGTAATATCCTAATAAAAACTCGGAAACAAATTCCCTATCATCAATATTCCGTCCACGAACATCTATCAACCATAATGCTATTGCCTTTGCCAAATCAAAAAATTTGGCCTGCTTTGACTTAGTGAATCTGCCCCATTCAAAGTCTATGACACCTGACACCTTTGATCTTCTAAATAAAAGATTTTCCTTACTAAAATCCCCATGAATAATGTTGCTATCGTGTATAATACGAAGCGCTTCACCAGCATTCTTGCTTGAATTTGCATTTGACCACTTCGATTGTATCTTTTTACCCTCTAAATAAGTTAAAACAGCGATTCTTCTCACCTTGCCATATAATTTGTACTCAACGAAAAGCTCCCCACCAAGTGTGGAAATCACGTCGTATGATTTTATTCTACTTTCAGATAAAGTCTTAAAAATGTTAAGTTCCCTAACTATTAAAGCCTTTGACCTCGATTGTGAATAGAATCTAAAAATTAATTTTTGCTTCTCTCCATTTACGCGTGCCAAAACCTTAACTACAGTATTTCCTTTACTGGCATAAAATATTTCATAATCATAGACCTTTTCGATACCATATAATTTTGACACTTCATCAATGTCTTCTTTGTCTAAGAAAAACTTAATATTTCTAGGACTCGCAATCTCACCAGAAATAGCGTCCTCAATTGCTGAAATGAATGACAGTTTCGCATGTAAATAATCATGCGACTCCTTATCACCAAACGTTTCTAATTGATACAGGAAGCGAACCCCCAGTGATATCAAACAAAAGCGAAAAGAAACTATAAAAGTCCTTAATGAATCCGAAGCGATTTGATCAACATATCTATGGTAAAAATGACTAAAGACCTTAGCTTTCCAATATTCCTCGCGCCAAAACAACAAATATAAAAAGGCGGCATTAAAACCAATCGGCACAAAACTCAAATATTCCCAATCTAAAAACGCGAATTTAGTGTCCCCAGGTTTTGCAATCAATATGTTTTCAGGATACAAATCACGATGAGATAAAACCTTTTTCTCAAAAGCCAATTTCTGATACTTATGATTAAACGAAACAATTTTGTCATATAGTTCGGAAGGCAATAAATTATTAACATTTTCAAAGTACGACTGCAATTCCTTTCTTGCTGTCCTATATCCCCACGAACCAGGCTCCACGGAAAGCCTTTCGTCATCGATTGACTCTTTCACGTCAAAGAAGTCAATAAAAGTCTTAAAATTATTATGCCTGAAATTTCCCCATTTTATGCCAAAATCTGCCACAAAAAACCCTAACTGTTGATAATCAATATATGAATAAATGTAGTAGGGATTTTCGCCAGATTTAGAATACCACTTAATAAGCGGCATCCAAGTTTTATATCTTTTAGGAAGCACAGACCGCAGACTCCTTATGTACCCAATCTCGTTTAAAAACCTTTGCCTAGCCTGATTATCTTTAGTCGAAAAAATCTTTACTGAATACTTTTTGTTTTTTAAATCCTGCGCAAGTATGACATGAGACCTTACACCTTTAGAGCCAGCTTCCCTAATCCATTCAAGCTTCTCAAGCTTATATTTTTTGAGGATTTCATCCACAAAAGTCATTCGGGTTGACCCTTCGAAATCTCTTTATATTTAGTCTTATATTCAGCTAATATTTGCTCAAAATTTTTAAAGTCCCCTTCTGCTCTAAAAAGATCTAAAATATGCACAGCATCATAGATGTCTAAATCGCGTTCAAGTTTATACTGACCATCTCTCCACTTAATTGCTTGTTCGTATTCCCTATTCGAAGATGCTTTCTGCTCTTGAATTCGCAATGCCTTAATTAAGGCATTAAAATGGCCTGTAGCCCCAAATCTTTTGGACAATGGTATTCTACGTTCTTTAGAATCATTTCTTTCCATCTCATCGACAATGCCATTTCTTTGCCAATCATGAGCCATAAAAAGAATCTTCTTATATAAATCTTCGCCAGCATCTCTTGATTCTTCTTTTGCATCAGGAATCATAAGCAAAACATTAAATAATGCGTACATTCCTTTTTCTATCATTTCAACACTCCACCAAGGTTTCGCGCTTGCCCACCACCACGGGTCGCTATTTAATGCTCTATCCAAAGCGTCCCTAGCTTTTAGCCACTGTCTTTTATTCTCTTCTGATTTCTTTTGGTCTGCAGTCATTTCATTCCATTCAATAGTTTCTTCAAGCATAGATGGATATTTCTTATCTGTATAAATAGAATCATGAAGCGTAGTAATTGCTACAGTTGCAAGTTCCCATTCATATTCATGAATCTTATTTGATTTATCAAACCATAAATTGTATGGATTTCCAGCTTTGACATCCTTTACGCTCGACGCCCAAGTTGAGTCCATTGGCATAACAGGGTCGCCCGATGGGTAATATGTCTTTAAGTCAGAGATCAATACATTGTCAAACTTACCACAAGCCATAATGTCAAAAACAACCTCCTCAAGCCCTGGCCTATGGTGACCAAACGTTTCACCATCCGCAGCAATTATGACATATTCGTCATTTTTCATTCTGTTCCCCATAGCACTCCTAAGAGAATCAGCGGATCTACCTAAAGCTCCCATAATGAAATTACTTGGAGCCTTTTCTCTAAAATAGACATCCAAATCAAACCCTTCTATTTTGTGAATTTTATTATTTACAAATGGAAAAACATCATTACACATCGAACTCTCGTCGATAAGAATCCATTCGTAGTCCAATTTAGACACAACTTCGGCAATCTTTGGGCTATACGACATCTCTGGGGAAAAAAATCCTCTGGGGTTAAAAGCTTCTCCAAAATATCTTTTATTTGTTTCATGGTTCAATACTATTTGTCTTCTAACTTCCGTTTCTGGCAAAAGTGGCAAAAAGGCATGGAACTTCGCAGAACCAGTAAGCTCAACTCTCCCCATCTCAACTAGTAGTTTTATATTCTCAATAACATCACGGTATCCGTTTTCAAACAGCAATTCAGACAAAACCGCACTAACATTCAAAGTGACTCTCGTTTCAGGAATTTTCAAGAACCCTCTTAATAAAGGTCGATACGACTCGTTGACAATTTTCTCTAGTATTCCAAGATGCTGGTCACTAGGCTGGTATATATGTAAAAAATGGCCCCATTTCATCGTGTTTATAATTCAAATAAATCACCGTGGAAAAAGCCTTCCTGCTTATAATGTATTGCAGTTTTGTATAAATCTTCATACTTAGAAGCAACTTCAGTCCACGAAAAATTCTGTTTCATAGCATTTTTCTGGATTTTTCTCCAAGTTTCCTTATTTCGATATGTTTCAGTAGCCCTAACTAGTTGACCATAAAGCGACCATCCATCAAAATCTTTAAACTTAAACCCTGTTCCAATTAGTGTCGCTGGATCAAAATCGGTAACCGTGTCATCCAAACCGCCAGTAGCACGAACAATTGGAATTGCACCATATCTCATAGCTTCCATTTGAACTATTCCACATGGCTCAAAACGAGAAGGCATAACCATCATGTCAGCTCCACCAAAAACTAATTTCGGCAAAGTAAAATTCGGAAATGTATGTGCACCAACAATATGTGGAAATTTCTTAGCAAGTCTTTGTGCTAATTTTTCGTATCCATTATCTCCAGAACCGATTAATACGAATTGAGCATTAAAATCCTTTAAAAACTTCTCCAAAACCTCCAAAAGTAAATCAACACCTTTTTGTTGATCCAAACGGCCAACGTATCCAATTAACGGAACATCGGCTTTCTCTTTTAAACCAAACTCTTTTTGCAAACTTAGTTTATTTGCAGCTCTCAAATCTATAGAATCAATATCAAAATTAACAGGCAATAGAGGATCACTTGAAGGGTCAAATTTATCGTAATCGATACCATTGATAACACCAAAAAGTTTAGATCGTAATTCTGTAAGCAATTGGTCAAGGCCAGAACCAAAATCCTTAGTCAAAATTTGTCTAGCGTATCCATTTGAAACAGTATTTACCAAATCGGAATAAATAATTCCTCTTCTTAAGAAGTTTAGTGTTTTAAGTCTACCACTAAAAAATCTTGGGATTTGCGACTTGCCATCATCAAAATTAAGTTCGCTACTCGGGTCCACAGACTTACCTTGAAAGTGTATGTTGTGTATGGTCAGGACGCTCGCAACATCTTTAAAGCAATCGTCCTTTCTGTATTTTGTCGCGATTATATTTGGAACCAAAGCTGTATGCCAATCATGCACATGTATGATATCTGGTTTCCAATCAAGGTTCTCGCAAATAAATTGCAATGCACCATAAGAAAGAAGCGCCCATCTTACGTGGTCATCTGAATAACTGTAAACATTAGACCTTGTCTCGTAATACTCCATGTTTTCAAGGAAATATACTATTATGCCGTCCTCTGTAACATACTTTTTTACGTTACATATTAAACATGTTGGATTGCTATCCTCTTTCGCATAGCCTGTGGGCACAGATAAACCTTCGAAAACCATCTCCATTGGGAATTGCTTCTCATCGATAAAGCCAAATTTAGGCATAAAAATTCTTACGTCATGACCTCTTCTTAATAATGATTTTGAAAGAAATGCTATTACGCTACTTAATCCGCCTACATTTGAAAATGGAGTTACCTCTGCGCCTATATGTAATACTTTATATTTTATGGGGGCATCCTTTGTGTGGGTTAAAGGCTTTTTCATTACGTTTATTTTAACACACATTAAAAAAACCGCCTCTCTATAAACAAGTGTCCTGCCCTTCACCTGCTTTAAAAGAAGCGGATTTTTTACTACCTTTACTTTCGAGAAATACTTTTTCTTCGCAATAATAAAGATAAGACCCTTTCCATGAGGAGGAGTGGAGGCAGTCAAGTTTTAGGATAATTGAATAATTCCAGATAACTAACCCCTGATGACCACCTGTCTCTTAGAAAGGGTTCTACCTTCATTTAGAAACCTTGCAGACAGATATTATCGTCACCAGGGAGTTATGTCAAGCATCTTCATACTTAAATGAGGGCAGCCCTTCCAAAACGGGGGCTACCTTCATATCATACTGACATTAAGTGTTGTCTAAATTGTTTAACAAGATCTTCCTCGTTTCTATTTGAAAGATCTCTCATTAAAACCTTATCTTCGACAACTTTAAATCCACCGATTTCTTTTGTTGGAACAAAAACAATATCAGTATTTACTAATACACCCATATTTGCGTCTTCTCTATTTTGGACAGGTGTAAGTCTTAACTCGCTTTTCCAGATTTGCATATCTTCTGGATTCGCATAAAAATGCAACTTAGTAAAAGGCTTTATCGAAAAATGTAAAGAAAGACCTGCAAACAAAGTAAAAGCATATTCAAGATCTTTACTCATTGCAGTATCTTTTATCTTTCTAGCAAGTTCTATCAAATCAGAATAATCGCTCTTGTAATATCTTATATTAACATCATTTAAATCCAAAGCTTCCTTATTATCAAGCAAGGAGGGCCTCTGTTGGTTAATAGGAGTATTTGGAACGTTTAAGCTAAACGGCGATCTGTATGGCAGGTCTTCATCAGTTGCTTGACTTGACTTGACAAACGGATTAACTGGCGATTGAGGAGCAAAATCTTCAGTCCTCTCATTTTTTACCCATTCCATATCTTCAGGTTCAGGTTTCTTGCTAAGAAATGGGCTTTCATTAACCGATGGAGATGTAAAAACATTATCAGAGTCTACATTCGACAATGTAGGTTCCTGTCTTGACACGTTATGAACATTACTGGATTGATCCTGACTAACTGATCCCATACCACCGAATCCACCGGCGTTAAGAAAATCCAATATTTGATCCTTAGTGAATCTATGCCTTCCTGATGCAGTTCGCATTGACTGGATCTTGCCATCTTCCATGTATCTATACAAAGTACGAAGACTTACACCTAAAATATCTGCTACTTGGGTTGAAGTGTAGAGTTTATCTTTTAATTCTATTGACATAAGTACAAACTATACGAAGTTAGATGGTCGGTCAAGACATAAAGGTTACTATGGGGTTATATCGTCAACAAAGCGAGATACAGCATACAAATTTGCTATGGCGACATTCAGCGTTTTGGCGTCGGCAAAGC
>Ga0209542_10016695_pt1 | contig 12138 bp, 12 predicted proteins | sample RifCSPhighO2_01_FD_184028 | JGI IMG/M metagenome (GOLD analysis project Ga0209542, IMG submission 184028) | Soil microbial communities from Rifle, Colorado - Rifle CSP2_plank highO2_0.1 (SPAdes) (version 2) | ecosystem: Environmental > Terrestrial > Deep subsurface > Rock core/Sediment ...
AGAAAAAAAGAAATATGTATCATGAAGTTAGACTAAAGTTTTGGGCTTACAATAAGTTATTAAAATTATAATCGAGATAAATTAGCTGGAGCTGTGTTGATTTTTAAGAGTCATACAACACAGCTTTATATTGGTAAAATTTATAAATACTATTTGAAATCTCCAATATTTATATTGGAGTTGCTATACTGGAGATTATCAACTGTAATCACAAAACTACTAGCAAACTCCACCATAAATGGTGGAGTAAAACTCATCAGAGTTTTGTGATAATATAAAAAAAATTAAAATAACCTTAACTGTTTTTTAAGGAATTTGTGGAGCTGTTACAACAACTCTTCCAGTCGTACTAGTTAAAGAGGACAGTTTTAGGACTTCTAATGAGAAGCCATTGTCTCCTTCTCCAACACATATTGAAGGAGCAACTCCTGGTGGTAATCTGGATAGAGGGATTACTTTTCCATCTTTATCAATGTAAGTCATTGCAAAGCAAGCTCTATTATTTAGAATATTTTGAAAGTCTGGCTTGATATAACTTATTATTGTTCCAGAATAGTAGTTTGTTTTTAAAACAGGATCTCCATCAGGAAAAATTCCAGAGGTTCCCATCAAGACAACTTGTCCTTCAGCTTCTATGTTAGGAGTGTAAGTGCCTTTTGCAGGAGCTAAGCTCGGGTTAGTTATATTTCCAATAAATATTCCTGCTATAAGTGCAATCACCACTATAACAATAAGAGTAAACGTTTTATTTTGATTCATTTTACCTCCTTTCATAATTTAAAAAATATATAGTAAAGATCTATATATATATATCGTTTAATTAATAATTATCACAAAGGGAATATTTTTTACTTTAGCTATTGAATTTTTTTCTATTATTCCAGATTTTATAGCTAATTTTATAGATTCTTTTCCCACTATATTGAATGTTGAGTTGTTTTTGAATTCATATACCATTAGGTTTAATGTTTCTTGCTCTGACATTTTTTGCCCTTTATAGAAAGATTCAGTTATATCTAGTATTCTTATCCCTTGTTTAAACTTTTTTCCGATAAGGTCGTTATCGCATATGGCGACTACACTTCTAGATGAACTGTGGATTTTTACCCACATATAAAAATTTAAGTTTAAGGATTACTTTGATTTTGCAGCGGTTTCTTTGCTAACTACTCTCCAGCACTCATGTGTGCCTGCGGGGGATTTTGCTACAACAAAGAATCTTCCACTTTTTTCTACGACTTTATAGTTGTCTGTACTAAACTTGCTCTTAGTCTTGACATCGTAGAATTCCATTTTTTCTTTAGCCATTTTTGACCTCCAATTGTGATAGAATTTAGGCTATTTTAAATGTTTTGTTCAAAAATTTTTGTGTGAGATTAGCTCATCTGCTATGTAATTTAAAAACTGAATAATATTTTCTATATTTTCAAAGTAAATTAAAACTTTTTGTTTCTTATGTATGCTATGTTCATTAAATTAAAGAAATTAGAGTTTTGTCTTAAAAATGTTAGAATCAAAAAATCGATGCACCACCACACTCTAAAGAGTGTGGTTTGAATGGTGCTCGATTCATCAAAAACATACTTGTTTTTGAATGTCATCGCAATGTAGGTGCATTGCGAGATTTGGATGCAAGCAAATTCTTCATAAACAGAATTTGCTGCACAGAAATTTGTAACTATCAACAAATTTCTTGTGCTCAAAGTGTTCAAGAGACACTTTGACACAATTAAGCAAATATCTGCAAAATGAAAGTTTTGGTTTTGGAATTTTGACCTATAGATTGTATCTAACAGAGGATTTAGCACCACATGCAAGACAGTGTTTGAATTTTATACCTTTTTCAGTTATTATTTCAGTGTCTGGTTTTTTGCATTCATTGCATAGCACAAACTCTTTTACATATCTTTCAATTTTTTCATTCACTTTTACTGAATTTAGGTTTGTTTTTAGAACTAGCCTGTCTCTTTCTAGAGTTCCTGATACTGCTAACTCTTTTTGAAGGAATTTCGCCAGGTTTTCTACAGGTCTTCTTATGTAAGATGCTATTTCATTTATGTTTGTTATGAATGTATTTTTTCCTTGAACTTTGCCTTGTACTTTGGGAATTTCAAATCGGTCATTTGATGCTTCTACTATTTTGATTTTTTTGTATGCATCTTCTAACATTTCTTGATATGATTTCATGTAAATTATTTAATTATGTGGCTTTTAAGGGTTTTGATTGTTGTTTTTAATATTGGATTGTTCAGTTTGGGTTGATGTTTTCTCAAGTTTTATAAACCTTCTTCGTTTGTCTTTTATATGAAATTTAAGAATTTTATTTTGGGTGTGGGCATTTTTGTAGTTTTTGCTCTTGCTTTACATCAAGGTCTTGAGACTTTTTATCCCACTCCTCAGTATGAAGATTTCTGTGAGTCTCGTTATGGTCCTTTGACTACCAGAGATACGAAAGGTGTTATTGTTAATTGTCCTGATAATGTTGAGTTGCAGAAAATGGCTCAGCAGTGCTGGGATTCTAAGGGTGAATTTGTTTATGAGTATGATTCTAATGGGTGTGTTGTTGGAGGTGATTGTGATGGGTGTAGAATAGGTTATGAAAAAGCTCTTGATGCTCATTCTTCTGGTGTTTTCATAATATCAGTTATTATAGGGATTATTGTTTTTATTGCCGGGTTCTTTTTGCTTTCAACTGAACCTGTTGGAAGTGCTTTGATGGCTTCTGGAATTTGGTCTGTGTTTTATGGAGTTGTGAAGAACTGGAGAAACTTTACAGATAGTTGGAGGTTTTTACTATTATTTGTTTTATTAATTGTGTTGATTTGGGTTGCCTTGAGATTTAATAGGAAGACTAGTACATTTTCTAAGTTGAAGAGAAAGTTTGGGAAATGATTTTATACCTTTTATTTGATTAGATTAGATGGAAGAATACAAAAAAGTGACTTTGGACTCCTATCAGAAGAATTCTCACTTTTTTGCCGAACATTTTAAAGGTGTTTTTAATTTAGCTAAAAGAGAAGAATTTATTAAATTTATTAATCTTTTAAGCGGAAAGAGAATTCTTGATATTGGTTGTGGTGGAGGCGAGCATGCTCTTTGGTTTGAAAGTCAGGGGTTGAATGTTACAGCTATAGATCTTTCTCCTGAAATGGTTGGGATTGCTCGCGAGAAAGGAGTTAATGCTAAAATTCTAGATATGGAGAAAATGAATTTTTCAGATAGTTCTTTTGATGGTATCTGGGCTGTTGCTTCTTTACTTCATTTGAAAAAAGAGAACATTTCTAATGTTATCTCTTCTTTTTCTAAAATTTTAAGAGAGAATGGAGTTCTTTTTATTGTTGTTAAAGAGGGTATTGGAGAAGATTTTCAAGTAGATACTCAAAATAAATCTACTAGAAGATATTTTTCTTATTGGCAGGAAAAAGAGTTACTTGATGTTTTGGAGAAACATTTTGAGCTTATTGAATTTTGGAAGGATAAACCACGAGATGTTACATTTTTACAATTTTTCTTGAGAAATAAGAAATAACTAACTTTTATAATTATAAGATAACTGGTTATATTCTTCAGTATTGTATGATTTAATTCCATCTTTGTGCATAAGGATAAATTCTTTTATTCCAACATCTAAAGCCATTTTGCTACAAATAGTGCAATAGGGATTCCCTGCGAACTGTTTTTCATTTTCTTTGCTTAGCCTTATGAAATATAATGTTGAATTTTTTAATCTTGTTGGGTTATTTTTTAATGCGTCCATTATTGCTCTTTGCTCTGCATGTACGCAACAAGTTTTATCAGTAACTTTTTTATGGTAATTTTCTTTGCTATTATTACATCTTCTTTGAGATTCTAAATTTGATGGGGGAGAATTAAATCCTTGCCCAATTATTACGTTGTCTTTTACAATTATTGAGCCACATTTTGCTCTTTCACAAGTTGATTGTTTTGCTATCTCTATGGCTTTATCTATGAAATTGATAGATTCATTTTCCATTTTACCCTAGGTATCTTACTTTTCCTGGTCTTGGCTCGTAGATTGTGCCTTCTTCTAATAATTTTCTTATTTCTTGATTTATTGTTTCTTGTTTTGCTTTTAGCTCTTCCGTTATTTTGCTTATTTCTGCTCCTCCATTTTCTTCCTCTCTTTTTATGATTGTTATTAGTTTGTCTTTTAGGTCTGTTGTTTCTTTTTTATTTGTTTCTGGTTTTTGTGAATCGTTTTCTAATTTTCTTAATAGGAGATATTCTGGTTCTTTCTTTTTTATTATTTCAGGGGTTACATAGATTTCTTTATTCCATTCTCTCACCATTCCTATTGCTAGAATTGTGTCTCCTTGCTCAAATGGCTTTAGTTTTTCTATGTCATCTCCAAATGTTTTTAGCTTGATTTGTCCAGATGCATCGTCTAGAGTTATTGAGGCAAACTTTTTTTCATCGTCTTGTATGAATTTATCAACTACATTTGCTATTAAGTTGACTCTTGCTACATTTTTTCCATTTGTTTCTATGAATTTTAGCCTCTCTCCATCTGTTATTTGATTGCCTTCTAATATATCCCCTATCTTGAGCTTGAATGCTGTGTGTCTTTTGAATTCTTCTGCCATTTTTTATGTTTATTAAAAGTGGTTTATAACTATTATTGTGTTTAGTTTCGAGATATAGTTAAATAGTTTATTGTGTTTTATTTCTTATGAGTGAATTGGAAGATAAAACTCGAGAGATATTAAACGAATGGGTTTCTAAGAGGGGTCATGACAGATGTTTTTGGCATCCTGATTTGCTTGAAAGACTTGGCAAATTGTATGGTGTTGATATGACTTCTGCTACTTCTCGAATATCTTTGGAGATTTTTAAAAAAGGATGTATGTTGTATCAGGCAATTGAATATGATCTTCCTATTCCTGAAGATTGTAAGGGTATTGAATTATAGTTTTTGAATATAACCTGCCTTTGGCTTGAAGATGTCTCCTGATTTTGAAAGCTGGTTTATCGCGTCGTCTATTTCATCTTTTGACATTCTTTCACCTATTTCTTTTTCTAGCTCTTCAACTGGAATTAGTTTTCCGAGGCTTGATTCTAATTTTGCTATTGTGTCTCTTACAATTATTATTTTGCTTCTTTTTGATGTTGGTATTCCAGTTGTTATTCTGTCTACATCAAATGATTGAGTTTCTTCGTCAAAACTGACCTGCATCATTGAATATTTTACAAGACCTATTGCTCTTTTTGCGTCTTCTACAGTTACATAGCTGCTTAGCCTTATTTTAGCACAGGCTTCTGATAATCTTACTATTGCTTCTAATTGTCTTGCTGTTATTGGGATTGCTTTTATTTCAGAGCCAGATATTACTTTGTTTCTTATAGAAATATAAAACTCTTTTATTTCGTCTGCTGCTTCATCTGTTAGTTTTGGCTTTATTTTTCTTGCATACGCCACATACTTTCTTAATAGCACAGGGTCTATAACATCTCTTTCTATTTGTTGTTTGTGTTCTTCTAATACGTGCGATGCTATTGCCTCATCTTGAATTTTGTTTGGCAAATCTCTTAGGACAAATATTACATCAAAACGGCTTAACAGTGCTGGAGAAATGTTTATTTGTTGAGGGATTGGAATTACTGGATCAAATCTCCCTAATTTTGGGTTTCCTGCTGCCAGAACAGATGTTTCTGACTTTAAAGTTGCTTGAATGTTTGCTTTGGAAATTGTGACCGTGTTATGAAGTACTGTTGCTTGTGAAACAAATGCATGATTTGGTTCAATTGTAATATCATAAACCCATTTTTCATCTTCATTTTCTATTATTTCTATGCCTTTAATTTTTTCCCACCCTATGTTTCCAATTAACTTTTCTAAAAACTCTCTATTTTTTTGATTACTAACTTGGTTATACAATTTATCTACAAAATCTGTTGAAAATGAAAACTTATCTTTTCTTGTTTGGTGGTCATAGATTATATCATATTGCTTATATTTGCCTATTTGATGGATATTTTCTTCCTTAATTATTTGAATAATTCTTTCATTAAACTCTATGGGCAATTTATTTTTAACATATCTTCTTATTGTTTTTTCTTTAAGGTATTTGTCTATAATATCGTTTTTCTTTTTAGTTATAAACCCTATTTGTTGAGAAAAATTAAATATATTTTGATAATCTGTTATCCCCACCCTGTAAAATCCTTTATGTTCTGTTATAGAACTTCTTATTGAGAATCTTAATAATAAGTCTTGTATCTGTTCGGCTAATCTTTTGCTTTTACTTTTATATCCAATTCTAATAGTTCTATTTTTTACTGTGGCATAACCATCTCCTTCAAATAAACATGAAATCATTGCAGCTACATTTTCCTTTTCACCCATCATTGCGAATTGAGGAATCTCTTTTTCGCCTGCATACTTTAATATTTGGGACATATTTTTTAAGATAAATCTTGCCAACTCTGTGGAGATATAACGACAAAAATACATTGGACCTGATGGATCGATTCTGATTTGTTTGTAAGGAATTATGTTGAATACTTTTTTCATACATTCTTCAAAGTCTTTTATTACTGCTTCATCTTTATTTGCGAAGTTTATTCCTATTATCTTACCTCTGTTTTTTTCTTTTGAACCTTCTGATATAATATATCCTAATATTTTGAATAACTCTTTGCAGTTCTTTTCAGGCATGGTTGGATGTTGTTTTATCCTTGAATCATAATTGATTTCTATTTTTTTAAGAAATTGTTGCTTTCCGTTTATTGGAATTGTTAATGGGATTGGAATTACATCTCCTAATTTTATAGAATCTGCTCTTTTTGTTATTATTTTTCCATTCTTTGCAGTGAAAATGGGATGTTCTGGTGTAATTATTATTTCTCTTCCATGAGAAAACTTTATTTTAATGAACTTTTTGAATGCTTTATGTTTGCTTATACGATTAACTTTTACAGGAAATACTTTTTTCCAATCTGTTGTAAGAACTTCTAAATTTTTCACTGGAAGTATTAAGCAATCTTTTCCTTGAATTATTTTTTCTTTGTTTTTTTCTAATAATTTTTCTACTAAATCTCCTATTTTAACTTCCTGTCCATCTGCTAATGTGATAATAGTATCATGATGATAGCATTGTTGTTCCATCGACTCGTGCATTGTTGATCTGTCGTGTTCATCCATTTTTTCAATTTCATCAATACATACTGTTCCTTTATTGCTAAGCACCATCGCTCCTGCTTCTAAAGACCAGCCCCTTAAGAATTCGTCTTTTACTACTGCTGCTGTATTATGAACTAATACCCCATTTACAACAAAGTTATGGGAGTCTTCTACTGTTAAGTCATAAACATACTCATATTCTGGTTTTTTTTGTTCTATTTTAGTTATTCTTTCCCAGTATATATCACTATTTGCTATTTTATATAATTCTTCTATATTTTTGTCTTTTATATTCAATCTTTCTAAGATATTTTTTAATCCACTAACTGAAAGATTATTATGCCACTTGACTTTTCTTAATGATATTTTATTTCTTTGCAATGCTTTTTTAAGAACTTCTCCTATGCCAGGTAGTAAATCTATGTTTGTGTGATAGATTTTGTCTTTTGAAATGTTTGCTAATTTTTCTAATTTATCTTTTTTTTCTTGATGTCTTAGAAGTATGCAAGCAGAGAATTTTTGGATATCTTTCATATTTGTTATTTCTATTATCCATTTATCGTATTTTCCTTTTATTTTTCCAGTTGAGCACTTTCTTTTTCTTATTCTGGCATGAATTTCATATCTTAATAATGCTAATTGAATTTGTCTTGCCAGTTTTTCTGAACATGTAGTCAGGTCTATGCAGTTTGATCCCTTTTTGTTTTTTCTTATATAAACCGAGCCATCTGCATCATATAAACCCGCAATATATTGGGCAAGCAAGTCATTAGATAAATGGAGCAGTATTTCAGATAAATATATTCTATTTGATTTAGGAGATACTGGAATTCCTAAAGCAAGAAGACTTTCCCCTAATATTTTTGAATGTGTTCTGGTGGCTTCTGGCCTTTTATCAGATCCCTTAGTGATTCCATAATGGAGGTTGAATTCTTTTGTTAGAATATCTCTAAATATTTCATGAATTTTTTGAGAGGAATTTGATAATCTTATGCTGTAAGAGTTTGAATCTGTTTTTTTTAAATCTCCATCTCCAGCGATTAAACCTGCTAAGTATAGGAACTCTTTGCTCAAATGCAGAGGAATATTATGAATCTTTCCATTATATAGGCTGATGTTTTTTATTTGATTTTTCCAGTCAACGCTTACCTCTTCTGCCAGTTTTTTTAAATCTGAAAGCCTTATATTTCCTCTTGCATTTTCATTTATCCAGTGATGGTATAATTGGTTTTCATTAATCTTTAGTATTTTAGTAGCTTCTCTTATTGTCCCATACTTTTCTTTTATTTTTTCAACTAATTCCTTTACGAAAGATTTAATATTATGAACGACAGGATTTGAATTTATTAAGTCTACAAAATAATATTCTTTTTTATTTCCCCCAATTAATATTCTAGGTGTTGCTACTATGTCTCCTTCTAGGATATCTTTTGCTTTTTTCCAAACTGTTTTTCCTTCTCTTAATGAAAACAATTGAGTATTTCCTGTCAGTTCTACTTTTTTTCCGCTTGCTAAAGTTATATCATATACTATATTTGGGGCTTTTAATTTCCAAATATTGGATGGATTTTTTGAATGTAACTTTAAATCATTGGATAAGCTTTGTATTTTAATGTCTTGAATGTTGCTCTCCATCCATACTTGTGGCGCAAATTCTTCCTTTTTTTTCAGCCTTTTTTCTACAATTTCTTCTATTGGTTGCATTCCTCCAGGGTTTGTAAGAATTGTGCTATTTGGTGCGACGCACAACCCTGCTCCAGTAGCTGCTTTTCCTGATACATAACGCCCCTTTGGTGCTATTCTTGATACGAATTTTAGTGTGACTGAGTTATGCACACCAATTCCATTTGATACAAAGGTATTTGTTGATGGAATGAATAAATCATAAACTTCCTCATTCTTTTTTTCTAATAATCTTATTTCTTTTATTTTGGACCAGACTATGCTGCTGTTTACGATTTTTTTTAAAACTTCTAGTTCTTCTATCTTTTCATTTGATTTGCTACTGAATTCTTTTATTAATCTTAATAGTCTTAATCTGCCAATAGAATTTCTTTTTTTTACTGTTCTCATTTCGGCGCTTAGAACTCTGTTACCATTAATTCTTTTGTTATATCCTAATTTATTCACAACTTTGTAAATTAAATCTCCGCATGGGATTAAATCATTATAGCTGTATATAGGATCATGAGAATTGAGTTTTATTTCTCTTCCTATGAATTCTATTTTATCCAGAAAGTTTTTTATCATATATGTTGGAACACATAAAGAGTAATAATCAGTTTCTTTTTTATTGTAAATGTATTTTCTCTCTTTTATTTTATTTATTATTCCAACAGAAAATAATAGGTCTGATGTTCCTTCTGCAAGATTTTTTGAGATTGTGATTAACTCAAATCCCTTTAGCATTTTTTTATCTTTTATTAATCTCCCGTCTCCAGAAAATAGCCCTGATATAAGCCCATAAATAAACTCTCTTGGAGCAAAAAATAAGAATTCAGGGATTTTTTTTATTCTGGAATAATTACCCTTTATCCCTTTGTTTACAGCAAATAATTCTTTGCTATTGTAGCAATATGAATGTATTATTCTGCATAAGTTTGATGAGAAGACCGAAACACCACCTTTATGCTGATAATAATTTAGTTTTAACTTATTTGAAAATTTTATAACCTTATTTTGTATTTCTATATTTTTATTTGATATATCTATGGATCTGTTATTTTTGATATACCCTTCTGCTAGAAAAATGCCTATGAAAAATCCAAAGTCTTTGTCTAATTCTATTTTATCTGGAAGGATTTTAGAATTAGAAGTCTTTTTATTGAAATGCTCTGGATAAAAATATTTGAATCTCTCTTTATGATAATTTATAGGTATTGGTACGGATGAATTTTCAGTTAATTCCTCTCCCTTTATGGAGACTATTTCTCCAGATTTTGAAAGAGTAATGAAAGAGTGGTCTTTCGTAGCTGTAATTTTTTTGCCATGTTCTGTTCTAATTTTTATTAAATTCTTTTCAGGGAGATGTTTTATTATGCTCTCAACTTTTTCCCATTTTGGCTCGTGGGATTTCATGTCAACGGTTAAAACATGCAGATTTTTAGGACTGCCTTTAAACTTATTATATATATCTTCTATTTTATCATAACCTGTTTCATTATTTGTGAAATACATTATTTTTTCATCTTTTCCAATACTTTTGGCTACGCCAGGATCACCCACTAATAAGACATGTATGTCTCCTCTTGTTTGTCCGCCGTCTGAACGTTTTTTTTTCACTCCTGAAAATAATTGTAAGAGTATTGCTTCTTTAACTTCTTTAAAGCCGTATACGCTTGGTGCGATGCTTTCTGTTAACTTTTCAAATGCTTTTGGGTTTGTTGCTATTTTTTTTATTTCTTCTTCTTCTTTTTCTGAAACTTCTAAGTCGTCAAATGTTTCTTCTAAGGGAATTGCATTATTTGCCTCTACTGCTAAATCAAATCTTGTTGAAATAGAACCTTGCGGTAGTGGTACTGGAACTTCTTTTAAGACTCCTATTATTCTTACTTTGCTTCCTGGTGTTGTTCTGTCCTCCATTCTTGGGTCTACTAGGTCCTCTTTTAGGAAGACATTCATTCTTCTTGGTTGTTCACCTCCTTCTAAGGAGTCTGGGGATTCCTCTATCACTAATCTTTGAGCATCTACCATTTCTTTTGAAAGAAGTTTGAATAAGCCTTTTCTTCCGCATGAACATCTTGAAGGTTCTCTAAATTTTCTATCTATTTGTAGCACTGATAAAATTGCTCCACATGTAGGGCATTCAAATCTTGCGTTTACCACTTGAGGTCTTACATCTGATGCTTGTCTTACTATTCCTTCAATTGCTATGAATTGGTCTAAATGTTTTGCTCTTATTTCTTTTATTTTTATTTTTACAGAGTCTGGAAGGGTTTTAAATCTGATTCTAGGATTTTTTATTAGTCCTGTTTCGTCTAGTGAGATTTCTAGCAAGGCTATTATTTCTTCAGGTATTTCTAATAATTTTTCAGATAATAATGGAGAGAATTTTGATAATGCATCAAAGTCAATATTGGCTACTTGACCGGTGCCCCTTATTGATTGGAATATCTCTTTTTTATGACTTTCAAAGAATCTTTTGGCTTCTAGTTCTAACTCTTGTTTTTTACCGAGCTCCATTTTGTTGCTGATTGATTTTGCTTTATATTGTTTGTCGTGTTTGATTTTTGATTATGGGAATATTTATTAACTTGTTTATTTTATTTTGTATATGGAGTTGAGGATAAATATTAGTAAAGTTCACTTGTTTGTTTTTATTGGAGTTATTGTTTTATTTAGTGCTGTGATGTTTGTTATTGCTCAAAGTCCTAAGAATCCTGGGCATCCAGCTTTGCAGATTGAGAGCGGTACTTTGAGTGGAGATTTTAGCTTTAATGAACCTATAACTATTACTCCAACAAGAGATGATACAGCTAATTTTTTAACAGTTGAAAATACCGATAAAATCCAAAATCATATTGCTATAATCTCAAACAAGAATGATTTCGGGGTTTGGTCTAATAGCCTCGATTATTGGTCAAACACCAAGGCTAATGTTGTATATGCGCGAAATGTGAATACTAATGTAGTGTATACTACGAATATAAATGATGTTCCTGTTACAGATTTTTGCAAGAAAGATGGGAGTGGTTGTAAGCCTCTTGATGGTAATAATTGTAGGTGGGTACCATTTTCGTTTAAGAATCAGGATATTATTTGTGCCTCAGATGAGTATATGGCTGGGATTACCCAGACCCCTGGAAATTTTGGTCTTTATGTTAATAGGATTCGTTGTTGCAAGTATATTCCTTGATTGGTTGATTTAGGGTTTTGCGTGAGATTAGTTCTTCAGCTTATGTAAGTTAAAGACTCTAATAATATTGTCTACATTTCCTAAGTAAAGTAAAACTTTTTGTTTTACTTTTCCTCTTTTGTCAATTTTGCCTTCAACAATA
>Ga0209542_10016697_pt1 | contig 12137 bp, 9 predicted proteins | sample RifCSPhighO2_01_FD_184028 | JGI IMG/M metagenome (GOLD analysis project Ga0209542, IMG submission 184028) | Soil microbial communities from Rifle, Colorado - Rifle CSP2_plank highO2_0.1 (SPAdes) (version 2) | ecosystem: Environmental > Terrestrial > Deep subsurface > Rock core/Sediment ...
CAAACGAGTCCACTTAAAGCATCGGAGTCGAGCTATAACTTCGGCACGATTTCAATGGCGGCCGGGAATGTCGCACACGAATTTAAGGTAGTAAACGAGAGCTCGACCCCGGTCACAATCAGAAAGGTCTACACTTCTTGTATGTGTACCACCGCCCATCTTATCCGAGGCGAAACAAAACGAGGACCATTTGGCATGCCGGGTCATGCGCCGGTTCCGGAAATCAATGAGGAGATCGCTCCCGGGGAAGAAATAACCATCGAGGCAATATTTGACCCCACGGCTCATGGACCAGCCGGTGTCGGCCGCATTGATCGAGCCATTTACCTCGAAACCGATAATGGGGTGACTGAACTCCAATTCACTGTCTTTGTCCAGCCCTAAAAATGAAGTCCTCAAAAATTAAGATTGTCATCCTTCTTCTCGCGATCGCTTCCATCTTGGGGATTTTCCTTTTCTTCCGTTATGCGGGTGCGGGCACCGCTCTTCTCTGGCAACTGAGCAATGGCGGCCGATGGCTCCTACCGCTTGTCAGCGTTTCGGCCTTGATCGACAGCATTAATCCCTGCGCTTTTTCCATCCTCCTTCTGACAATCGCTTTTCTCTTCAGCATCGGAAACTTGAGGACTAAAATTCTCAAGGTCGGCGGACTCTACATCCTGGGAATCTTTCTCGTTTATATGGCAATTGGCCTCGGGATTTTGGGCACGCTCCACCTCTTCAACACTCCTCATTTTATGGCTAAAGTCGGTGCCTCCCTCTTAATCGCCTTTGGCGCGATTAATGTCATAAACGAACTCTTTCCTGCTTTTCCGATTAAGCTGCGGATCCCCCACAGCGCTCATCACCGAATGGCAGTACTGATGGAGAAGGGATCATCGCCCACGGCCTTTATCCTTGGCGGCCTCGTCGGGCTCTGCGAATTCCCCTGCACCGGCGGGCCATACTTGATGGTTTTGGGATTACTTCACGATAAGGCCACTTACCTTGTCGGCTTTGGCTATCTTCTCCTCTACAATCTGATCTTCATCACACCGCTCCTTGTTGTTCTAATTCTCGCGAGCGACAAGAAACTCTTAGCCAAGGCTCAAAATTGGCAAAAGAAAGAGAGAAAGACGATGCGACTCGGCACCGGCATCGTGATGGTGCTCTTAGGAATCGCTATTTTCTTCCTCTAGTCAGAGTAAAATTAGTAAAATAGAAATATGCCAATCATTATTAGTGCCATTGCCGTCCTCATCACCACTGCCGTCTTTCGACTTGGAAACGAAATCCTTAAAATTAAAGTCTGCCCGATTTGCGCCGGCACGAGTCTCACCTGGATCGGACTTACGGCCGGGGTGCTCTTGGGAATTCTTGCGCCGACAAGTTACTTGTCGCCCATTATAATCATGATGGGTGGAACGGCAGTCGGCATTGCTTATCAGGCGGAGAAAAAATTCCCCTGGGCCGCCAGTCTCCTCAGTAAAAGCTTGATTATTGCCTCGGGCTTCATCTTGGTTTATTTCTTCATTAATAATCTTGGCTGGCCCAGCCTCATTGCTGAAACTTTTCTCCTTCTGGTTCTTGGTTACTTTTTATTTATTAAGGGTTCGGGTCAAACACAAACGGAACTCCCTGCCGGAGAAAAAGAAACTGCCCGAGCTAAAGTCGGGGAACTCGAAGAAAAAATGGAAGAATGTTGCTGAAATTAAAAATTATTTTGCCGATTGCAATCGGAGTGCTGGGACTGGTTCTTTTGGTCCTTTTTGCCGGAGCCTGGGGTAGTAAAAAGAACGCGGGAGAACTCGATGCTTTTGCCCAGTGTCTAACGGCGAAGGGAGCCGTAATGTATGGCGCCGAATGGTGCCCCCATTGTCAAAATGAGAAGGCCGTTTTCGGCGAATCGTTCAGGCTGGTAAAATATGTCGAATGCCCGGATAATCCCCAACTGTGTCTCGAGACCGGGATTCAAGGTTATCCTACCTGGACCTTCCCAGACGGCCGGAAACTGGTCGGTGAACAAGGGATTAATAAACTCGCCGAGGCGAGCGGTTGCGAAATAAAATGAGTCGAAAATTAATCTAATAAAGAAATGGAAGATAAAACTGAATTAGAAAAGAAAAATTATTTCTTGCCTTTTAGTATGATTTTTTCCGTCCTCATCCTCGGCGGGGCAATCATCTATGCCACAGTCTACGACGGCAAGCCCTCGACGAGACAGGCCGAGTCAGATCTAACTGAGCTCCAGGCCAAGGTTCTGCCAAGGGACGGTGTAACCCTGCCTGTTAGATGGGGTGATCTAGGAAAACAAATGGTTGAAACTGGAGTGATTGATAAAGACCAGTTCGAAGCGCTTTACAGCCAAAGAGGTGGCCTGAACGAAGAGGAAAAACAACTGCTTTATGACACCGCTAACGGCGAGCTTAAGATGACGCCCGAAAACGCGAATTATCTCCTTAATCTTTTCTGGGCTTTAGGTTTGGGCAACAAAAATCCAATTTTGGAAGAAGGGCCGATGATGGATCCTAATTACGGCGGGGCTGAAGTTTTTGCCTCAACCGGCGGCTGGACCCTAGCTCGAGGGAATGTGATGGATCATTACAGCCGCTACTCACTGATTAACTTGACCCCGGAACAAAAAGACTTGGTTTTAAGGGTCAGCCAAAACATTTATCGACCCTGCTGCGATAATCCGGTTTATTTCCCGGACTGTAATCACGGCATGGCCATGCTCGGACTCTTGGAGCTAATGGCCTCCCAGGACGTAAGCGAAGCGGAAATGTATCGCGTCGCCCTCCAGGTTAATGCCTACTGGTTCCCAGACACCTATCTCACCATCGCCAAATACCTTGAAATAAAAGGGGTTGATTGGGAAGATGCCGATCCCAAAGGAATCCTGGGGGCCGAGTTCTCAAGCGCCTCGGGCTTCAGTAGGGTTTTAGCCGAAGTTGAACCGGCTCAGATTCAAGGAGGCGGAAGCTGCGGCGTTTAACCCCATGGATCGAAATCATCAAAAGGATTTCTATACTTGTCCGATGCATCCGGAGATAATTCTGGATAAACCGGGAATTTGTCCGGAGTGCGGGATGAACCTCATAAAAGTTAAGGGCAAGCCCGCCTCCGCTGAAGCTATGGCGGGTAAACATGCTGGGCATAGCACCGAAATGTTTCTTCGGAAATTCTGGGTGAGTCTAATACTCGCGATTCCGGTTGTCCTCTACTCTCGTATTTTCCAAACTACCTTTAACTGGCAGGCGCCGGCGTTTCCCGGATCAAATTATATTCCCCTACTACTCGGCTCAATCGTCTTTTTCTACGGCGGCTGGATTTTCTTAAGGAGCGCCTTCCGGGAAATTAAAGGACGGCAGCCGGGAATGATGACCTTAATCGCCGTCGCCATCTCGGCCGCTTATTTCTACAGCGTTTATGCCGCTTTTTTCGCGCCGGAGCATACCCTTTTCTGGGAATTAACCACCCTAATCACCATTATGCTTTTAGGCCACTGGCTTGAGATGCGAGCTGTGGCCAGCACCCAAGGTGCCCTGAAAGAACTCTCGAAACTTATACCAGATAGAGCCGAAGTGATCGATGGGACTACGACAAAAGAGATTCCGATTTCCGAGCTGAAAGAAGGCGACCTAGTTTTTGTTCGGCCAGGCGGCCGGATTCCGGCTGATGGCTTAGTGATTGAAGGAAAATCAGAAGCCAATGAATCGATGATGACCGGCGAATCCGCCCCAGTTCCGAAATATGAAGGTAGTGAAGTGATTGCCGGAACAACGAACGGCGATGGTTCGCTCAAAATAAGAGTGGCCAAAGTGGGCGAGCTCACTTTTTTGGCTGGAGTGATGCGCCTGGTCGAGGAAGCCCAGTCCTCGAAATCAAAACTCCAAATTCTTTCAGATAGAGCGGCTTTTTATTTGACCGTGATAGCTTTGGTTTCCGGCACTATCACTTTTATCACCTGGCTTTTGGTTGGTGCTTTTGATATCGCGGTTGAACGAATGGTGGCGGTTTTAGTAATCGCCTGCCCTCATGCCCTGGGATTGGCCGTCCCGCTGGTCGCTTCAATCTCAACCACGCTCGCGGCCAGGAACGGTTTTTTAGTGCGGCAACGGCTGGCCCTAGAGCTGGCGAGAAAGATTGACGTGGTCTTATTTGATAAAACCGGCACTTTGACCAAGGGCGAATACGGCGTGACTGATATCTGGCCGATTGAGGCAAAGGATAAAAATGAGGTTCTCCAATATGCTGCCTCGGTTGATGCTCACTCAGAACACTTTATCTCCAAGGCAATCGTCAAAAAAGCCGAGGAAGAAAAAATTGAACTTCTAGAGATCGAGGATTTTATCCGACTTCCCGGCAAAGGCGTTAGGGGAAGAATTAAAGATAATGAAATATCAGTTGGCGGTCAGGCAATCAAAGATGAGCTTAACTTAAAATTACCTCCAGAGATTGAACGTGAAGTCGAAACTGAAAATAAAAAGGGCAAAACAATTATTTATGCGGCGAAGGGCGAAAAAGCGCTCGGCGCTTTAGCCTTAGCGGATCTGATTCGCGACGAATCCCGTGAGGCGGTAAGGCTATTGAAAGAAGCGGGAATAAAAGTGGCGATGGTTACCGGCGATTCAGAGAATGTCGCTCGTTGGGTAGCCGAAGATTTGGGAATTGACGAGTACTTTGCCAAAGTCCTACCCGAGGAGAAGTCAAAAAAAGTAAAATTGCTTCAAGAAAGGGGTTATAGGGTGGCTATGGTCGGCGATGGCATTAACGATGCGCCGGCCCTCACCCAAGCTGATCTTGGTATTGCGATCGGCGCCGGTACTAACGTCGCCATCGAGTCAGCCGGAATTATTTTAGTGAGAAACGATCCCCGAGATATCCCGAAAATTGTTAGACTTTCTCGCGAAACTTACCGCAAAATGATCCAAAACCTTTTTTGGGCAACGGGCTATAACGTGGTAGCCTTGCCGCTTGCGGCCGGCGTCTTGGCTACCAAGGGCATTATTCTCCAGCCGGCCCTCGCCGCTCTTTTTATGTCGCTTTCAACCGTGATTGTGGCGATTAATGCTATGCTTTTAAGAAGAAAAACTATTTAAGGAAATTTATCGAGCTCGTAACTCGATAAATTAAAAGAGGCTGACTTGGGGTTTTAATCCTTCTCGTTCGCCGTCGCCGAAGATACTAATCTTGCCGTACTCGCCGTCGTAACCGGGTTCTATCTTCACCCGTCCCTGCCTTAGGCGCCTGATGGCTTCGACTACAGTCTCGGTGGTAATTTGGACCAACTCGTTCTCGGGCGCGTCGATTAATGTTTGCAGCTCGCCGCCTCCGGCCGACACTAAATTCCAATACTCGGCCTCGACTGCTTTAGTCTGACGCCCCTTTACGCCTTGAGCCTCGGCGATAACCTTATCGAGCTCGATCAGACTGATAAACGGCAAAGCGCCTTCGGGCCGAGAATCAGGATCACGATCTGCCAATTCGTATACCCTGTTTAGAACTCCGATGGTGAGCTCGCGACCGCAACTCGGGCAAATCCCCTTATGCTCAGCTGTAATACTCGGCTCTAAACTTACCTTGCAATTGCGATGCCCGTCGTAATGATATTTACCCTCGTCCGGGAAAAATTCAACCGTACCGGCGAGTTTAAGGGGTAAATCTTTATGCTCCCCGGCGGCTACAGCGCGTGGACTGCCGTAACGGATAGCGGCCATAATAGCATCGTAAGAAATTCCATTTCCTTCAAAAATATCTGCCTCGCGTCCAAGATTAGGAAGCGAATGGGCGTCTGAATGTGATACTAGAGCCACGGAATCAAGTTTAGACAATCGCCAATTCATTGGCGGATCAGACGACAATCCTGTTTCAATCGCAAAAATATTTTTCGATAAAGTATCGAAGCATTCCTCGATCGAGCTATAGCCTGACTTGGAGCCGAAAATAGCAAACCAGGGCGTCCAAGCGTGAGCCGGGATAAGCACGCCGCGTTCATCAACCTCGAGCAAAAGTTTTAACAAATCCTGCGAAGTTACTCCCAGAATGGGCCGACCGTCAGAAGCGATATTGCAACCACGATTCACGAGTCCTGCATTAAATTTAGCCACTGCCTCGAGTGAGGGTAAAAATAGCAAGTGGTGCACCCGGCGCACCGCCTCTTTGTGCTTATAAATACAGGCGACTTCAGTGCCGAGAATAAAACGAACTGGTATCTCCTCAATCGGCCGGAACCGGGAATCGGTACGACGACACGAGGCTTTTAGGCGATAAAGCCCGGGTTCAGCTGGCTCGAGCTTATTTTTTAATTCATCAAACCAACGGGGGTGGGTAAAATCGCCGGTCGCTACTAACCCCACTCCTTTAATCCGGCTCCAGAGATCGATATTCTCGGGCACGAGTTTGGGCGAACAGGCCCGAGCAAACTTTGAGTGCAGATGAAGATCAGCGAATAATCGCATAAACGAAGTATACCATCAATATGTTATAATTATTTTATGGACACGAGAATTAGAAATTACTTGGGCATTGCCCTTATCGCGGGGATTGTTGTTTTAGGTTACGCGGCAATTGTTTTTGCCGGAGCCTACGGTAGGGCGGTCGAGCCATATAACATACCCAGTTTTTCGGTGACGGCCGAAGGAGAGGTGACGGCCAAACCCGATGTGGCTAAGTTCGATTTCAGCATGATTACTGAAGGCGGTAAAAATATTGGCGCCCTTCAGGAAGAGAACAGCAAAAAAGCTAACGAGGCGATTGCTTTTCTTAAAGAAAGCGGGGTTCTGGAAAAAGACATTAAAACCACTGGTTATAATATCGAACCACGGTACCAATATTACGGCTGCACTGACGGCGCCTGCCCGCCGGCTGATATTGTAGGCTATACCATCCGCCAAACAGTTGAAGTAAAAGTGAGAGATTTCAGTAAAACGAGCAGTGTCTTGAGCGGTGTCGTCCAAAAGGGCGCGAACTCTGTTTCCCAACTTTCTTTTGAAGTTGATGATCCGACCGAACTCCAAAATCAAGCTCGAGCCGAAGCCATTGCCAAGGCCCAAGCCAAAGCCAAGTCAATCGCCGAAGCCGGCGGCTTCAAGTTGGGGAGACTGCTTATTATCGAAGAGTATTCGACTGAACCGCCGATTATTTACGGCAAGGGCGGCTATGGGCTCGACGGAGTTGGCGGCGGCGAAGAATTAATTACGCCACCGACGATTGAACCGGGCAGTGAAGAAATTAAAGTAACGGTTAGCCTTCGCTACGAAATCAAATAGGAATTATAAGCAACGGCTGTAACCGCAGCTGGGACAGCTCATACAGCCTTCAGCCAAGATTAAACTAGCGCCGCAATCCGGACAACCAGGCATTAGGCCGTAATCAGCGATATCCTTTGGCAGGGGCAGTTTTTGGCTAATGGTTTCGCCGCTCATCACCGGGATCTCTTCTTTAATGCCGCCCGCCTCTTTGGCCGAGAGGTGTTCTTCCATTATCCGGGCAATGGCATCAGGCAGGGAAAGAATAGTCCCCTTCTCCGTCATCACTGGCATTGGTCCTCGGATTCCTTTTAATTGTTCGATTACTACTTCGACTTTGATGCCGGAACGGAGGGCCAAAGAAATCATCCGACAAATGGCTTCAGACTGCTCCTGGAAAAAACCGCCGCTTTTGCCAATCGTGGCAAAAATCTCAAAAAGTTTTCCGTTTTCATCTTCATTAACAGTAATATAAAGATTGCCGTAACCAGTCTTTATTTTATAAGTGCGGCCGATGAGCGTTTCGGGTCTGGTCCTGGGTATCAAGCCATTACCTTCTAACGCTTCCCCCTCAATCGCTTTCACCTTAACTTGCCTAGTTGGATCTTCGGTCATCGCCACCATCTTCTCGCCCTTACCCAGACTGATCGCTTCGATCAGCCGACTCCCCTCGCGATAAACCGTGGCGCTTTTACAACCAAGCTGCCAGGCGAGAATATAACTTTTCTTAATTTCCTCACGAGTAGCTTGATTGGGAAAATTAATGGTTTTCGAAATCGAATTATCAACGTGGGCTTGAAAAGCGGCCTGCATCCGGATATGATCGTCGCCTGACATATCCATGGAAACCACAAAAGTATCGCGCAGGTCTTGAGGCAAATAAGTTAAAAGTTGGATGGTCCCGGTCTTTAAGACTTCTTCTTTAATTTCGTTCATTTCCTTCTCGTTAAAACCGCGCCGCTTGAGTTCAGCCTCAAAGTGTTGATTCAGATAAGCATACCGGTCGCTGTCCTTATCTTGCTTGACATAGGCTAAAGCAAAGTTGGGTTCCATGCCCGAGGAAGCATCAAACATCATTGAGATGGTGCCAGTCGGAGCCACGGTGGTTAAAGCGGCGTTTCTCATTCTCACTTTCTCTTTAGCATAAATACTTGATTTGTAGTGCGGGAAAACGCCTTTTTCTTTAGCCAGCTCTCGCGACATTTCATGGGCCGCTTCCTGAATCACGCTCATCACTTTCTCGGCAAGCTCGACGCCCTCCGGGGAGTTGTATCTGACCCCTAATTGATATAAAAGATCGGCAAAGCCCATAACTCCGAGGCCAATCCGGCGGTTTTTCTTAGCCAGTTCAGTCACCTGAGGTACTGGAAAATCAAAGCGATCAATGACGTTGTCCATCAAGCGGATGGCGGTTTTCGTCACCTCACTGAGCCGAGCGTAGTCAACCTTTCCTTTACGGGTAAGGGCAGCCAGATTAATCGAGCCGAGATTGCAGTTGTCGTAAGGATGGAGAAATTGCTCGCCGCAGGGATTAGAGCTTTCGATTGGGCCGAAATCCGGCAAAGGATTAGTTTTATTAACCGTATCAATAAAAACAATGCCTGGTTCGCCGTTAAGCCAAGCGTAATTAACAATCTCATCGAATAATTCTCGAACTGTAATATCAACCTCTTCGCTGCCGTAAACAACGCCGTTAGGATGAGTGAGAACGCGGCGCGGTTTTACTTTGGTCAATCCTCCAGGGAGAGCGGGCCATTCCTCTTTCCAGCTGCAATACCACTCGTCGTCCGGACTTTCGACAAGCTTTTTCATAAACTCATCGGTGACTTTAACCGAGATGTTAAAGTTTCTGATTTTGCCCTCCACCTCTTTGGCGCGAATGAGTTCGAGAATATCAGGATGATCAACACTCATCATCGCCATATTAGCGCCGTGTCTTCCCTGTTGCTTGATAATGCCAAAGGCCTCATTGTAAATTTTCAGAAATGCCACTGGACCCGAAGAAGTGCCTCGGGAAGTAATAGTTTTGGTCATCGCTGGCCGCATCCGATCTAGGGCAAAACCTAAACCAGCGCCAGCCTGTTGAAGTAGGGCGGCGTCTTTTAAAGTTTGGAAAATGCTCTCGAGTGAGTCATCAATCGGCAAAACAATACAGTTAGCCACAAGCATCGTGCCCGCCCCAGCATTCGTCATTGTTCGACCCGCCGGCGTATACTCTTTGCGAGCCATAATTTCAAAGAAGTCTTCTTCGATTTGCTTAATAAGCTTCGGGTCTTTACCGTAATCTTTTTCAACTGCGGCCAAGTACTTTGCCACTCGTAGAAACATATCAGCCGGCGATTCCTGATTGCCCTTATCGTCAACGAGGAGATACCTCTTTTTCAAAATTCGGAGAGCATTCTCCGAAAAAGTTCGATTGATTTCTTCTTTTCTCTGCTTGGTGATCATAAAATTAGATGCAATAACCTCTAATCAATCTCGAATTCCCTCTCGAATAATCTCGAACCTCGAATTGGAGAAGATTCGAGAGGGCACTCTAACGCACAGGCATTATAACACGCCCAAAGGAAGTCAAATCTTGTGGATAAAAGACCCCAAAGCAGCAACCTTTGTCAAAAAGTGAAAGGGCTTCACCAATCCCCCTACCGGAACCGGGCGTTCTTCGGCTCCAGCGGCCGAAGCCGCCCCTGGCTCTCGCTCCGATGACTCTCGCTTTACTCGAGACCAAGCTCATCAGAGCTCCGAGACATTCCGCACGGCGGACTGGCGAAGCTAAACCAAGGCGAGTGGAAATAAGCCCGGCAACTTGCTAGCTGTACGGGACGTCCTCGCAGGCTTGCCAGCTTGGTGTCCGACAGAAGTCGGACTGGCAAGCCGAGAGGCAGGAAAATTTGCCGCTGGAGCAAATTATTCCGAGTCCCGATAGGCAGTAAGTTGGCGGGCGGTACCCCTATCGCCTCCGCTTTTTTCTTAAGAAAGTGGGGGTGTCCCAAGCGTCTTCCGGGGGACTAACCTCTTTTTCTTCTTGTATCTTTGAACCGGTTTTGACGTTGCCGATCGCTAGTCGCGGTTCGACCTCCTCTAAATCTCCTGCAATAAGCGGTGTTGGTTCGGTCCGCTCAATAAATAATGAAGGCAAGGAATCTCGCTTAAGAGCCATGCCATTAAATCCGGTGGCAATCAAAATTACTTTCACCTGGCCGGGTTTAAGCTTTCGATCATTATAGGCACCGAAAATTATTTTCGCTCCCGGATCAACGTTTTCGGTAATGGTTCGGGCGGCTTCGTTGACTTCGGTCATCTTCAAATCCCGACCACCGGCAATGCCGAAAAGAACACTCTTAGCTCCTTCAATTGAAATATCTAAAAGCGGGGAATTGATGGCCTGGGTTACGGCCTTGACTGCCCGATCGTTGCCCGAGGAAATCCCGACGCCCACCACCGCCATGCCGGCCTCGCGCATGATGGCTTCAACGTCAGCAAAATCAACATTAATTAATCCGGCGGCGGCAATAATTTCGGCCACCCCCCGAACCGAGCTCTTCAAAATTTCATCAATCTTTTCAAAGGCTTTCAAAACCGGGGTGTCCTGGTCGATGATGCTGAAAATACGATCGTTCGGAATCACCAAGAAAGTATCGACTCGATCTTTCATTTTTAAAACTCCTTCTTCGGCAATTCTCGCCCTGACGCTGCCTTCAAAAGCAAAGGGCTTAGTGACGACAGCCACTGTTAGAGCATCCGCTTCTTTAGCGACATCGGCAATAACGGGCAGAGCGCCGGTGCCGGTGCCGCCGCCAAAACCAGCCGTCAGAAAAATCATGTCCGCCCCCTGCAAGGCCTCAAGAATTTCGGAACGATTCTCTTCGGCCGCCTGTTGGCCGACCTCGGGGTTCATCCCGGCTCCCAAACCCTTAGTCAGGGCTCGGCCGATATGGAGTTTTCGGTGAGCGTCACAAGCTTCAAGGTCCTGAACATCAGTATTAACAGCGATAAATTCCACTCCCCGCTGGTTAAAGTCCTTTCTCATCCGGGTAATGACATTACCCCCTCCGCCGCCAATGCCGACCACCTTGATTCGAACGAAGCTCTTCGTCCGGCCCCGAGGCGAAAGCGAATCCCTCTCTTCAAGTTTTCGTGTTTTTCGACGGCGGACTCGCCGACTAGATCGACGGCTCGCCCCTTGTCTCTTTTGATTCTTTTTAGGAGTTTTCCTTTTAGGCACGGCTAAGGAATAAGATTCTTAAAGAAATTGAGAAGTGGGTTTCGACTAAGAGCCTCGCGTCTGGGATGCGATTCGGCGCTCGAGAGCACTAACCCTAAAACTAAAGCATACTCCGGAGACTCGAGCAAACCGAAGGCAGTCGGCGAATCGGCCTCGAAATCGCTCGCCCGAGGCAAGCCGATCTGGGTCGAGAGCTTAAGCTCTTGCTTAACCAGCTCAACGATGCCCGGGAGCTTGACGCCGCCGCCGGTTACCACTGCTCCGCCGGGTAATTTCTCCCGGCCGATGGTTCTTAGCTCATCGCTGATAAGTTCGCAGATTTCGCCCAAACGGCTCTCAATTACTTCCGAGATATATCTCCGCGAAGGCTCTCCCTTGCTCTGTTCATCAAATTTTTTCAGTTCTATCTTTTCTTTATTAGAAACTTCGCGGGCCATGGCATAGCCATAAGAAAGTTTTATTTTTTCGGCTACTTCAACCGGCACTTTAAGAGCGTAGGCTAAATCATTCGTAATATGGCCCGCCCCGACCGGCAGGACTTTCGTATGTAAAAGCTTGTCTTCCTCGTAAACAGCCAAGCCCGTCGTGCCGTAGCCGATATCGATTAAAACCACGCCTAATTCTTTTTGGTTTTTAGTGAGCACGGCCATGGCCGAAGCCAGGGGACCAAAAATTAGACCGCT
>Ga0209542_10016698_pt1 | contig 12137 bp, 11 predicted proteins | sample RifCSPhighO2_01_FD_184028 | JGI IMG/M metagenome (GOLD analysis project Ga0209542, IMG submission 184028) | Soil microbial communities from Rifle, Colorado - Rifle CSP2_plank highO2_0.1 (SPAdes) (version 2) | ecosystem: Environmental > Terrestrial > Deep subsurface > Rock core/Sediment ...
CGGTCGAGTCCAGGATAGTCCGCGAGTCAATTTGGCTTGACACCTGCAAGGCGATCCTGGCCGGAATGTTGGCTTTGATCAGGCCGGTGATGACGTTGACGCTAGGCCTTTGGGTGGAAAGGATTAAGTGAATGCCGACGGCGCGCGACATTTGAGCGAGCCGCACGACGGCGCTCTCAAGCTCTCGAGGATAAGTGCTCATGATGTCGGCCAGCTCGTCAATGATAATGACGATGTACGGCATCTCTTCGCTTGCCCCGCTTGCCCCGCTTGCTTCACTTGATTTACTTGTCTCGCTTGATTTACTTGATTTACTTGTCTCGCTTGATTTACTGATCTTCCCGTGGTACGAACTAATATCTCTGACATGTTCTTGCTCCAAAATATTGTATCGCCGTTCCATTTCGCGCGCGGCCCACTTCAAAGAAAGGATTGCTTTCTTCGGATCAGTAATGGCTGGCGTCAGCAAGTGAGGAATGCCATTGTATAAAGTCAGCTCCACCCGTTTCGGATCAATCATGATGAAGCGCAAGTCTGCCGGAGAATTGCGATAAAGCAGGGAAGTAATCAGAGCATGTATTAAAACCGATTTTCCGGCGCCGGTGGCCCCTCCGATCAGCGCGTGCGGCATCTTGGCCAAGTTGCCGAAGCTCCCGCGGCCGGCGATGCTCTTGCCCAGGGCGACCAAGAGGGGATGGCTTGCTTTCTGGAAATGTTCGTCTGAAAGAAGAGTGGCCAGCCCGACTGTTGACTTGGCCCGATTCGGCACTTCAATGCCGACGAGCGACCTCCCCGGAATGGGCGCTTCAATGCGGATGGGGTGAGCGGCCAGAGCCAGCGCAATGTCATTTTGCAAGCTCAAGATTCTGGAGAGCTTGACGCCTTCGGCCGGTTTCAAGGCGTAGCGGGTGACGGACGGGCCGATAGTCACTTCATCCATCTCCACTTCAATGCCGAAATTCTGGAGGGTGCGCTTAATAATGTTCATATTGGCTTTGATGTCGCCAGTCGCCGGCTTGCCCGAATCTCGCTCGAGGAGTTCAAGCGGGGGAGGGATGTAGGCAGAGTTAGTAGTTGGTAGTTTGTGGTTAGTAGTTGAAAATTCTTCCTTTGCCTCGCCGTAGCCTAGGGCGGAGGCGGGTTCCTTTTGTTTTTTACTTTTTTTCTCCGACCTTGTGTCGGAGTCCGACTTAGGTCGGACTCCTTCTGCTTCCCCAACTTCTTCCTGATAATTTTCTTTCTCGGTTTGATCATTAGTCATTGAAACTTGATCATTTTCCAACTTTTCTTTTCTAGCAAACAAACTTTTCATCCACCCGCCAACCTTATTGAGGATCGGTAGCAGAGCCAGTCTTTTCTCAAAAATCACCAGCAGTGAAATTATAAGTATCGCGGCTAAAAATGCCGTTCCAATATATAAATCAAAAAGTTTCAAGAACGGCCAAGCGGCTACCCCACCCAAGACGCCCGCTTTCCCGGGGCTAAATATCTCAAGTAGACCCAGAGCGGAAAGTAAAAATAAAACGGAGCCGAAAATATGTTTTTTGCCAATTCCGGCCGGAATCTCTCCTTCCGGATTTTTCCTTACCGCGGCAAAAGATCCGCCGAGAATGATAAAGGCAATCGGCAGGAGGAAATACCCCCAACCCAAGAGATAAGAAAAAATGTCATAAAAAAATCGTCCAGCCATGCCGGCCCTGTCAAAGGCGCTTGTCATGAAAAAAAGCGCCAGAGCAAATGAGACTACCGCAATGATGCCATACCTCGTTTCTGTTTTGATATTTTTTAAAAAATAAAAAATATGTCTTTTTTCTTTTTGGCTTGCCCCGCGGAGCTGTTTCTTGGCCATGGAAGATATTTTAGCACAATGAATTACCACCCCCAACCCCCTCCTTGAAAAGGAGGGGGGCTGATTCATCTCCTCCTTGTTGAGGAGGAGTGCCCGAAGGGCGAGGTGGTGATCCTCTTGCCTAAACGACACAAGAAGCTTATAATGACTAGCGAGGATCGTATGGAAGTGTAATCACTTACATAACGTCCGAGCGACGTCATTATATCGTAATCGATATAATAAAAATCTAAACGACATGGAAAATCTAACCGACAAAACTATAAATGACATCAGCTCTGTTGAAACTAGGCGGGAACAAGGCCAGCAAATTCAAGCTAAAATAGAAAAGATTGTTACGGCCATATTCATGGTGACTGATTACATAGAAAAGAACGAGCCAATACGGACCAAACTTCGCGCCATGTGTTTGGACATGATTTCCTCCGCTCACGCCTCAAATCATATGGCAACTATTGCGATCAAAAATGAAATTACGGCCATCATCAATGTTGGGAAGACGATGGGCCTGATCTCGGCAATGAATGGCGATATTTTGCTTCAGGAAATAAAGAAAACTAAGGATATTCTGGAAAACAGTTTTGTTATCAATTTGGAGAAATTTGACCTCGCCGAAAATAACCTTCTCCTTAATTCTCCTCTTGAGGAGTACCCGAAGGGGGAGGTGGAAAATTCATCCACCCCGTCTCGCAAGCGATCCACCCCTCAAGAGGGGAACCTCACCCCTAAACGACATTCAAATGTCGTTTATAAAACGACAGGGAAAGATATCAATAACGATACCCGCAAACAAGCTATTTTAAATATAATAAAGGTTAAAAAGTCAGCTGCCATAAACGACATTAGAATGTCGGTTAGAGGCGTCTCCGAAAAGACAATCCAGCGCGATCTCTTGTCCTTAATGAATGACGGTTTGATAAAAAAGGAAGGAGAAAAGAGATGGAGCAAATACTCGCTTAGATAAGCGAGTATTTGCTCCCCTAATACCCCTAAAATCTCGCTCCACTAATACCACTAATTAATTCGGGGTATTTATCCCCCGCCTTGGCGGGGGAAAGATTCGCGGTATTCGTATTAAATAACTTTTTACTTTTAACTCATTATGTGGTTTAATGCTAAAAAACTGTAGTAATTTGGAATCCCATTCGTTATAATCATCGCATGTGAATATCTTACCACTCGCCATTGGGCGAGGATTATAGGATATCCACATGCTGCCCTTGCAGACCTATTACTTAGGTCTTATAATAGGGAGACAAGTAGCGCGTGCTTTCTTTGTCTTTTCATTCCGCCTTGGGCGGAAGCGAAAGGAGGATCGCACTCATTGTGCTGCTTGGTTAAAAAGTTTTAAGTCGATTTTGAAAGTTGTTCCTTAAATTTTCTAAAATAGCGAGTAATCTTTATTTCTCTAATTTTTTTCTCTAAGTTTTCGAAACGCAATAAATAGAGACTCCAACTCCACTGTTTGTGCTACGCACAAACATACGGATCAACCCTGATTTAATTCTGATCAACCCTGATTTTGATTCCGCCGCAGGCGGAATTATCGGTGTTGATCGGTCCCGAGCTTGTCGAGGGATAAATCAGTGTGAATCAGTATGCTTGCGCGTAGCGCAAGCAGGCGAATCTCCTTTAAATTTGTTTCGAGACATGAATTAAGAAATGAAAGATCTGAAGATGCTCAAAGTTATTAGAATATTTTAAGCGAATGATTTTCATATATTATTAGTCCCGATGTAAAGTCGGGATTCCGATTTTTTAATTTTTAATTAAAAACGTCGGGATTGTAATATTATTAATAATTTATTAGAAATTAAAATATGAGTATATTAAATTCGAAAGTTGCAAAGTTCGCCGTCGGATTGCTTTCAGTAGCAGTCTTCGTCGTCGGCTTTGCCGCTGTAAAAGTCAACAAGGCTTCCGCCGCTGTATCTTCGGCTGATATTTCAGCTACGACTACAGTTCGATCAGGAGATTCAGGTTCTTCTGCCTTAACATGGCAGATGTTCTTGAATGAACATGGCGCAAGCTTGGTTGCTGATAGCAAGTTCGGACCTTTGTCCGCTGGTGCCGCTAAAGTATGGCAAGCCGGCCGAGGTTTGGTTGCTGACGGCATTCTCGGCGCATTGTCCCGAGCCGCCGCCATCGCCCAGCTTGGCACACTTCCGCAACAAGGAAGCTGTCCAAATGGATACGTTGCGATTACACCAGTAGCTCCATTGTTCGCATCTTGTGAACTAGTTTCTCAACAACAGGGAGCTTGTCCAACTGGTTATCATTCTGTAACTCCAGTTGCTCCATTATTCGCATCTTGCGAAGTTGACACCCAAGTAGTTCCTGTCTTGACCGGTGGCGCTGGTACGATTGAAGACGCTGACTTTGTTTCTGGTCTTACCAACGAAGAAGTTGGTGAAGGATCAACCGATACAAAAGTCGCTGGTCTTGATATTGACGCCGACGAAGGCTCAGATCTTGAGCTTATGTCTGGACGTCTTGATTTCACACAAGGGACAGGAGCAACCAATGATTTTGAAGATTACGCCAAGGAAGTTTCTTTCTGGCTCGGATCAACTGAACTTGCTCGCGTAGACGGTGATCAATTCACTGATGACAATAACTATGACAAGACTGTTACTTTCGCCAGTGGCGCTATCATTAAGGCCGGAGGCACAGGTCAGCTTGTTGTAAAAGTTTCTGGTGTAGGTAATCTTGACACAGCTGATATAGGTGATGAATGGACAGTTGAGTTTGAAAATGTTCGATACCGAGACGCTTCAGGTGCTATCATCATAGATAGTGACACAGGAGACATCGGTGGTGTAACTCGAACATTCTCATTTGAGAGTTTCGCGACATCAACTGACATTGAACTTAAGATTTCAGAAGCAAATAACGATGCAGTTAATACGGCTCACATGATCAATGTGAATGCTACTGAAAAGACAAGCAATGTTACGCTTCTAGATTTTTGGTTGGAAGCACAAGGAAACTCTAATCTTGATATTAAGGAATTTGGTGCTGAATTCACGGTGACCACCGCAGCAGACGTTGACGATATGATCTCTGGTGGCACGTCACCTGCGGCATTTCTTGAGATTGCTGGCACAAAATATGGCACAGCAACATACCAGGATGGGGCGGGAACAACTCGCGACATTCTGTGGGATGACGTTAATTACACCATACCAGCCGGTCAAAAGGTTCGCGCAAAAATTATCGTTGATCTTCTCGCAGTTTCTGGAGACCTCAATGAAGGCGACACCATTCTTGCCCTCATTGACGAGGACGAGACTGATGATACAACCCTTGTGGATGTGAGAGATGAAACTAATACACAGCTCGTAGATGGGGATATTACTGGTACTGCAACTGGTGAAGCAAATCAAGTGTATGACGTAATCTTCACAGTAGCTACCAGCGGATGGACCAACACGCCTGTCAAGGTCGGAGGTTTTGCTGGTGAAGACGATGAAGTAACCTTTAACCTAGAGTACACAGTTACAGCAGTTGATGGTGATGTCTATATTGACAACACCTGTACTGAAGATGCTGATGGTGTTCTTGTTATCGGTGACGCTCCAGACGGCTTCGACTTCTTCCAGACAACTGGAACTGCCGCAAGCATACTTCTTACTTGTTCGCACACTACTGTGGGCGCAACAGCTCCAACTGCCGACTGGCTAGTCGTTAACGGTGAAAGCGAGATATTCAAGATTGCCATAACGGCGATTGCGGATGTCGGCACTAGCTTCGTTCAATTAGGTTGGGAAGGTATTGGTTGGAACGAGACCGATGCAGCCGGAGACAGACTGTTTGAAGGTTCTCTTGATGACACCTACAAGACAAACTCTATCTCTCTAACTAATAGATAAAGTTTGCTAGTAAGTAGAAAGACCTACGGCAAGACTTAGTCTTGACAAAGGTTTAGTTAAAGATTTTCAAGCTTCTAGATGGTCGAATATCTATTAGCAACAAAAAACCACCCCGAGGGGTGGTTTTTTGGTTTGTTCTTTATTACAATTTGTCGTGTCGACACCTGGTGTCGACATTTCCTCCCTTGATAAGGGGAGGGCAGAGAAGAAAAAGGTGCAGAAAAAGGTGTCAGGAACCTTTCTTTTTGGCCTACGAGAGGCCTGCGGCGAGACTTAGTCTTGACGCAAAGACAAGAAAGCGAGCTGGCGGAGCTTTCTTCCGAAGGCGACTTATTTAAGGAGAGGGTGCCGAGCGAAGCGAGGCGGGTGAGGTGGTTTTAGAGGCCTACGGCAAGGCCGGGGCTTGACGTGATATTTGTACGATGTAATTTATTTGTTTTTTGACTTTGGTTTGGGCGGGGGTATAATGGGTTTATGTTAACCGAGCAAGAAATTCAAAAGATTGTGGATGCCCATAAAGTAGTCTTTGCCACAAAGCAAGATTTTTTGGAATTTAAGGATGAAATTAAAAAAGATGTTGTCACTCTTACAGTCACAGTTGATGGGTATGCTAAGAAAGCTGATATGTATTTTCAAGAAATGCTCATGCTTTCGCATAAAATAGATCGTCATGAGCGCTGGCTTCTTCAGATTTCAGACAAGCTTGGGCTAAAACTCGAATATTAAAAAACAAGATATATTGAAGTCAAAACTTTAATAACTTGTTTAACAAAAAAGACCCCACGATGGGTCTTTTTTGTATTCTTTTCTTTTTTCTAATTTCTCCCCCTAACCTCTATGCCCTAGGGCTCCTAGAATTAAGAACCTCACCCCCCGCACCAGAAAGGAAAACTCTTTGACTTTTCCTTTCTGGTGCAGTATTCTTGAATTAGTCCGAACGCATTTTTCCGGAAAATTCCCCCGCGAAAATTCGGAAAGGCGGCGGAGCCGCACCGCTCAAAACCGCAAAAGAACCCGGAGAAAAACATCGGCTCGAACCATATTTAATTTTGGGGGAAGAAAATTTTTTAATCCTATGGAAACAGAAAATACAATTTTTAGTTACGCTGGCTTTTGGAAAAGATTTGCCGCTTTTATAATTGACATGTTCATTGTGTCTATTGGTGATTTTTTCATCGGTTTTATTTTTGGTATTCCCTACGATGTTCTCACTGGTAAAGCCGAGTTTGTTGGATTTGCCGACGATTATATTCTTAGTTTCATTTTGAGTTTTCTTCTTGTTTGGGTTTACCAAGCAGTTATGGAAAGTTCTGTTAAACAAGCGACACTCGGCAAAATGGCTCTTGGAATAATAGTTACTGATTTGTCTGGCAAGCGCGTATCTTTCGGAAAGGCATCGGGTCGCTATTTTGGGCAGATACTTTCCGGGTTTATCCTCGGCATAGGATTTCTCATGATTGCTTTTACCGCAAGAAAGCAGGGACTTCACGATATAATGGCAGGGTGTCTTGTTGTTAATAAAACGCACAACTCTTAAATTTGAGGAAGAAAAGGTGTCAAAAAAAAGTGTCAGAAAAAAAGGTGTCAGGCTGAGACAAAGGGGTCAGGTACCTTTGATTGTACAGCAAGTCATTATTAGCGATTTTAACAAAACCTTAGAGAATGAACTTAACAGGCGATTAGTTTAAACTGCTTAAATCCAGTATTTTTTCCGCCAAACTCCAATTAAGCAGGTTGAACCTGCTTAATTGTATAAAAACACCAAATTTAAAGCCGGTTATCCGCGAAAAAAAGTCAAGGATAATCCTTGACTTTTCACGTTTATCTATGGAATCTTTGAGCCCTCACTTGATTTAGCTTGAATTTATGTTATTATTGCATTATGTCAACAATTATATTACCCAAAATAAAATATGAAGTTTTGGAGAAAAAAGCGAATCTCTATGACCGTTTTTTTAAGAGAATTGCGCGTTCTTTTTTTGAGACAGAAGATTACTCTGCAGCAAGAATCAGGGAGTTTATGAAAGAGGATAAATTGAGCAAAAAAACATCAGCCAAAATCAGAAAAATTTTGAGTTCATAATCTTAGCTTTATGAAAAGAGTTTTTCTTGACGCTAATATTTATTTTGCTGCTGCCGGGTCGCCTAATGGCGGTTCAGCCTTAATCTTGTCATTGGCCAAGAAAGACAAAATAAAAACAGTCACTGTCTATCATGCGTTAGCTGAAGCTGAAAGAAATATTGGAAATAAACTTGGTTCCGAATATTTGTTAAACCATTACAAGAACATTTTATCGAGCCAGCCAGATATCCAAAGCTTAGATTCTTTAACTTTGGAAACTATTTTAAGGATGGAAAATTTTTTACCGGCTAAAGATATTCCAATCTTGGCCGGCGCAATTTTAAGCAAGGCTCATGTTTTGCTGACTTTAGACAAGAAAGACTTTTTAAATAATCAAAAATTAAAAAATACTAAATTACCTTTTGAGATTTTAAATCCCGAAAAATTCCTACAAAAATATTTTTAATCTTATACTTTTAACTATGTCAGATTAAGTATCCGCAAGAACCGTTCTTGCGGAAGAAAAGATATTGGAATCAAAGGATCAAAGGCAGATCAAAGGGGTCAGGTACCTTTGACCTTTGACCTTGCTTTTAAAAACTTTGGTAAAAATTTTATGGCCGTTACATTCATTAAGGAAAATGACGACGTGGTCGTAATTACACAGCATTGGGTTGCGAAAATTAAGAAACAATAGTAGTATATAAACATGAAGATTACTTATGATAAAAAAGTTGATGCCCTAAATTTAACCCTCAAAGAAGGGGTGGTTAAAAAGACCGTTGAGGTTTCACCGGAGATTTTTGTCGATCTTGATAAAAATAACAATCCTCTTTATTTTGAAATAATTGGCGTCAGTGAAAAAATTGGCAAAAAGTTTTTTAATGAACTTACTATTGGTAAAAAATCTTTTAAGGTTCCCGCTCTTGCTTAAAGCTTAAAATTAGAACAGTGAAAAAACCGCTATTCTTTTGATCGCGGTGTTTAAAAGGTTGTTTTTACAAACCATGCAAGAATAAGACTTCTTGAAAGAAAAATATCAGTCTCTCTCATATTTTATTATCTATGAAAATAACTTACGACAAAATTGCAGATGCCATGTATATTTACCTCAATAAGGCAAAGGTAGCTAAAACAATTAAAATGGCAGACAAATTATTGGTTGATCTTGATAGGAGCGGAAAAGTTCTGGGTATCGAAGTTCTCGATGCCTCCTCTCAAATCAAGCAAAAGAAGCCAGCCGAATTGAGAATAAGAATTCCAGCTTTTTCTTAGAGGGAATTCATTTAGTTTCGCAAGGACGATCCTTGCGAGTTTCCACGAACTTTTTTGTGGAATTACCTGTTGGTCATTAATTCTATGTCTACATGTCAATACCTGGTGTAGACACCAGGTATTGACACTTTTTTGACTTTGGTTTGAGGGAGGGTATAATGGGAATATGCATATCACTAAGTGCGATATTTGTAAAAAACAACTAAAAGATAGAAATGACTCCGTAAGGGCAGGCATAGGTCTTTTTCGCGAAAAAGACCTATGCCCAGACTGCGGAAAACCAATTTTAAACTTTTTGAAGAAACATAAGCTTATTAAGGAAGAAAAAAAATAATATGGCTAATGAAAATAACAAAGAAATAACCAACCAGCAACTTTTAGAATCCATCACTAAAGGTTTTTCTCGTGTTAATAAAAAGATAGATGAGAAAATTGGCGGACTTGATAAAAAGATAGATGAGAAAATTGGCGGACTTAATAAAAAGATAGATACCAGGATTGATGAAGTTTTAGCATCTGTCAGCCGAAGTTTTACTAATGTAGAAACCAAAATGGCCACCAAAGAAGACATCAAGGCCATTAGAGCTGAAATGACCACCAAGGAAGATTTACGATCTTTCAAAGAAGAAACCAAGGAAAACTTTAAGGAAGTTAATGAAAAATTAGATCTTGTAATTGAAGATGTGGCTGGTCATAGTGAGCGCATTGAAGTTTTAGAACAAAAAGTTGGAATTTAATTTATGTTAAACAAACACCCCAGTACTACAAAAATTTATCGAATGCATAAATTTTTGAGTACGGGGCGGGAAGTGGTGATACGGACTTTATAACTTTATGAACTTTATAACTTTATAACTACTATTGTATGTTAAACAAACATTTTTTTAAGTCTCTTTTTGGATTCATTGCCATACTTTTCATTGGCTTGGTTATTTTATTTGTTCTAAACGAATATGATCGTTCGGGTTCGGACTTTAAGGCGACAGTCGAGCCCACCCGTTGACCCCCACACCTTTCGTTTTATTGTCTCAAATCATATATTCTATGTACTACATGTATATATTAAAAAGTAAAAAAGATGAGAAATTATACATTGGCTCCACAAATGATTTGAGACGCAGGCTTTCAGAACATAATGCGGGTGAAGTGTCTTCTACCAAACCAAGAAGACCTTTTGATATTAGGTATTATGAAGCATTCTATAGTGAAAGTGACGCAAGAAAAAGAGAAGCATCTCTTAAAAAAGACGGCAAAGCATTGGGGCAACTAAAAAGAAGAATTTCTGAAAGCCTGGAATAAAACAAAAGGTGTGGGGGTTGACAGATAATAAATTTTAAATAGAATTTGAATATATCGATTACGATATATTGACGTCGCTCGGACATAGTGAAAGTAAACTTTCACTTGCTCCTCGCTAGTCAATATAAGGTCAAAGACGACAGGCGGTTAAATTAAGTCCTGTCTAGGCAAAATCTCTTTAGACCTTTATGGGTCGATTTTTTATTAACAGTTGATAGTCAATAGTTTTTAGTTTATAGAATTTATCACTACCAACTATAAACTACCAACTATAAACTAGCTCATGATTACTAAAGAAAAAAAAGGAGAAATTCTGAAAGCCCTCCAAGATATCGTGAAAAAGGCCAAGACAATAGTTTTCGTCAATTTTCACGGCCTGCCGGTCAATGAAACTGTTTCTCTTAGGAAAATTTTAACTAGAGAGAAAGTCGGCTACAAGGTGGCCAAGAAAACTCTCATTAAGCGAGCTTTAGAGGCGGGAAAGTACGAGGGGTCTATGCCGCCTCTCGACGGCGAGATTGGCCTGGCCTATTCAGAGGCAAGCGATTTGCTCGCGCCCGCTCGCGAAGTCTTTAATTTCGGCAAAGATAAGTCTTTGCAGATCGTCGGAGGAGTCTTTGAAGGAAAATTCTTGGATGCTGCCGGCATGCTCGGAATCGCCGCCATTCCGCCGATTAAAATTCTTTACGGGCAGTTGGTTTCGTTGTTATCCTCGCCTTATCGCAGTTTGGTGGTGGCCCTAAACCAAATCGCTCTATCTAAAGAAAAATCATAGAGCGATTTGGTCGTCAGATTACGAAGTCGAGAAAGTAAGGAGTAAAAAGTAAAAGGTAAAAAGTAATTAATAATTTAATACAAATACCACGAATCTTTCCCCGCTTTTCGATCGAAAAGCGGGGACAAATACCACGAATATTTATTATTAGTGGTATTCGATTGAGATTAGTGGTATTAGTGATTTATGCAAAAAGATTTAATTGAAAAAATTGAGAAATTATCAGTTCTTGAACTTAATGAATTAGTCAAAGCCCTGGAAGAAAAGTTCGGTGTTTCCTCCGCCGCCATGGCCGCGCCCGCCGCCGGAGGCTCCGGCGAGGCAAAGGAGGAGAAAGACAGCTTTACAGTTAGCCTAGCGGGAGCCGGCGATAACAAAATAGCCGTGATGAAAGTCATCAAAGAAGCTCTGGCTCTTGGGTTAAAAGAAGCTAAGGACTTAGTTGACGGCGTGCCGTCTGTTTTGAAAGAAGGCATGAAGAAAGCCGAAGCCGAAGATTTAAAGAAGAAGATCGAGGCGGCTGGCGGCAAAGTGGAATTGAAATAGCAACTAGCACCTAGCACCTAGAACCTAACCCATCATGGATATTTTGGAAAAATTATTTGGTAGTCCGGCCCGAGTCAAGCTCATGCGGCTTTTTCTGTCTAATCCGGAAGCCTTTTTTGAGGTGGGGGAAATTGCCCGCCGGACCAGAATAAGCAAGGCGGGTCTTAGGAGAGAAATTAATCTGCTCCAATCCGCCGGCCTGATCAAAAGAAAAAAAGTTAACCCTCCTTCGCATCCTCCTTCGCACAAGGCTTCGGACGGACACGGTAAAGCTACGGGAGGGCGAAGAAAAATAACCAATTGGTATTTAAACTTTGATTTTCCCTATCGAGAGAATCTTAAAACCTTGCTTTCTTCCGACACTCTTTTGAAAAAAAATGATATTGCCAAAGAGTTCAAGTCGGCCGGCAAAATTAAGCTCCTGCTTGTCTCCGGGCTGTTTATTGGGAGCCAACCTGC
>Ga0209542_10016700_pt1 | contig 12136 bp, 12 predicted proteins | sample RifCSPhighO2_01_FD_184028 | JGI IMG/M metagenome (GOLD analysis project Ga0209542, IMG submission 184028) | Soil microbial communities from Rifle, Colorado - Rifle CSP2_plank highO2_0.1 (SPAdes) (version 2) | ecosystem: Environmental > Terrestrial > Deep subsurface > Rock core/Sediment ...
TTATCCTTGATTTTAGGCCAGGCTTTTTTAACCTCCTCCCTATCTAGTTTTTCCCCATCTAAACCATAATTTATAAGCTGTGTAATTCTCCACAATTTATACTTTTTAGGATTACTTTTTTTAAACTCCTCTTCATCAGTAGACCAGTTGTACATTAGTTAATTATATCACAAAATGAGGCTAAAGTTGTGGAGGTTCAACTCCTGTTCCTGGCACAATATTTTTTTGAAGCTAAAAATTCTCATAATTTTCTGATTTAACAAACTTAGCTTCAAATTTAGGTTCAACTCCTCTGTTGGGTAAGTTACTCTTTATCTATTTTTAGTTTGCCCAAAATAATATTCTAACAGAACCCTTTTTACTGCTAATTCTTGTTCTCTAAACATTAAATAAACTTGTGAGAAATCTCTTCTATTAATTTCTCCCCATATGAATGCATGTGGGTGTCCTTCTATATGCTCTTTGAAAAAATTTACTCCCTCTACATCTAATAAAGAAGTTTGCCCAGGAGTAAAAGACAAACGTGGTATAGAAATTCGTTGAGATATTGGTATAGCATGATTGAAGGTTTGCATAGGGACCATTTTACCGTCTTGACCAAATTCCAAATAACCAGAACCACTATCATGTAAGCTACGCGAAGAGGGTTTTTGGCTTTTAAATACAGCAATAGCATATTCATCTGCAAAAGTATCACAATAAAATCTTGCAGATTTAATTAAATCATTACCATTTACTCTAACTCTAGCATTTAAACCTACCAAAAAGGCTGCTAGGTTATCTATATCTCCATTAGCCGTACAAACTCTATAATAATCGGGATCTTCTCTATAGCCACTTCTATCAAATGGTTCTCCGTTTAATACATTTCTAGGAATTAATTTATCATTTGTATTAATAACTGAACCAAGACCTATATGAAAGTAAGAGCCCCTTAAATAAAGATTAGAAGTTTTAGTAAGGCTTTCAAATTCCGCTGTATTTAATAAGTTTTCAGTGGCCATAACATAATTATATCAAACTATAGGTTTGGATTCATCTCCTCTTCCTTAAAATGATTAATGGCTATAATGAGAGCAGTTTTATCTTTGGAATTATCTGGAGATGTTAGGTAGGTTCCAACATCGTTCCAGATGGTGCACTACCAGATTAGCTGAATTTTTGGACTGCAGATTGATGGGCTGAGGATTCCAGGGAGTCATCTAAAGGCTTAAGAGTAATGTCTTTTCTATATTTAACTTCTAAAGCCTTTTTAAGGAGCCAATCAGCTAATACTGGGTTTTTTGGAAGTAAACTTCCATGCATATAACATCCTATGGCATTTTTATAAATGCAGCCTTCAGTTTTATCCTTACCATTATTCCCAAAACCTTTTATAACCATTCCAAGGGGCAAAGCACCCCTTTTTAAATAAGTTTTACCAGAATGATTCTCAAACCCTACTAATTTACCAAATTGAGTTTGGATGACAATATTACCAATCATACGATCATTTGATGCTTCTGTATAAGACTGGAAAATATTAATTCCAGGAAGAGGCTTGCCCGCCTTGCCCGACGCAAGTCGAGGCAGGTAGAATTCTCCCAGTAATTGATATCCCCCACAAATAGCCAAAATAGGTACTCCTTTTTCAACTTCTGCTTTTAAGACTGTAGCCTTTTTTTGTAAGTCCTTGGCCACTTCTATCTGTGCTTGATCTTGCCCCCCGCCAAAGAAAAATAAATCAACAGTTCCTGGCTTCAAACTATCACCTATGGAAATATGTTTAACTTCCACATCAATCCCCCTCCACTCTGCACGTTTAGTTAAAGCAATAATATTGCCTGTATCCCCATAAATATTCATTAAATCAGAATACAGGTATCCAATTATTAGTTTCATGATTCTTTCGTGGCAAGTATTCCCCAAACACCTGCTGTTAATGCTAATGTGCCTATTCCTTCAACAACATGACCGCTGGCTATTATGCTTATACCGACATAACTTGTTGCCAAAAGAGCAAACGCTTCTACTAAAGGCCTTTTTGGGATAGGTTCCTGTGGTGGTTCTGGAGAGCGGATGCTCTCGCTTTCATTTCTCATTCCAATACTCCTTCTTAAGCCCTATTTTAGCCAATATCCTTTGTAAGTCTAACATAGCAGTATATGTAGGAAGGATATAAAGGGTGCCTTTGAGGCCCTTTCTAGCTTGTCTGAGGGCATTTTCCAAGCTTGGATCTACTATAATTTGTTTAGGTTCAAAGCCTGCATATTTTAGCCTGAGTGCCATGTCCTGGGCACGGGAACCGGAGACAAAGAGATTGCTTCCCCCTGATCTAGTCCGGGGTCGCAATGACGGAGTAAGGAGTTTCTCAAAGTCGCCGTCCCAGATCCAAGACACATCTGTACCATCTGCTAAATTATCATTTAGAGCTAAGAGTATTCTGTCCTGCTCTTTTATGGTTGGAGCTATTGTTTTAAAAACTTGGGTGGCTCCTTCAGGGTTCTTAATAAGAAAAATATATCCAAAAGGTAATTTTTCAACTCTGCCAAATGTTGAGGTGAAAGTTTTTAATGAAGAAATCATTTTATTAGTGTCAAAGCCTAACTCATGTCCTGCATAAAAGGCTGCTAAAAAATCATAAATATGATAAAGGCCTGGCAGCGGTAGTTTAACTGGGTAGGATTTATTGTGAACAACAACATCAAATGAAGAACCTGAAAGACCATTTAATTTTACATTCTTTATCCAACAATTAAGCTGTTCTTTTTTACCAGGGATCTCACCTTTAATTTTTTGGTTTTTTACTCCAAATTTAAATGAGCCTAATTTGGCAGTATTAGCATCATCACCATTTACTAAAACAATAGTTTTTGGATCAAGTTTTTTTAAAGTTTCTGCCCATTTCTTAACAACACTATCTACTTCTCCATATCTATCAAGCTGATCTCTGAAAATATTTAAGAATACAACAATATCTGGATTTAACTTTGGAGCTACATTATTAAAAGCAGCCTCATCCAACTCCCAGATGCCTAAATCAAGGGTATAGGGTTTAGGGTACAGGGTATAGTTAGAAATCAGAGCTGAGGCAATCCCGCGTTCTAAATTGGATCCAGTGTGGTTTCTGATAACTTTAAGGCCTCCTGCTTTGGCAAAATGGGCAATCATCCTACTGGTGGTAGTTTTACCATTAGTTCCAGTGATAATAATATTTTTGGGGATTTTTTTGGATAATTTTGAAACTAAATTTGGATCAACTTTTAGCGCATATAGACCTGGAGCAGCTGACCCACCACCTATTTTTAAAAGTCTGGTAATTTTAGCTATAGCTTTTCCTAAAATAATAGCTGGGATGTGCATCACTTAGGCATTTTACCAGAAGCAGCTGCTATTTTAATAATGCTTATATCTGCTTCTCCTAAGGAATTATCTACCTGATAATTTTTAGAAAATCTTTCCAAATCATTCATAAAAAAGGTGACAGATTTAGCCCAGTGTGGAGATGCAGCATATTTTCTATTCATTTTATAAGGCTCAGATAAACCGATATTAACATAATTTTCTCTTAAACCTTTAGAAACTGTAAAAATACCATCTGTCCAGGATTGAAATCCTAAAGCCTGATTCCCATAAACTCCCCATCCCCAGCCATTAAATCCACCAGGAATATGTTTACCAAAAGTAGATTCTGTACCAGCAATAGCTGCCACTAGCCTCCAGTCAAGGTTGTATAAATTAGCAGCATCAATAAAGTCTTGAGCATGATACTGCAGAGGAGAGTTATGTTTGGCTAAATATTCATTTAATATTTCAGCTTTTGGGTCTAACTTTTTAGCATCAGCTAGGAAGTCAGGCTGATATGTTGGAGTTTCAGAATTCAAGATCTCATCTGTTCTAACCCAGGTAAAGTTTAGGGCAAGGAGAAGAGTGATTACTAAAAGAATTGATAACTTAAAAATAAGTTTTTGCATAGGTTTCCTTAAAAAGAAAAAACTCCGATTTACCTCGGAGTTGAACTACATAGTATACCAAATTTAACCCGTAAAGTCAAACTATGGGTCTTTAACGGAGGTCTTCCATGAAGGAGTTAACACCTTTAGCCCAGGTACCACCTATGGCTAAGGAAGGAGGGGTGTATTTGGCCATAATTTGGACTGGATTTTTAAGGCCGGCATCTAAATAATCTTCTCTTAAAGCTCTTCCCACTCTTTCAATTCCCTCTTCCCAAGTTCCAAACCTGGTGACTAATTTTCCATAAATCCCATAGCCAAAAGGATTAAAGGAATCTGTGATAACTTTTTTACCCCCGTTAGACTCCTGCATGGCTATAGCAGGCAGTAATCTGTAGTCCAGTTTGTATTTGTCAGCCACTGTGATAAAGATATCTCCGTATTTTGAAAGTGGTGCCTTGTGCCCCTTAAAAAAATCTTCTATTATTTTTGCCCTGGCATCTTTCAATCCTATGCTGGAAGAAACTTCTATATCATCTTTTGGTAAAGCTGTATAAAGCTTAAAGGTTTGAATTTGGGGCTGCATAATTTTGGGGGTGGAAAGATAAATTAAGAAAAGAAGTGAAAATAATAATGTAGTCACAGCTGATCCATACCATGCTGCTACTAAGGTAGTATTTTTGTCCATCTGCAAAATTTAGCGTCTTCTACATTAAGCAAAAAGGGTGTTGAAAGTCAAGTCTCTAGGATCGCTTTGGCCAATTTTTGAGAGTCATGTCTAAATAAATGTTCTCTTATATGATAGATGGCAAGTGGTTCTTTAATAATCTTAATGCCTGGGGCAATTTTAGAGCAGATTTCAGAATCAACTTCCACAGGCTGTTGTTTATCCTTTTTGTATACTTTTAAGACTTCCTTATCCAATCCATTAGAGTTGGCAATCATGATATCAATATTCTTGTCTCCTCCCAGGTAATAAATAAAAGCCTTAAGATAATCAGAGGCCTTAAAATTATCTGTTTCCCCTACTTTAGTCATTAAATTTAAAATCAAAATGATTTTGGCATTTGAGCTTTCTATAGCCTCTCTTATTCCTCCAACCAACAGGTGAGGCAAGATAGAGGTATATAAATCCCCTGCAGAAAAAACAATCTTATCTGCCTCAGTAATAGACTGAATAGCATCTGGATTTGGGTCAGCATTTGTTTCAAAATAAATTCTGTTTATTTTTTCTTTTGGATTATAATTTTTATCTTGGCCCCTTAAATCTATTTTTGATTCCCCATTAATTTCTTTGCCACCCTCTAAGTGAGCCATTAAATTGAGTTCAGAAATACTGACAGGTAAAACTTTAGCTCTGATTCTAAAAAGCAGTCTTTCAGCTTCTGTGCCTCTGTCTGGTCCTTTATAAATTTGTTCAAGTCTGGCTGCAATTAAATTACCCATGCTATGACCACGAAGAGGGCCCTTTATATCAATCAGCCTGTCTTCAAAAAGCTTTTGGGCAACCTGTCTTTGTTTACTATCTTCCATTAAAGCCAAAAGACACTGTCTGATATCTCCAGGAGGCAGCACTCCCAATTCTGTCCTAAGCTTGCCGGAAGATCCACCAGAATCCCAGGTTCCAACAATAGCAGTAATATTTTCAGGCTGGTTTAGTTCAACTAAACCCCTAAGAAGGGAAAAATGACCTGTTCCCCCACCAAAAGTGACAATTTTTTGTTTAAATGAATATGTCTTACCGTTAGTTGCCATTTAACTGTGTATTATATCATTACAAATGAAGGGATGATAAAATAGGTTCAATCTGCCGAGGTGGTGAAACGGTATACACGCTATCCTCAGACGATAGTGAGCGTAAGCTCGTGGAGGTTCAAATCCTCTCCTCGGCACACGGAAGTCTAGTGACTTTATCGAACCCCAGAATAGCTTGATATAATGGGCTAATCTGGTGATTCAAGGTGCCATTGTAGCTCCAAGCAACCCCAGTGGGATAGATTGAACCAATAAGCACTTTTATTTGTCCTAAGCTCGATCTTTTGTAAGTTTCTCCTAAGTCTGCTAGTAGTGTCTTTATAAAAGAAGTCAGCTTATCAATATTGTATTTATCAAATAGTGCATCTTCTTTGGCTATCTGAGCCTTTGTAATCTGATTTTCTATCTCCTTACTTTGTTCCTTAAATATCTCGTCTGAATAAATCCCGGATAGGTTTTTGTCAACTAAAGTTTTTCTAAGAGCTTTTAATCTTATTATTTCGTTTTCAGCCTCGCCTCTTATCTTATTTAACCTTAATAATCTCTCATGGTAATTTTTATACATAAACTCAATAAAGAGATTTAAACACTCCTTTTTAGGTGTTGTCTCTTTCAAAACCTTAATTAGTGCATTATCTAAGTCCTCAACCTTAATTGAGGCAGTTGTACAGTGTCCACCACACCTGTAATATCCATATTTCGCATGCCTTCCTTGACTCCATCCACCTGTTAAGCCCATCCCACATTTACCACACTTGATCACCCTTCTTAAAGGAAAATCAGGATTTAGATGTTTTCTAGTTGCTAAAGCTAGCTTATTAGGGTTTCTACCATCTAGAATTGCCTGGACTTTATAAAATATCTCTTCTGTAATCATAGGCACATGTTGACCTTTAACCTCTTCTTTATAAACTCCAGAAGTTAAAACACCCATATAGAATTTATTTCTAAAAATTTCATTAACTCTTTGACGGATTAAGGAGTATTCTCTTTTACCTCTTTTATGTTTTAAGCCCCAATCAGTCATAATATTTGCCATTTCCTCCATTGATTTGGTTCCGGTAGCCACTAAATTCCAAGCCTCAACCATCTTATCCCAAATAGCAGGATCTTTTACCGCATATCCAGCCTGAACTGTATAACCTAGTGGAACCATGCCCGTAACAATTCTTCCTGAGAGAAACCTAGCTCTAAGTCCATTTCTAGCTCTTTCTGATCTTATATCGTTATCTAGCTGGGCGAAACCAGCCAGAATTGTTTCTACTAACTTTTCAGTGGGGCTATCCCCAGTAGGTTCTGTTGAAGAAATGATTGTTACTCCATTTTCAGATAGTTTTTTTCTGATAGCTAAGTAATCTGCTGTTTGCCTAGAAATTCTGTCAATTCGATAGACAAACATAGCTTGAATTTTATTTTTATTCTTTCGGCAATATTCAAGGAGGTTTATGAGTACGGGTCTTCCTAAAATAGTTTTAGCTGATCTGCCTTCTTCTCTAAAAACCTCAATGATTTCATAGCCCCTTTTTTCAGCTTCTTTTCTACATAAATCTTCTTGAGTATCTAATGAGAAATTATCAACTTGTTCTTCTGTTGAGACCCGGAGATAAATTATGGCTCTTTTCCCGTCAGCATGAATTACATTTTGCCCAAAACTCATACGCCCCCTTTCTCGTGAAGAAGTTCTTTTAAAGTTTTCCCTTTGAAAATTTCTCTTTCAAAATCATCCAACCAACTATTCACCAGGTATTGAAATTCCGCTACTGTATCTCTCAGTTGTTGAGGGCTTAAACTTTCAGTTAATGATCCTAATATCTCCTTAGCTTTTTGGATATTCTTTTCATCAAATTGTTGCTCTGGAAATAAGGTATCTAGGACATTGACTACAGCTTTTGAGCTTTCTAATTGTTGACTAGGGGTCTTTTCTACAAGGGGTGATACTTCATTTAAAATCTCTATTGCAGGTGTAACAATTTGTTCTTCTGTTATAAGTAATTGTTGTTCGGCAGTTTCCATAGTTTAAGTCCTGAAAATGGTTAAAATTGAGGCTAAACTAATCATATATGACTAGTATATAACCATATATGGTCAGTTGTCAAGATAGAGAATTGTAAGAAGATTAAGCCTAATTTGCCCTGTTGCAATTTTATGTTCAGGGTATATAATCGGGCTAATCTGCCTACCTGCCAATTTAAAGGTAATATGGTAGATAAGCCTGCGGACATTTATTCCAAAGAACTTCTTAAAAACTTCTCTGACGGGAATTATTTAGCTGTTATAAAAGACTTCTTCTTACTTGTCTGGACTTTTTTTCCTCCTTTTATAACCAAGCCTATCTCAGATTTTGTAGGATTTATAATCAACTTGTTCTCTTATTTGCCTTATTTATATTTATTAGTAGTTTTTGTTTTAGGGTTACTGGCAATCCGTTTAATTCTAAGACTTAAAAAGATATTTAATGAAGAATCAGTGCTTTTAGAAATAACCCCTCCTGCATATATTGATAAATCAGCTTATACTACCCAGAGGTTATTTGAGATCCTCCACCAGGAGCTTAATTGGGACAGATCATGGATGGATAAGTTATTAGGAAGAAAGTTGAAGCTCTCATTTGAAATAGTATCAAGTTTACATACAGGTATAAGATACTTGGTTAGAACTACACCTAATGAAGCACCTAATGTTAAAAAACACCTAACCTCATTTATGTCTTCTTTAAAGATTAAAGAGGTTGAGGATTATATTGAAAAGAAAAAAGGCTTGAGGAAAAAAGTTTTAGAATTCGGTCTTAAAAAACATTTTGCCTATCCACTGCAAAAACTGGATATGTTTATAGAGCATGACCCAATAGCTTTTTTAACAGGTATGATGACAAAATTATCCCCTGATGAGTTAATTTCCTTTCAAATTGTTATTTCTCCAACTAAAACTAATGAAACAAACAAAATCAATAACATGATTTTGGGTAATGAAAATGTCTTAAAGTATTTAGATAGAATTAGATATCCAGCATTCCTTATTCCAATTACTTTTACTATTAGTATTTTAATAAAGATGTGCCTTGAGATAGGTAAACAAGTGGAATGGTTTCTAAATTCTATTGCTCATAGTAAAGCTAGACCTTCATATGCTGCATCTCCTGATTACCAATTTCAGCAAAACCAATTTCAATACCAAATGCAACTTAGGCCAGCCAGAGTAATCACTCCATTTGAAGAAGAAACTGTTAAATCAATTAAGGAAAAGATTGATCAGCCTTTATTTGAAACATCACTTAGATTACTAGCTATAGTCTCAGATAAAAAATCACTAAATCAAAGAACTAAGGGCTTTACCTCAACTATGACTTCTTTTTCTGTTCCTAAATATCAATCAATAATTGTTAAAAACAATATTCCCTTAATTTATGATTTAGTCTTTGGAAAACTAAAGATGTTAAATTTCCAGAAAAGATTGCTGTCTTTAGTTTCTGATAATGGTTCATCACTGCTATCTGCTTCAGAAGTATCAAGTTTCTACCATTTTCCCTTTACCAGGACTACTCAAACAGAAAATATTGTTAAATCATACTCTGATGATTTATCAGCTCCTTTGTCTTTAAAACAAGGCAGGGATTTAGCAGTGGTGTTTGGAGTAAATAGGTATGGGGGTGATGAAACACCAATTGGACTAACTGAAGAGGAAAGAAAAACTCATGCCTATATTATAGGAAGAACTGGTGGAGGTAAAACCACTCTGATGTCTTCAATGGCTATTCAGGACATTCTAAAAGGTGAAGGTTTGGCTTTTATTGACCCAGATGGTGATGTATCTGAGCTTTTAGTATCTTCTATTCCAAAGGAAAGGATAAATGATTTTGTCTACTTTAATCCCCGTGATATGGATAACCCAATCGGTATTAACCTTTTAGAGCTGACACCGGGATTATCTGAAAATGAGGCAGATTTGGAAAAAGAAGTAGTGGCAGAAGGGGTTATCTCTTTATTTAGAAAAGTATTCTCCAAAGATGAAAGAATAGAAGCTCACAGAATTGAATATATCCTAAGAAATGCCATTCATACTGCTTTTACTATCCCAGATAGGACAATATTTACAGTTTATAAACTGCTAAATAATCCAACCTATTTAAAATCTGTTATTAAAACCTTAGAAGATCCTGATTTATTAGATTTCTGGAAGAATGAATTTGGTAGGGCTGGTGATTACCAGATAGTTAAAATGGTAGGTGGAGTAACAGCTAAAATTGGTAGATTTTTATTTTCTCCCATTGCCAAAAGAATTTTAGAGCAGCCAAAATCTACTATCAACTTTAATGAGATATTAAATGGCAAAATTCTAATCTGTAATTTATCAGCCGGAAAACTAGGTGAAGATACATCAAAGTTACTTGGGACAACAATTCTAACTAAAATTCAACAAGCAGCCCTTAGAAGAGCAGAGATACCTGAGGAAGATAGAAAACAATTCCACTTATATGTTGATGAGTTTCAGGACTTTGCCACATTATCTTTTGCCAAGATGTTATCGAGGGTTAGAAAATATGGAATGGATATTTGTATGGCAGAGCAATCAACTGCCCAACAAAGTGATGACAATATTGTCAGTACCATCTTAGCTAATGTAACTACTTTAATTAGTTTTAAAACAGGGAATCCAGAAGATGAAGAGTTAATGCTTGCTCAATTTGCACCGGCTGTAAAGATGGGACAAATTATGAATTTACCAAGATATAAATTCTATATTAAGGTTTCAGCAACTGATGCAGAGGCAGCCTTTTCCGGTGAAACCATTAAGATAAAAATAGATAAGGATTTAGAACTTATTAAAAAACTTATTGACTCATCCAGAAAAAATTATGCCATAAAATATGTAAGAGCTCAGAAAAAAGTTGAAGTAAAAGAAGAAAATACTAAACCAGCTAATGATAAATTAGATAAAAATACCACAAATACAACTCCTAAAGGTGGTTTACCTAAGAAGAACAGGTAATAATAATTATGCCCTAGGGGTTAGGGCTAAAATTGACTAAAAATGAAGCTAAAGTTGACAAAAACACATCCTTTCTTTATATATACTACTAGATTAGTTTAATCTGCCCTCTTATTTAGTCTATTAAAACTCCTACCCTAATCTTAAAATAAAAACCTAAAACGAACTATTAAAAATACTTACATGGAAATACCACCTCATTCTAAAAAACAAGATGATATTATTTTCTATCTCTATCAATTCAGATACTTACTTATTAAACAACTAATAAAATTATTTGAACATAAAGATAAAAAAAGATTACAAATTGCATTAAATGATTTAGTCAGCAAAAAGTTTATAACTTATATAGAGGATAAAGAAATTGCAGATGGTTATATTTATTGTCTGGATACAAAGGCAAGGTACATCTTAAAAGAAGAAAGCAGCAAAGAAGATAGTAATATTGATGAGGACTTTTTGGACAGGTTATATAAAGAAAAAACAAAAGAGGTCCCATTTATCAAAAGAAATTTATTTATTGCAGATATATTCCTCTTCTTTCTATCCAGGAAAACAAAGGGGCAGGTATTAAACTTTTTTACTAAACAAGAACTTGGCAGTTGTGAATATTTTCCTGACCCATTGCCAACTGCCTATATTGAGGAAATAGATGGTGCTGATACTAACAGATATTTTCTAGACTACTATGACGATTATACCCCTCACAAGGTCATAACAGAAAGAGTTACTTATTATCTTAACTACTGCAAAGGTGGTGATTGGCAGGCAAATACTAATAATGCTCCTTTTCCTACCATTCTGTTTGTTCTCCCCTCAGATAAGAGGAAATACCATATTAAAATGTTCAGCCAGGCAATTTTAACTAAAAATATAGGAGATGATATTGACCTATTTTTAACTACTAAAAGGGAAATAAGGACAGGTCAAGTTAATTGGGAAGAAATTAGACCAGAAGAGTAAACCTGCCGCCGGGGAAACAGCGGCAGGTCTAAATATTAATACTGTCCTTCGTGTAGCCTTTTAATTTCTGAAAGCTTGCACGGTCTAAAGTACATATCCCTTTCAACACCTAAACCCATAGGACCTTTTAATCCTTGTAGCTCGGAAAGAGTGAAATATCCTAACTCATTCTCATGACCAATAACATAACCAAAGAAGGTATCTTTTCCGTCAAATTCTATGGCGTACCATGTCCAGTTAGTCCAGACAGCAAAGAATTTACAGATAACAATGGGGTCATCTTCATCTTCCTGCGTATATAAAAAGGGTAACTTTGTTGTTAATTCTTTTGTCAAAAGTTGCATTTAGTTCACCTCCTTTCCTGGCCTTTACCTAGAAAATATTTTTTCTGGTAGCAGCCTGCCTGCTACCAATACCTGAAGTTTTTAAGCGGGGTGAGGATTACAAGGGCGAGGCAACGACCTCGTTTATCTAGACCCTTGTAATCTGAGGGGTGCAAC
>Ga0209542_10016701_pt1 | contig 12136 bp, 18 predicted proteins | sample RifCSPhighO2_01_FD_184028 | JGI IMG/M metagenome (GOLD analysis project Ga0209542, IMG submission 184028) | Soil microbial communities from Rifle, Colorado - Rifle CSP2_plank highO2_0.1 (SPAdes) (version 2) | ecosystem: Environmental > Terrestrial > Deep subsurface > Rock core/Sediment ...
AGTTGATATAATAATTTATGAGGCTCAGGCATACAATAAAGCCCTAGCTGAAGCTTTGAAAGAAATGCCCGAGTTTAAAGTTCCGGAGTGGTCACTTTTTGTTAAATCCGGACCGAGCAAACAAAGACCCATTAACGATGACGATTTCTGGCACAAAAGAGCAGCAAGTATTCTAAGGCAAATTTACAAGAAAGGTGTTGTTGGAGTTAACAGACTTAGAACAAAATACGGAAGCAGAAAAGATAGGGGAATGAGGCCCCCAGAATTCAGAAGAGCTGGCGGGAAAATAATAAGAACAATACTTCAGCAATGTGATGCTGCCGGTCTTACAGAGGCTAGTATAGACAAAAGGAAAGGAAGAAAGTTAACAAAAAAGGGCATTGAATTTTTAGAAGAAATTAAAGTGCCAAACAAGGAGAGCAAGTAAAATGGGCGACGATTTTTTAACAACATACACTCCTGAAAGTAAAGGCTCTTTTAGTTTGTCTCCAGATGGATTTTTGCATGCAATGGAAAAAAACTTCAGAGATAGGAAAGTAGTTGATGAATTAAGAGAGGGAAAGAGAAGTATTAGGTATGTTATATCCGATATGCCGGTTTTAGTTGAGGATGTAAACGGCAGACAAACAGTGACAATAAAGAGAAGCTTAGAAGCTGATTTAAGAGAAGAAGCAAAAACAGAGATAGAAAATATGACTGGTTATAATTTAATAAAACCGGAGAAGGAGAGCAAATAAAATGGAAAAAGCAAATTTTGAAGATTATAGAAGAGTTTTTTCTAGACATATTCCCGGAAAAGACCTGTCTTTAGGGGATGTTAATCCTTTTGCTGTTGTTAGAGATAAAGACAGATACACGACTTGGGCATTTTTTGATTATAAGGGAACGGAAATTACAATTCAAAGGAATTTAGATAGAGAGAGAGCAATTGCTTTTATCAATGGAGGCTTAGTTAATCAATTAAATCAGGCTCAATTACTTTTGATTGGGGAAGGATATACTCCGCGGGAAGCTGAATAAAATGCCAAAAAAAAGAACATCAAAAAAGGTCAAACTTGCAAAGAAAGGAAGGCAGACAAAGTGGGCGCCAGTATGGGCAGTTATTAGAAAATACGGAATGGGGAAGAGAGTTCATCCTTCAAATATTACTCATGTTAAAAGATCATGGAAGAGAACAAAGTTAAAAATTAAACCAAGAAAGTTGCATAAAACGCATTTAGGATAAAATGATAATAATGTATGGAGTTGCGCCTGAAATGGGAGAAAGGAATGGAGAATTAGCGTTAGGCATAATAGCTAGAAAATATGGAACTCATTCGCACATCTTAACTGCCCACAGTGATAATTTTAGTGGAGATTATACTTTTGATGTAAGTGGAAGAACTGTTAATGTTCATGCTCCTAATTCACATGCTGTGGTAAAAATTTGTGGAGCAAATCAAGATGAAATTAAGGTAACAGCAGAGATACTAGAAAAATTGTTAAAAGAAGAGGCACCACAATTAAAATTTGAAAGACTATAACATGGCAGAAGAAAACAAAAATAACGAAGAGCACAAAGAGAAGGAAGAGCACGTTCACACTTCTAGTTCTGATAAGGAAGGGAAAAAAGATTCAAAAAAACTGGAAGAAGAAATCAAGAAAGATACTACACCTAAGAAGGAAATAGCACAAAAAACTGGCAAAAAAGAAGATAAAAGACCTATAATTGAGAGAACCTACACAATCCCCTTAAGAAAAGGTTTTGAAAAAGTGCCGAGATACAAAAAGGCTAATAAGGCAATAAAAACAATAAAAGAATTCCTAGTTCGCCACATGAAAATCTATGACAGAGATTTAAAAAATATAAGACTTGACAAAACAGTTAACGAGTTTATATGGCTTAGAGGAATAAGGAAACCAGCAATTAAAATTAAAGTTAAGGCTTCTAAGATTATTGAGGGGGATAAGACTATTGTAAGAGTTGAGCTTGTTGATGTTCCAGAGAAGCTTAAGTACAGAAAAATTAAGCAGGATAATATTTTGAAAAGACTTGAAGATAAAGGAAAGAAGAAACCGGCGAAAAAAACATCAGAAGAGGTAAAAAAGCCGGAAGAAATAAAGTCTGAAGAAGAAGTTAAAGACGAGAAAGAAAAGAAAGCGGCGACAATCGAAGGAACTGAAAAAATGGAAAAGCAAGCAGCAAAGGCAATGAAACATCAAACAAAAGGACAGTCAAAAGATAGAGAACCTAAGATAAAAAGAGTTGCTTTGAAGAAGTAATTATAATCTTAATTCTTTACCTAATCGAATAGCTTCTGAATAAGTTATTAAATCACCCTCATTAGGTTCCGGTCTTAGATCTCTTAAATCCTTTTCTTCAACCCACCTATATCCTTTAAGCTCTTTTTCAGCTATTTTTATCTCTGTTCTCTTAGAGCTACATAGATAAAAGAGATTATAGTGTAAATGATCTTCGGTTATATGATGTTTATTTACATAAAATGGCAGGGCAAATTGATTTTGATTCCCTCTTCTTGGAGAAGGATAATGAACAAATTCTATATCTAAACCAACTTCTTCCTTTACTTCTCTTAATAATGCGTCGTCGGGAGTTTCATTTTCATCTATATGTCCACCAACAGGAAGCCATTTGTCTAATTTTTGGTGATGTATTAGCAAAAGTTTACCGCTGTTGATTATACAACCCGCAACTGTAATATCAAGTGTTTCTTTGGGCATACAATTTCATATAACATATGTTTTAAAATATTATGAGACTAGAATATATTGAATAAAATGCCTAACATATCCGACATTCGCAAAGAAATCAAAAAACACGCTAATCCTGAAAAAGCAAAGTTTATTGCAGGATATTTTAAAACTGGAAAGGGCCAGTATGGCGAGGGAGATGTTTTTCTTGGGCTAACTGTGCCAGAATCAAGAAAAATTGCTGTTAAATTTAAAGACCTGAGTTTGGGGGATGTTGAAGAGCTTTTGAAAAGTTCTATACATGAGGAAAGGTTAATTGCTTTGCTTTTATTAGTTCATAACTTTAAGGATAAAAGTAAGCAAAAAGAAATACTTGATTTTTATTTGGCTAATACGCAGAGAATTAACAATTGGGATTTAGTTGATTTGTCAGCGCCAAACATTGTTGGAGAATATCTTTTTGCAAAAAAGGGAGAGAGAAGCATTCTTTATAATTTAACAAGGTCAAATAGCCTATGGGAGAGAAGAATTGCGGTTGTAGCCACTTATTCCTTCATTAAAAATAATGAATTTGAGGATACCTTAGAAATCTCTAAAACTTTATTAAACGACAAACATGATTTAATACATAAGTCTGTTGGCTGGATGTTGAGAGAAGTTGGTAAACGTAATAAAAAAGTCCTAGAAGCCTTCTTGGCAAAATACAGCAAAGACATGGCTAGGACAACACTTAGGTATTCAATTGAAAAGTTTCCTGAATCTGAAAGGAAGAAGTGGATGGGAAGATGAAAATAAACATAGATAAACTAAAGAAAGAAAAAACTATCAAAGAATTACTGGAATTTTCTATAATTAATATTGATAAGCCTACAGGGCCTACTTCATTTGATGTTTCTGATTTTGTAAGGCAAAGTTTAGCTAAGCTAGGATGCAGAAAAACAAGCCATTTTGGAACTTTAGATCCTAAGGTAACTGGCGTACTCCCTATTGCCTTAAACAGAGCTTGTAAGCTAACTGGCTTTTTCTTGGGGGAAGATAAGGAGTACGTTGGAATAATGAGAATTCATGAAGATAGGCCGTTAGAAAAAATTCAGAAGATAATTGATAATAAATTCATGGGAGTGATAAAACAAACTCCCCCTGTAAAATCCAGAGTTAAAAGGCAAGAGCGGGAAAGGGAGATTAAGAGTTTTAAATTATTAGAAAAAGATGAAAATGTGAAAGACATTTTATTTCAAACAGAAGTTCAGGGAGGAACTTATATAAGAAAACTAATAGATGATCTGGGAAAAGAAAAAGAGGTTGGAGGAGCGCACATGCTTGAATTGCGTAGAATTAGAGCAGGTATTTTTTCTGAAAACGATAAAGATTATCCTGCTGTAACTCTTTATGAACTAGAAAAGGCCATTTCTGAATACGAGAGAGGCAATGAAAAACCCTTAAGAGATATTTTAATTCCAGGAGAAGAGGCATTAAAACAAATTTTTCCTGTTTTTCAGATTAAAAACAATGAAGAATTAATAAAAAAAATATTTACTGGAAAGCCATTACATAACGAGGATTTTATTTCGGGCGAGAAAGAAAAGATAAATGAGATTAAAGAAAATGAAATGTTTATATTATTTAATAAAGATAAGTTCATAGGGGTTTATAAAAAAACAAAAGAAAAAGAGACAGATATCATTGCAAGACCAGAATTTGTTTTGCAGCCCGTTAATTAAAGCTTAATTTGAGATACCTAATTATTTTGTAACTATCGGCAGTTATGTCATAGAGTCTAACTAATAAATGCAAAAAAGAACTATCTTTTATTGCCTTCTTTGTTTTGTCGCTTCTTGTTCTTTGCAAGATAGTTGCATTTACATCACTGCAAAACTTTAGTTCCCCTAAGCGTTCAAGTTTCTTAGAAAGAAAAAGATCGTCTTCTGGATAGACTAATTTTTTATCCCTTATTAACTCTTCTAGTCCAGAGTATCCTTTTACCTTAATAAATGCCGACCTCCTAAACGCACTGTTTCCACCACCCAAACGATACCAACCTATTAGAATCGTTGTATAATAATACCCCACCACATAAAAAAAATTGAGCATCTTGCCCTTGTTTCTAAAGTAACACTTTCCACCCACCCCTACAATTTTCGGGTCATGAAAATATTTTTCTAAATTTAACACCCAATTCTTATCCAGAAATGTATCTGCATCAATAAAACCTATTATTTCGCCTCTTGATTTTCTAACGCCTAAGTTTCGGGCATTAATTTGGTTACCATAATGGCATGAGAGTAAAATAAGTTTTATTCCTCTTTTTACAAATTCTTTTCCCATACTTTTTACAAGATTCGCGCTATTATCTGAGCTGCCATTGTCTACAACAATAACCTCAATGGGTTTGTACGATTGACTTAACAAATTCTTTAAACATTCCTTAATTACTTTAGATTCATTAAGTATTGGAATTACCACACTTATCTTTTTCATTACACAAAATGGGAATTTTTAATTAAAAACCTATCTAGTGTATGTTTTTAAATCCCCCGCAATTATTAAGAATATGATAGAACAACTTTTGGTGCTTTTGGAAGAGCACGGAATTATCGTTGCATTTCTTTCTGGTTTTATAACCGGTGATAGTATGATCACTCTGCTTTCCTTTTTAGCTGCAAACGGTTACATAAGCTTGTGGAAAGTAGTTGTTTTTTGTACCTTGGGGATGTATCTCTCAGAGTTTATTCCATTTAGTATAGGGAAAATAAAGCCCCTAAGAGAATATTTTGAAAAGAAAGTTTTCTCGGAACGTGTAAAAAAAACGGAGTTAAAAATACATCATCATGCAAAGACAAAGCCCTTTTTGACTCTGATAGTTGCAAAATTCACTTATGGATTAAGCATACCAACACTAATTTATTTTGGGTATAAAGAAATACTGTCTTACAAGAAATTTGCACTTTACATGATTTTCATAAACTTAATTTTTGTTCCGGTGCTTGTCCTTGTTGGATGGTTAAGCGGAAAAGGATTTAATTTGACAGAAATAGTATTAAAAGATGTAAGAGTTGCTCTATTGTTTCTATTTGCCTTATTCTTGATTATTTTTTATTTAAAAAAATGGATGGGTCAAAAGTTAATAAAAATGCAAGAACAATAGATTTAAAGGCTAATTCAAATCGGGAGTTCTTTCTTATTCATGGGTATACTGGAAGTCCTACAGACTTCAACAATCTTGGAAAATACTTACATGACAGATTTAATGCCAATGTAAAAATAATAAGGCTTGTGGGACATGGTGAAAAAATAGAAAGCCTAGACGAACTAGAATATAAAGACTTTTTAACCCACGCAGAAAGAGAATTAAAAAAGGATATTGCAAAAAGAAGAAAGATAATAATTGGGGGATTAAGTGTCGGCGGGTTTATTGCAATGCAGCTTGCCTCAAAATATCCTGTTAAGGGAGTAATAGGTATATCATTGCCATTTGAAGGAAGAGTGATGACCAAAATTATTACTTTTATCGAGCCACTGATAGTAAAGAAATATTGGAAAAAGCCTGCTTCAAAAAAAGAGATTCAAATGAGAAAAAATGCATTCTTTTACAGTGCAAGTCTTCTTGGTTTAAGAGTAATTAAAAGAGGAAAAAAGGAAGTGGAAGGTAAATTAAAAGGAATAAAGGCGCCATGCCTTATAATCCATGTTTTAAATGATAAAATTTTTAGTGTAAAAGGGGCGTATCATATAGGGAGGATTATCAGTTCAAAGACAAAGGAGGTTGCTTTATTAAACCACAAAAACAGAATAAACCATAACCCATTTTATTCCGATAAACACAAAGAAATTTACAAAATAATAGGGGACTTTGTTGAAAAACATAGATTATTCTAACATACTAAAAATAAAAAACAAAAGAAAAAAGGAAGGGATATCCTGTTAACTTAGCACTCGCAGTGTTCTTCACAATTACCGCAGCCTGGACACAAGTCTTCAGTTTCACTACATTTTCTGCACTTTTGGCTTTTCTTTTTCATCGCAGAAAAAATAAGATTTGGTATTTAAATTTGTGTCTTAACTGCGAAAAGAAGATTTTAAATATAAACTTTGATGCAAATAGGTATGAGACACTTTGTTTACTTTTCAAGAAATGCAAGAACATCGGGAAATTTTGATACCAGTGATTTAATGAAAGCGGGAAGAATGGATATTGCAATAAATGTGCTTATAGCTGCTTTTTTCCTAAGCCATGATGCAAGAGAGGATGTTGTGCTACACCTGGTCTTTTACGGAATGCCTGATCCCCCAAAACATTTAGAAATACAAATTAAGGAAGACTTACAGATAAGCAAAAAGGATGTGGCGGGACTTATAAAAAGGATGTTATATAAGTATAAACCTGGCGAGAAAAGGGAAGTTTCAAATGGGTGTTATATAGAGAAGAAATCTTTGCTTAAAATAGTTGAAGAACTTGAGAAAGCCGGAACTCAAGTGTTTATTCTGGATAAAAAAGGAGAAAACTTAAGAGAACTTGAAATTGATAAAGACAAGGATGTTGCTTTTGTACTTGGCGACCATGAAGGAATGCCAGCAAAGGAGCTTAAAAGACTTAAACAAGTCGCGGAGCCTGTATCTTTAGGGAAAAAGATGTACTTCGCCTCTCAATCAGTTGTTATAGTTAATCATGAGCTGGATATGAGAGGAATTTGAATTAGAATTTTAGGTTTTAGCTATTTCCCTTATTGCATATTTTCCATATTTAAAATTTGGATTTTGTAAGTTCTCTCTTTCCGAATCTTTGTCTCTACCTGCTAAACAAAGAGCAAAAGCAGAACACCCCAATCCAATAAGTACAGCCCCCACACCGGCTAGTTGAAGTGGAACGCCAACCCAAGGATTATGAATATAATAATCTGCTATAGGTAAAGTTGCTAATCCTCCAATACAAGTAGCTCCAAAAATACTCGCAATCTGATAATGTGTCCTTCTAAAATCTGATGAAGGGAACATATCTACTTTCCTCATTTTTGTTCCATTTTCATCTAACATTTTAAATAAATTCCCTTCAGAAACATCTCTTTGAAAAAATAAAAAGGGGGCATATATTTCTCTAATCTCCTTTGCTTCAACTACTGATCTAGGGAGTTCAAATCTCTCTTCAATAATAAATCTCTCTTTAAAAACTCCTCCTGCAAGAACATCAAGAGTTTTGCCTTCTTCTCTTAATGCGATAAATCCATTTCTATAACCTTCGAGATTATTTTGTAGAGATCCTACTTCTACTCCTGCATCGTATCTTGTAGGGTATCCTATTTTAATTCCTCCTCTCCTATCTTCTAGTGCAGCCATATAGTCTCTATACCCTTGACTAGATTGAAAATCAGACCATTCTAAAAAACCATTTTCTTCGGAATGAGCACCGTTTCTATACTCTCTAGCAGATTGAAAATCAGACCATTCTAAAAAACCATTTTCTTCGGAAAGGGCTTTCAATTTGTCGAATCTGCCTCTTCGGAGATCTTGGACTAATTCTGCTTCTTGAGTTTGGATTTTTTCATTTTTCATTTTGTTTAACTTCTATTTATTACTATATAGTAGTCTAAACACAACATTTAAATATTGGTGGTTCCTTATGGTTACCACTATGGACATAAAAAACTTAATGGAATTGGGATTGACTAAGAATGAATCAACAGTTTACCTTTCATTAATAAAGTTTGGAAAAGCAGATGCTAGACTATTGATTAAAGATACAAAGCTTCATAAAAAAGTGGTTTATGAAAACATAGAAAGGATTATAGATAAAGGTCTAGCAGGATTTATTGTGGATAATGGAAGAAGAGTATTCCAATTAAATCCTTCAAATTCTTTAGTTAATTTCTTTGAGGACAGAATTTTAGAGGAAGAAAACAAAAAAAGAATGGCTGAAAAAATAGCGGAAGAAATTAACAAAACTCAAAAAACAATAAGTGAGAAGAAAGAAGCCATAATTTATAGAGGTAAACAAGGAGTTAGAACACTTTATAGAGAATTATTAGAAGTTGGAGAGGATTATGTGGTTTTCGGAGCTCCAGAAAAGTCTCTTCAAATAATGGACGAACTATTTTGGAGGAACTTTAATTCGAAAAGAAAAGAAAAACAAATGGGGGCTAGACTGCTGTTCAATACCTCATTAAAGAAATATGGAGATTCTATAAAAGATAGTTTGACAAAAGTCAAATTTTTCGAAAAGGATTTTGAGCCATTGACAGAAACAAATATTCAAAAAGACAGAGTTGCAATTATTGTTTGGTCGGATGAACCAATCCTTTTTATTATTACAGATAAGATTGTGGTTGAAAGCTATAAAGCATATTTTGAAAAGATTTGGAAAATCGCAACTAAATAATCAAAATCTAAGTTTTTGCTCATATTTTTGTTTGCAAACAAAAACCTAAAAACCCTGCTTTCTTTCATGTTGTGTTATGAAAAAATCGGTGAGATTATATATTACAGGAACTGTTCAGGGAGTTTTCTTTAGGGCTTTCATTAAAGAAGAGGCGGAAAAGAATAATGTTAAGGGCTTTGTAAGAAATTTGGAAGACGGCAGAATAGAGATTTTTCTTGAAGGAGATACGAATGATGTTGATAAGATGATGGAGTTATGTCGTAAAGGTCCCAGACACGCTCAAATAAAAAGCGTTGAGATAAAGCCTGAAATTTATCAGGGCTTTAAGCAGTTTAAGGTTCTGCATTTTTGATTTCTATTAAGAAAATTGAACGTCTTGCGGGCATCTTTCCATAACCCAAGATAAATAAGTTTTTAGAAAAAGGAGACACAGTCACAACTTAATGTTTAGGTTTTTAAACATGATTCAATAAGAATAATTATGAGAATAGGCATTATTGGACCAAATACCCGGATAGAGAAAGAAGTCCTAAAAGAAAAAGTTAAAGAAAAATTGACAGAGATAGCACAAGTAATTGCTAAAAGCAATTTTGAGATATTGCTCACACCAGATAAAAATTCACTTTTAGAATTTTTTGGGGAAAAGTACCATGAATTTAAGGGTAAAAAGATTAGCATTCTTGCACCGATGAAAGATGATGCTGAAAAATATCTCAACCTTGAATTAGGGCAGATAATTGATTGTGGAACGTGGAATCAACAGCCATCAAGGTTTAATGAAGAATGCGATATAATGATTTGTGTAGGATATGGGGGTATGGTAATGGCGGAAATAGGATTTTCTAAATATTATAATCCGAAAAAAGTTTATATTGTTAAAGAGCTTATTAGTGAAAGGCTTCCGGAAGAAATTAATCAAAGTCTCTCAATAGTATATATCAATCTTAAGGATTTATCAAAATTATTAGATAGTTTGGTTTGAGCCCTCCATTTTTCCTTTTCCAGGATTGCATCTCGTGTGGCGTTGAACCAAATTCTTAATAAAAATATAAAAACCCTTTAGGTTTTTCTCTATAAGAGTGTAAAATGTTGCAAGTAAATTCTGACGGCGGAGCAAGAGGTAATCCTGGAAAGGCCGCTATAGGGGTAGTTATAAGAAAGGAAGATAAGGTTCTTGAAGAGTATAAAGAAAAAATAGGCTCGGCAACGAATAACATTGCAGAGTATAAAGCTCTCTTGAAAGCTATGGAGTTATCTTTAAAGTACGAGAAAGAGGCAACTTTTACCTTAGATTCTGAATTAGTTGTTAAACAGCTTTTGGGGGAGTATCAGGTAAAGCAACCCCACTTAAAGCTGTACTGGCAAAAAGTGAGAAAAATTGAGGAAAAATTTGACAGGGTATTTTACAAGCATAAAACGCGCTGGGATAAATTCCAAAAAATGGCTGACAAACTTGTAAATGAGGCTTTGGATGAATAAATTTTTAAATTATTATTTTTATTGATTCTAATGAAAAAAACAGCAATCTTTATAATAATTGCATTAGTTTTGGTATTAGGAATTTTCGCTTATAATAAATTTAATCAAGAAGATTCAATTGACATGACAAAAACTAAAGTTAAACTTGAGACAAACAAAGGAGATATTGTAATCCAATTGTATGACGACATGCCTATTACAACGGGAAATTTTGTTAATTTAGTTTCTAGCGGCAAATATAATGGAGTTATATTTCATAGAGTTATTGATGGATTTATGCTCCAGGGAGGAGATCCTACGGGAACTGGATATGGAGATCCTTCAATTCCAAACATAAAAGACGAGTTTACCCATGAAGGAGGAAACAGAAACAAGAGGGGAACTATCTCAATGGCAAATGCCGGGCCAAACACTGGAAGCTCTCAGTTTTTTATTAATCTTGTAGATAATAATTTCCTAGATACAAAACATCCTGCTTTTGGTGAGGTTGTTGAAGGTATGGATGTTGTAGATTCTATAGCTAAGGTAAGAACGGACTCGGGAGACAGACCTTTAGAAGAGGTAGTTATTATTAGGGCTAGTGTTGTCTAATCCCTTCATGAATTCTGATTTTTAAGGATATATATCTTTATTAACATCAAAAGAGCAGAATTTTTATGGTTAACACACCAAGCAGAGGTGTAAGCAAATGGAAGGAACAAAGACTGAAAAAAGAACGCGAAAATCGTAAGGTTTTTGGACAGAAATGGTGCGAAGAAAAAGAGAGAGAAGATAACTTCTACAAGAAATGGGGTATTGTATGGTGTGCGGTACTTGGATTATTATTTGAAAGCTTTTCTTATGGAAATAAGGCAAGAGTGAGTGAGAAAGACTATCAAGATAAAAAAGCGAACAATACTTACACCACTCAACAAGCTAAAGAAAAAGATAATATTTATGTTTATTTTGAAAGCAGAGAGGATTTGGAGAGATTAATGAAGATTGGAGTTGAAGAAAGAAGTGATTTAATAAATAAAGTAAGAGATTACATGCCTTTTATGGAACCCGAAACTCAATTTTCACCTACTTCTTTTGTAGAGCGAAAGTTTAATGAAACAAAAATTACTGAACTGCAAGGCAAAATAAGCGAATTAGAAGAAACTGCGGAAGTAAAAAATTATCAGAAAGACAAAAGAGTAAGCGGCTTATTTTCAAAAGGATGGAAATCGCTTGCTATATTAAATATGCTATATCTGGCGTACGCAACACGCTACAGGAAGCCAAAGTGATTTACTCTTAAAGTAAGTTATTTAAACGAAATTCTTCTATTTAATTCATGGGAAGAGAAGATGAGATTGTAAAGGAAAGACTAAGGAAAATTTCTGAGTTGAAAAAAGCTAAGGTCAACCCTTATGTCAACAAATTTGAAAAGAAAAATTCTGTTTTTGAGTGTTTGACTTCAAAGCTTGGAGCGAGTGTTAAAACTGCTGGCAGAATTATGAGTAAAAGAGATTTGGGAAAGATAGCTTTTTCAAAATTGAAAGATGACAGCGGAGAAATACAGATAGTTTTACAAGATAAAGAAACTCCAGATAAAGAATTTGAATTCTTTAAGAA
>Ga0209542_10016702_pt1 | contig 12135 bp, 11 predicted proteins | sample RifCSPhighO2_01_FD_184028 | JGI IMG/M metagenome (GOLD analysis project Ga0209542, IMG submission 184028) | Soil microbial communities from Rifle, Colorado - Rifle CSP2_plank highO2_0.1 (SPAdes) (version 2) | ecosystem: Environmental > Terrestrial > Deep subsurface > Rock core/Sediment ...
GGCATTGTCCTGCATCGAGGTCACCACCTGGTGCATCAAAGAATCGTTCCAGGCAACATTGAAAACGGCGTCAGGCAACGTAATCGTTCCTGTTTTCTTTCCCGCTGTGTTGTAAATTGGTGATTCCATAAAAGTTGAAAATGTAAACCTCAAAGTTAAAAATGACAATGTAAATTTTTAAATTTTGAACTGTAATTTTTCATTTTGAGATTTTAACTTTCCATTATCCTCTGATCTCGACTAATGTCCCTGGTCTGCCAGGTATAGCACCGGAAATGAGTAGAGTACTTGTTGCTCCGTCTACCTGCAAGATTTTGAGATTGCGTACCGTAACGCGCTCTCCCCCCATGCGGCCGGCCATGCGCATACCCTTCACGACGCGACCCCCCGCGCGACCGCCGCCGCCGATAGAGCCGGGAGCGCGCTCTTTGTTTTTCTGACCGTGTGAGCGAGGCCCGCCCTTAAAGCCATGGCGCTTCACGACGCCCTGAAATCCTTTTCCTTTGGAAGTGGAAGATACTTCCACGACATCGCCTGGGACGAAAACTGAGAGTTCAATCTTGTCGCCGCGCTTTATCTCTGCCTCGCCGGTAGATAGGTCGCCCCCAACCGCGCGCGATTCGCGGAGGTGCATAAAGGAGCCGAGATCCTTGAGATGACCTCTGACCGCTTTGCTGAGGTTCTTTTCCTTGCGCGTACCCACGCCCACTTGAACGGCTGTGTAGCCATCCTTTTCGCTCGTCTTCACCTGCGTGACAGTCAAGGGCGCAGCGTAAATGATCGTCGCAGCGTGAACACTTCCGGCCTCATCGAAGACCTGCGTCATTTTGCCTTTTGTTCCCAACATAAACTTTGCTGTCATAAGAAATTATCCGCGCAATGGCGCGGATTCAAAATCCGAACCATTGGTCCCCAGCCTGCGCCGACGCTACGAGCGGAATAGGCCTATTGGGACTTGGGATGCGCGGCAGTATAGTCCATTTTGCCGGGAATGCAAATTGTGCCGCGCGTCTAGAGCTCCTGAAAGTCAGGTATCAAATTTACGGTAACGCTTTGCACGGGGAGACGCGTGCCGGTGATCGTGCCGACACAATCGAGCGAGAAAATTGTTTGCGCGATAATCCCCCTCGATCGATGCGGCACAACTGCAGTAGTCTGACGTGTATCGTTCCACCAATCACCATTGGTACCAGAAACAGTACACTCTATGGGCTCGTCAGTACCGCTGACGGATTCAAGATACCATTCCACATCTACCTTTTCATCCTTATGCACGAGCTGGGGCGCCACCTCAAACTTGACCTCTGACTGCGTTGGCGAAGGGCACCACGGAGGATCTCCCGGTACACACGTGTATGCCGGCCCGGCGTATGCCCATGGGCACTCATTACGTTCGCCGCACATATTTCCATCCGCATCATAGGTCGACCAATACATACCGTTTGCACTGCAGCGTTTGGTTGTCGGTTCCCGGCATTGATTCTCACCACACGCTGCCGCATTGCCCTGTTCACAGGTACATTGGCTGCGGTCGCCGTTGGGCGCGGGATCGCCATTATCACATTCCACCCCACCATCATTGTCACCGACGCTCACCGTCGTCGAACACGAGAACGATCCCATGGGAATGCCAAACCATGTGTAGGAACCTTCGAGAGAGAAGGTGGTATCATCGCTGACCCACAAACTCCATGGGCCGGGATTACTGCTTCCTACGGCGCCCACCCGCGTCAGTGTGCCCGTCCAATCGGTCATCACAAACGCATCGATGCTAGCGCTCAGCGCAACCGTGCCGGCGCTTGAGAGACTAGCGGGGAGTGCACTCATGGTGCAGCCACCGGATTCCTCTTCATCTGGGCAATTGTTAAGGTCGTTGTTGAGCGGGACGATGTGCTCGTTGGGCGGCGGACATGTCAGCGCGGGTGGCGCACACACGCCATCACCCGCTCTTATGAATCGATAGTTGGGAGGCGTGGCGTTGTCGTACTCCCACCACTGCCAGTTGTTGCCGTTGGGGTCGTTGCCGCCGGTGCAGTACGGAGTCCATACCGCGTTGTCGCGAGCATTGATCGTCACGCTCGCTGAAGCGCTTCCCCCCGGACCCTGGCATGTGAGGGTGTAGGTGCCGAGAAGTCCGGAATTTGTCGTGAGTGGAAGATCACCAGATCTGTAATCCTCTCTCGGCTCGGCAGGCAGGCCATCGGTGCGGGTATTGGTGAGCTGGCAGGAAGTAAAGTCGGAAGCATTGCGATACAGGGCATAGTTTTCACCGGTGTTTATCGTGAGCTGCCCGCTTTGCCCATTTGCGGTAAGCGTTACTGTCGGAGGCGGACTCGCGACTGGGTTGCAGATCTGATTTGAGTTCGTTACACCAACTTCTGCAGAACTGATCCTGCCAACATTGCAGATTTGGGTACCGCTCTCTGTGCCGGCGTTGACCCTCACGCTGAAGTCCACATACCCACTCCAGCCGGCAGGCGCGCTTTGTTGCTGCCACCAAACATCGCCGTTGCCGTCGACACCACCTGCAATCTGGCCGCTCGAGTTGTAGTCGGTGCCGCCACCCTGCCAGGTGAGCGTCGTGTTTGTCGGGACATGATCGTGCACATCGAGCCAGTTCTGGTCGGCCGTGCCAGAATTTCTGATAGACATGCGGTACGTCAAGATATCGCCGGGGGACACCGGATCGCCCGGAGAGCGATAGAGGAGAACCTGGCTGATATAGAGGTCGAGGGGATTGCTGTTGGTAACAGTAACCGGCGCGGAACAGGTGAATTGGCCAAGCACGTTGCCGGAATCGTCGAGATACGCACCATCGAATGTGTAGGTAAATGATGACTGCGGTGCCGCCACGTCGAGCGTGCCAGAAGTGTAGACACCGCCGATGCCTGAGATCGCCATATTAAAAATCGTAATCTGGCTATCGTTTTCGGGCGGCGGCTGCTGTGCCTGCCAATGTATCTGTACCGTATTCACGCTCCCTGCATTGTAGGAGTTGGGCGTTGCGGTAATGATGCATGCCGGATTGCACTCGCCTTCCCAGTGCGGATCCGACGGGCAAGAGGCGGGCATGATGGCGAGCCCGCCGGCAGAGGCGTCGGTGAATTTTACTTCTGCCGATGAAAACGGCTGCCGTGCGCCTGAAAAAACGAAAAGCGATACAAGCGTAAGCAGCATGCAGGCAAACAAAAAAACGTTGGTCGGACTAAAGTCACGAAAGCGCACGTTCTTGGGGTGACGCATGAATGTTTATATACACGCGGCGCACATCGCGTGATACGTACACCTATTGTACCGCACTCGCAGCGAGCGCGAGCTCTATCCTGTGCATATTCTCCGATACCGCTCCTCGAAAGGTCGAGATCCCTTCTCCCGCTATTGCTGGATCGTTGCCCGGGTAGCTGTGAAGCCACTCCTCTTCGTTCACCTTTTGCACATGGTCCCACGCTTTTTGCACGCGCTCATGCGCTTTTTCTATGTCTCCTATCTCATAGAGCGCGATGGCGCTGCTATTTAAGAGCCACGGGTTTTCCGGAAAGAATACAAGTGCTTTCTCTGTCGCATCCGCTGCTTCCTGCGGCCGATTATCCTTGAGGAGCACCCACGCATAATCATTGACCGCCGCCCAGTTGTGCGGATCAACCTTGAGAAACTCCTCGTAATCCTCTGCCGCGCTCGCATAATCTCCCATGTAGCCTTCGATAAGCCCGCGGACGTAGTATGAATTGGGTGTCTCTTTACCGTGCAATGCGATTTGCGTGTCGATCTGCGCCATCGCGGTGCCGAAATCCCCATGCAGAAAGGCAATGCGGGCAAGCTGATGGTGCACGTATAAGAGACTGGGATCGAGCGCCGCCGCTTTGCGGAAATACTTGGCAGCGCGCCCTATGTCGTAATTGTGCACATCTTGCCCATCGAAGTGTCGTTCGCCGTATCGATAAGCGAGTTCGGCCGAAGGATGGAGCGCGAACGAAATGTCTTCATACAATCCAACGCTTGTCTGTATAACAAACGGCGTGCTTACGTAGCCAACTGCAATAATTGAAAGACAGAGGGCGGCGAGCGAGAGGTGTGTTTTCGTGCCAAGAGAACGAAGTGGGTATTTTAGTTGCCGTCGCATGGAAACCCAAAATACTATTGATGATCATCCGTGATGTCGGACTCTTTCGTGTATACGTTTCTACCCTCTATGGGCAAGCCTTGTGCGGTCCAATTAACCATCCCCCCTTCTATGTGAATGAGATTGCGAAAGCCCCAGTTTTCCAAATACCCGTACGCGATAGCGGCGAGCCGCCCCGTAGTGCAGATCAGTGCTATTTTCTTTCCACTCCTCGGCAATGTGTAATGCTCATCGAACAAATTTTCAATAGGTATGTTAATCGCGCCTTTGGCATGTGCAGATTGATAGATGTTTGCTGAACGCACGTCAATAAACATATAGTCATCGGGATTTTTAGAGAAGTCTTCATAAAATGAAGTCGGATCGACCTCATTCATCGTCGGCGAAATAAACGTGGTATGACGCAGGGGTGTGAGATAAATCGCGAGCGCCGTTAAAATTACCGCTCCTGCTATGGTAGCGACAAGCGTCCACGGCTGCTCTAAATGTTTCGTTTTCACGATCGTAATTTTAGCACACTAGCAACGCTACTATTGTGGTGCCTCTATTTGCGCATTTGTTTCCAAAAGATAGTCAATCGCTGCTGTCAGCTGTGCATAATAGTTCCCTTTCACGATCACCGCACGGTGCTCCGATTTCAGCACCGTGCTCGGCGTGATGTCGAGACCCGCAACGGAACCTTCGAGCTTATCTTTTGCAACGCGTTCTTTTCCGCTCCCTGTTTTCATGCAGGCATTGTATGCATCCCTATCTACGCCGACCTTCTGCGCAATATTCGGTAGTGTTGATAAATCTATTCCTTGATAGAAATTCGGAATCGAGTAGATCTCGTGTGCAAATTTCCAAAATGCAGTCTCGCCGCCGAGTTGATACACGCATTCCGATGCTTCGCCCTCAACTTCCGCTTGCGGCTGATCAGGAAGTGGCAAGTGACGGAAGGCAAATGCTATTTTTTTGCCATATTCGGCTTGCAGCCGCTGCACGGTCTTGTTGAAAAATGATCCGCAATATTTACACTGAAAATCAGCGTAAACCACCAAGTGTATCGGGGCCGAGATATCTCCGATCGTATGATCTTCTGAGGTAATGGGACGGACAATGAGCGACCATTCTGAGTCTGTACGAGCGTAATTCTGTGCTGCTTTTCTTTCGTTAAAAAAAACTGTACCCGCAACAATAATAAGTAGGATGACGCCAACAGCGATCCATATAGCAGATGGGCTATCCGCTCCGAAGCCAATTCTATTTAAAATCGGCCTCATGCCACCCGAGTGAGATCAGATATGCTTTGAATTCAGAGTCGATTTGCCCAAGCAACACAAGTCCTTTCTTCTCTTCGGTGAGTTCTGGACTCGATTGCGCGGCTCTAAAAAGATCAACTGTTGAAGTCAGGAGTTTAGTATTTGTACTGCGATATATTGAAAGCAACTGCTGAATATCACCCTTTCTCTTCTCTCCATAAATCGTAGCAAGAAATTCAGCATGTCGGTACCGGTCAGATGCATGACGACCAATGGTATCCGCAAAGGCGACAGCTTTTTCAAAGCGCGATTCTGCATCTGTGTATGAAGCAGCACCGAGGGAGGCAAGCTTGGCAAGGGCTCTCCCTTGAAGTGAATAGATGCCCGGAATGTACGGCATCGCACCAGGATCGTTTATAGTCCTCTTGATGTCCGCGTCCGCTTTTTCGATGCTCTGTTTGATTATGGCTATTTCAGACATCATCAATGAGGAGTTCCTTTCTACCTCGTCGCTTGTTATGTGATCCGCATACCAAAGCGCGATTCTTCCTTCAGATGATCCGAGCGGATAAATGCTGGATGCGTATTCGAAAAGTTTGCGATATGCAAGATTGAGATCGTCTCCGTCTTTAAGAGCTGCAAACGGAGGATCCTTGAAAGTTTCCGCAACTATGGCGTCTCTATCAACGCTCGGCCCGTAATATCCATAATAGATAAGGCCGATCTCCTGCACAGCATATGCACGTACGAATTGGTAGGAGGATGGGTCTATTGCTATCGCCTTAAACTCTTTGATGGCATCCAAGTAACGGCCAGCGAATTCATCGGCGACTGCAATGCTGAACTGAATTTGGCTCCCCTGAACATCATCTTGGGCATTTAAAAGTGCCCTTTGGTACTGTTCTTTTGCCAAATCATAATTCCTTTGCGAAAAGTAATTCTTCCCACTCGCATAATCTGCATTTGAACGCATGATCACATCAGTGGGAGTATCATCTTGAGAGTACTTTTGGCCTGGTGCCATGAAAAAGACAATCGCGACTACAACAGCGATGACGCAACCCAGAATGAGGATGGAGACAACTTTTTTTGACATATCACGGACCACAACCACCGTCACCACATCCGCTGCTATCACAACCATCACTGCCGTCGGACACACAGCCAGAATCACAGCTTGGAGCAGCATCTGCATGCGCTACACCCGTTTCCCCCAGGTTACTTTGCGAATTACTACCGGAAGACACAAAAAAGAGCATGACGAAGCCAGCAATGATCATGAGCGCCACGCTCATCCTTCTAACAATACTCCGGCCTTGGCTATAAGTTTTCTCGATAGCGACCATACGTAAGCGGATTATACTGCACGCACTAATGAGGAGCTAGGGATGGTGGTGGATAACGAGAGCGTTACTGTGTAGTTCGTATCTGTCGCTATATACTGCAACACATGATATTTGATGGGTGGCCGTATGCGCAATACGTCAAGCGCGTGAGCGCACTCCAGTACTTTGTAGAGTTTCTGGAAAAAAAGCTTGGCGTGTCTGTTTTATATGGGTATAAAAATGCTCCTTTTGAGCGCCCCGATCTTTTTGACGCTTTCCGAATTGGTCAACAGCTTAAAGATGGCAAGGTAATCACGGACATATACCCTTTGGCCTCCTTTTCCGACGAACCGCCACTCAAGCTCTGGGGTGCCGCGTGCAATGATACGAAAAAAACTCTCGCTGGGGGGGGATCTGTCGAAAGCGACGAGGCGGCTCTTTATGCCGCATTCGGCGAGGCGCTAGAAAGATATTTGTGGTTTACACAAAGGGACTATTTCAAAAAGCCACGGTACGCAACGGCTTCCAAAATTTCGCGCTTTGGAAATTTTATCGCTCCGGAGCGTTTTGTCTCATTCACAGAGGCGCAGCGGGAAAAGAATCCGCATCTGCGTCTCAATCCAAATGTGGAATATCTTTGGATACAAGGTGTCTCACTTGTGCATGAAAAAAAGGTGTACCTACCTGCGCAAACGGCGAGCGCAGCCGTCCACCCGCACAATCAAGATCATAGGGAGCCGCTCATCCGTCAGCAAACAACCATCGGCACGGCGACGTGGCCGACAAAACTCGGCGCACGTCTTGCTGGGATACTTGAAATCATCGAACGTGAGGCGTATATGGTTATGTGGTTCAACCAACTCACGCTGCCACGCATCGCCTTAGAACCATTGCGACAAAAAAATGGCGCTTTAGACATTGTGTTAGAAAGGTGCGAACGATATCGATTGCGGGTACATGCGGTCAAGATGATCACTGATGCGCCCACCCATGCTGTTTGCGCCGTGGTGGAAGACGTGAGTGATCTCGCCCCGCGCTTCTCATTCGGACTCAAGGCTCATCGCTCTCTCTCATTGGCCGTGGAGCGTGCGCTTCTTGAGGCTCTTCGAGCGAGGCGTACCTTTCGATCACGTGAAGAGGAACGCAACGCATGGGACCCCACTATGCCAATCGGAAAAATTGGACATATTGAACGCACATTTTATTGGGCTTTACCACAGCACGCTCCCCGTCTTTCTTTTTTGGTCGAAGGTAAGACGATAGAAACGAAGGAAGCGCAATGGGAAAACGATTCTGACCAAGCGCATTTCGAGAGACTCATTGTATGGTGTCGAAACAAAGGGTACGAATGTGTATCCGTTTCCGCGGGCACCTCTGCCGCCAACCCAACCCGCTGGCATGTCGAAACGGTGGTAATGCCTGATATACAACCGACACATTTACATGAGTCACTCCGTCATCTTAGCGGCGTGAGACTTAAGGCAATACCGGAGCAGTTTGGCTATACTATTTTACCAGAGCCATTTGTCGAATCACCGCACCCCTACTGCTAGCACTATGTCGTTCCTCTCCCATCTACACGCCGAGCTCCGGCAAAGACGAGCCACCAGACCAACTGCAGCACAGACGCGACCGCATGTGCCAGTTGGCCTCCACAAGACATATCCGCGCATGGAATCAATAAAACTTCCTGATCCTATGCCGCTGCCAATGCCGCTTGCGGAAGCGATGGAAAAGCGCGTGTCATATTCAGGCGGAAATTCGGAGAGCAACCTCTCATTGGAAGTGTGGGGCACCTTACTTGGACTGGCTCTTAGGGGAAGGGCGGATTCTATAAAGAGAAACTATCCCTCGGGCGGTGCGCTTTATCCTGTGGAAACGTACGTCATCGCACATTCGATTGGTGGATCTGCACCTGCAGCCTTTCATTACAACCCAACGGATCACGCTTTGGAAAACCTGTGGAATCTGCCGCCTGATCTGCAGATAAAAGACCTTGTACCTGCCCGAAAAGATCTCTTGTTTTCATCGCTTATTGTGTTTACCTCCTGTTGGAAAAGATCATCCGCAAAATATGGAAATCTCGCCTATATTCATGCGCTCCTTGAGACTGGGCACATGTCCGAAAATGTTTTGCTTGCCTCGACTGCGCTCGAATTAAAAAGCCGACCCATGGCCGGTTTTAGTGATGATCTACTCATCACATTGTTGGATATTGATGCGGAGCATGAGCAGCCAATTCATTCCATAGTGATATCAATCTAGGGATGTTTTCTTCGAAAATTGTTGATAAACCCTTGTCAATGAGAAAAACGGCGCCCTTACGAGCGCCGCCGTGAGGCCGTCGATCAACGCTCGTGCGCATTACGACGTCCTGGAGAAGGTGACCCTTGCCTTGTTCTTGTGAGGCGCTTCCGGACTCGTGTATGACCCCGTCAGGTTTGGACCCGATATACGCAGCGTGTAGTACGATCCCGACGGGAACTTGACAACGAGTGTCCCGTCAGCAGCGATGTACGCCTGAGCTTCGTTTCCGGCGGCCCGACTGCCCAACGTGTACGTGTAGTCGCTGTAGACGCCGCCGGACATTGCTTGCCCGCCCGCCTTACCGTTGACCGAGCTGCCATGGACCGCGGTGATTTCCAGCTCCGTCTTGAACCCGTCGAATGACGGGGTGGCATCGTACTTCCCAACGATGTCTTGGGCAACGGCTGGGCCGCCCATCACCATGGAAAGAACCAGTGCCGCCGCGAGGGCGGCAGAAATCGAGAACCTCGGCATGTCTGCCTCCAGTGCCACGTACGACTTGATTGTCGCCGTGATGCCAGCATTCTGCCCCGAAATTAATGATTTGTCAATGAAGCTGTGGATAATCTGTGGTTTACTTAAGGTGTGAAGCGAGTTTTTTCGCGCATATCCTATGTTTTTTTGGCATTCGCGATAGGCGCCCTCGTCTATTGCCTCATGGTCTGGATTCCACTTTGGAGTCTTTTGTCCACCATACTCTTCAATTCCGATGTGCCGATCTCCGCGAATGCGTCAGCCTCCTTGCAACTCCTCTATTCTTCGCTCTTTGATCTCGCCGCGCAAGATGCGATATATGCAATCACGCTCGCTGTGCTGATTGGCATCAATACTGCACTTCTCGTGTTCTACTTCAAACTCCATCGAATAATCCCCTCAAAGGTAAATCTTGCGAGTGGACTACTCGGGGCTTTTGCGGCGATTCTTGGATTCGGCTGCGCCGCATGCGGCTCGCTCTTTGCCACGGCTCTCCTTGCAAGTATCGCAGGCACAGGATTGGCTGCCGCGATTCCGCTTGATGCGTATGTGTTTCAAATCGTCGGCATCGCGCTCCTCCTTTTCTCAATTTTCCAACTCTCGCGCGCAATCAATAAACCGCTCGTGTGTCCAATATAAAAAATGTACTGCCCCCTCCGCATCTCGCAGAGGGGGTTTGTCCGATCGGCGCTTGAAGTTCCGGGTTAGCCGCGAGCAATGTCCCTTTCTCCCGGTCTGTACACCCGCCGATGGTAATTCTGAAGAGCGAGTACATAACCGATATATTGCTCATCCGGTGTCATGTCCACCCAGACGAGGGGACCCCGCTCACTGCCAAACACTGCGTCGATCCCCACACCAACAAGGAAGAGCCGGTGGTTGGGGTTGCCGGGCGTTATGTTGTCGGCCTTCATGGCCCCCAGACAATACTCCCCAACCGGAAGCCCATAGATCATCGGGTCCCCAGTGCGCTTTGCCTCCTCGATCGCGCGCGCGAACTTCGCGCGATTCTCGAGCGATACGAAACGGTAAATCGCACCGTTGTACCATTGCGTAACCGCGGAATTACCGGCGATAAGCGGCCGAACGACATTGCGCCGCACCCCCTCGGGATAGCGCTCGACGATGTCGGCCCCGCCGAACGCGAGGGTCGCCGGCTGCTCGACGGCCCACTGCCGGTTCTTCTCGTTCACGAACTTTTCGCGATTTGCGACGGTCGCAAAATACTGGAAATTGTAGCCGTCGCGGTGGCCGAAGGTGGGAGATCCCCGGCGCCATACCCCATTTTCCATGTACGCTACCGGGTCATGTTCCCGGACGTACAGCTGCGACGTCGGGGGCAACGGATCGGCGGCAAGAGTGCGCCGCGACACGACGGATGCCGCCCCGAGGGACGCAGAACCCACCAAAAACGTTCGTCGGTTCATCGGACTTCCTCCATCGCCGCGGGAAAGAGCGGCTAAAGGCATTTGAACATAAAAATAAAGAATGGTAAAGTAGTTCCGGTCGTAAGGTTGGCCCAACCAACCCCAGGGCTGGACGAACCGCCTGTCGCGGGAACTCCGGTTCCGTGGCTTTCTTGCGGACCGGTGGCAGCCGGTACCTCATTCGCATATAAGGATGCAAATATGCGAAATCGCACAGTGGCTATGCTGCTTGCTTTCGTGATGGTCACGACCGTTACGGGAGCAGCCGCAGCTCAGTCCTCTGCGCCAGGCAGTCGAGGTACGCACCCGCAAGGGGTCGCGTATCCGCAGGCTGCCAGCGTGCAGGTAGGCGGTCGAGAAACTCAAGGGCTTGTGCCCGCGAGTCAACAGGCCGTGACTCCTGTGCGCGCGGCGTGTAGGAACGTGTGTCCGCAGACTGGTTCTTGCTTGGACCGGTAGGCGCGACACTGTTGGGTAAAGCTGTAGCGTAAGCAGTACGCCCGGCCGACGGGTGGAGCGGACACTCCACCCGTCGGTTTTCTCGCCCGTGAGGCCATACCTTCACTTGTTCTTCACCGCCTCACGTGGTACGATCCCTATCAGCTGATCTTGTCCGAGACGGCTCAATAACGGGCGGCGCAAATGCATCCAGCGCCGCCCATTCTCTTTTATACTTCCGTTCGCACTATTCCCTTTTAAATCTCCTTAAACTCCGGGCTCGGGTTGATCGTCGTAGTTTCGCTACACGTTGAGACAGAGTCGGGGCCTTCGTAGCCAACGCCGTAGACGGGAGGAAAATGAGAAGAGGAATCAGTCCTCGACGGTGAGGTCGAACCGCTCGGGATGATCGATAGCTGCGACCGCTGCGGTGGCGAGCGTTTCAAGATCGCCGAGATTCTTACTGATGATGGCATACATCTCGCTCGGCGTAACCTCAGCATAAAAGTGGACCAGCCGATTTCGGTAACCCGCCATTTTTGAGAGCGCGCCGTCCGCAAACGACGGCTCGACGATGCCTTTCTCCCCGAGCGCACGCGCGATCTCGCGCAGCGTCTTCGGCCGCTTGCCCGGTCCGTAGGCAAAGCGCGAAATGATATGTCCTCCGATGTCGAAGACCGCCTCAAGCGCGCGGCGCAAGTGATGCTCTGCGACCGCGAACTTTTCATCGCTGCCGACGAATTCAGCCTCCGTGCAAGTTGCTGCGATGTTTTGCAGCGCGCCGAGCGCTTCCCGCATCACGG
>Ga0209542_10016703_pt1 | contig 12131 bp, 14 predicted proteins | sample RifCSPhighO2_01_FD_184028 | JGI IMG/M metagenome (GOLD analysis project Ga0209542, IMG submission 184028) | Soil microbial communities from Rifle, Colorado - Rifle CSP2_plank highO2_0.1 (SPAdes) (version 2) | ecosystem: Environmental > Terrestrial > Deep subsurface > Rock core/Sediment ...
TCTCCAATAACAACTAAAACTTCCCCAACTTTTATTGTACTTCCCTCTTTAAAGTTAATCTTCAAGATAATGCCTTCTTTTGGGCTGGGAATATCAACAACAGCTTTATCAGTCTCAATCTTAGCAAGAATCTGGTCTAGTTTAACATAATCACCTTCCTTTACCAACCACTTAACTATCTCTCCTTCAGTTATACCTTCTCCAACATCAGGAAATTTGAATTCATATGATATTTTAGACCACCTCTTTTCATTTAACTAAAAACTTAACACTTCCTCAATGCCATGCATTATCCTTTTAACACTAGGCAGGTATTTATCCTCTAATTTTGCTAAAGGGATTATTGTATCATAACCAGTAATTCTCTTTACCGGAGCTTCTAAACTTAATAAAGCTTTTTCATTTATTCTTGCAATTATCTCTGCAGCAAACCCACAACTTCTAGGACCTTCATTAACAACAACGCATCTTCCAGTTTTTTTAACAGAATTTATAATAGTTTCATCATCTAAAGGGCTTAATGTTCTTACATCAATAACTTCAGCACTAACATTTTCTAATTTTTCAACAGCCTCTAAAACTAATTTCATCATTGCACCATAACTAACAACTGTAATTTCATTTCCTTCTTTAACTAAATTACATTTTCCTAAAGGCAAGGCATATTCTTTTTCAGGAACATCCTCTTTAATAGCCCTATAAACTCTTGTAGGCTCTAAAAAAATAACTGGATCAGGATCTCTTATTGCACTGATAAGCAAACCTTTAGCATCATAAGGCCCAGAAGGTATAACAACTTTTAATCCTGGGGTATGTACATATAAAGCCTCCATACTTTCTGAATGATGCTCTAATGCTTTTATCCCTCCTGAATAAGGGGTCCTAACAACCATAGGACATGAAAATCTTCCTCTTGATCTATTCCTTATTCTAGAAGCATGACTTATTAATTGATCAAATCCTGGATACATAAAACCGCTAAATTGCACTTCTGCAACAGGCTTCAATCCGTAAACAGCCATTCCTATACTAATCCCAATAATTCCAGATTCTGATAAAGGAGTATCAATAACTCTTTTTTCTCCATATAATTTTAACAAGCCTTCTGTAACTCTGAAAACACCACCATCAATACCAACATCTTCTCCTAAAACTAAGACATCTTTATCCTTTTTCATCTCTTGTTTTAAAGCTAAGTTAATCGCTTCAACCATATTAAGTTTCATACTTTAAACTCTCCTCTAATTCATCTAATTGTTCCTGTAATTCTTTAGGCATTTCTTTATACATAAATCTAAAAATGTCGCCTGTATTTGGATTTGGCAAAGACATTGCTTTTTCAGCAGCTTTATTTACTTGATCTTGACAAGTCTTCTTCAGGTTTTCTTCTTCTTTGTTGTTCCATAATTTTTTCTTCTCCATATACTTCTTTAACCTATCAATAGGATCTTTTTTCTTCCACTCATTAACCTCATCCTCACTTCTATACTTACTAGAATCATCGCTTGTTGTATGGTCAGCTATCCTGTAAGTAAAGCATTCTATTAAAGTAGGCCCTTTTCCTTTTCTAGCATTATCGACAGCATCTTTTGTAGCAGAATAAACAGCAAAAACATCATTTCCATCCACTTGTACGCCTTTAAAACCAAAAGCAATTGCTTTCTGCGCTATTGTTTTGGATTTGCTTTGTTTTTCTCTTGGAACTGAAATTGCATATTGGTTGTTTTGACAAATAAAAACAACTGGAGCATTAAAAACACCAGCAAAGTTCATTGCTTCATGAAAATCTCCTTCACTAGTAGCTCCATCACCAAAATAAACTACAACAACCTTTTTATCGTTCTTAAGATTACAGGCCATTCCATATCCCACTGCATGCAAAGTTTGCGTAGCAACTGGAATAGACATTGTAAATAAATTAACGCCTTTAGGGATAATAGAGCCTCTTTCATCCCAGCCAAATACTTCTATGATGCTCTCCATTGGCAATCCCCTGTAAATTAAAGCACCGCTTTCTCTAAAAGAAGGAAAGATAAAATCCTCTTTTGCTAAAGCAAAGGAACTTCCTATGCTAGAAGCTTCTTGGCCTGTTGACTGCGCAATAGTCCCTACTCTGCCTTGCCTTTGCAAAACTAGAAGTTTGTCATCAAAAATCCTTGTCAAAACCATCGCTTTGTACATATCTTTAATTTGTTTAGAAGTTAATTTGGGCATTAAGTGATTATCTATGCTGCCATCTTCCTTAAGAATTTGTAAATGCTCAATGCCAAACCTCTCTATTACTTTTTTAATTATAAATCACCCTTTCAACATACTCTTAACAAACAACTCTCCAGCTTTATAAGAGCTTCTAACAAATGGCCCGCTTGCAACATATTTAAATCCTAACTCTTTTCCTTTAACTTCAAAAAACTTAAACTTGTCTGGATTAACATACTCAACAACATCCAAATGCCTTTTGCTTGGCCTTAAATATTGCCCCAAAGTTAAAAAATCAACACCTATTTTCCTTAGATCCTTCATAGTTTCTATTACTTCATCATCTTCTTCGCCAAGACCAAGCATAATAGATGATTTTGTAAAAATGTTTTCATCCATTTCCTTAATCGTTTTCAAAACTTTCAAAGATTGTTCATAATTAGCTCTTGGATCCCTAACCTTTCTCTGTAATCTTTTAACAGTCTCAATATTATGGGCAATAACATCAGGCTTACTGTCCACAATTTTCTTTATACAGTCATAATTACCTTTAAAATCCGGAATTAAAACTTCGACTAGGAGATTATTCCTCTTTAATTCCCTGATGCATTCTGCAAAATGTCCGCTTCCATAATCTTCTAAATCATCCCTATCAACAGAAGTAATTACAATATAATTAAGTTCTAGATTCTTAACAGCATCAGCCAGTTTCTTAGGCTCATCTTTATCTAAGGTAGCTCCAATGTATTTTGTTTTAACATTGCAAAACCTGCACCCTCTTGTACAAGTATCGCCCATAATCATAAAAGTAGCTGTCCCAGAACTCCAGCATTCGGCTATATTAGGACAATGTGACTCCCCACAAACAGTATGCAGATTAAATTTCCTTAAATTCTCTTTAATGAAACTGACTTTATCAGAATTATTAGGCGGTCTTATTGTTAACCAGTCTGGTTTTCTTAAAACTACTTGCTCCACTTTACCTCTCTTTTTGTTATGATGCCCACTCTTTTAATTTCTCATATGGGACAGCACCGCATATTTTTGCTCCGGTTTTTTCATTAAAGAAAAAAGGCACTCCGCCGCAAAATCCTTTGTCTAAGCTTTCCATTAATTTAGCATTTTTGCTATCATGCCATACCTCAAGCTTGACTATGTTGACTTTCTTTTCTTTTTTTAATCTCTCGACCAATGGTTTCATCTCGTTACAATGAATACATTCTGATCCATAGAATTCCAATAATCTACTACCTTTAGCAGAAGATTCTGATTTACTTTCTCTTCCAACCACAATATCACCTCTTAATATTGAAATTTGTGGATATATAAGGTTTTTCTTTAACACTACTTAAAAGTTACGCGTCTACGCGTCTTGCACGCGTGAGACACTTAAGTACAATAATAAATCTTCTTACTAATGTACTCTAAAGAAACATATGAACAAGCATTTGCTTTAAGAAAATTGGGATTTACATTCAAAGAAATTTCGAAAAAACTTAACATACCATCTCATACAACAATCTATGACTGGGTTGGAAAAGGAAAATTACCACATGGGAAATTTTTAGATCCAAATTACAACAAAGTATCTTCAGAATTAGCTTATATATTGGGTGTAATCCAAGGAGACGGTTATGCTAGTATTAGCAAAACGAAAGGTTGTATAGGACTGGATGTAAAAGATAAAGATTTTGCATTAGTATTTAAAGACAAATTAGAAAAATGGTCTGGTCTAAAATCTTCTTTTAAATTTAGGAGAGAAAAAGGACTGTATATAACAAGACTATATTCATTAAGAGCAACAGAATTCTTAAAATATTTTAATATCTTTAACTTAAGTAAGGCTAGTAATAAAGTTAGATCTAATTTTCTTCGTGGAATGTTCGATTCAGAAGGAGGCGTATCTGGATCAAACTTAAAGACACCTAAAACAGCCACAAGATTTATTGCAGTATATAATACAAACAAACAACTAATATTGTTTGTTAAGGATTTAATAGAATCTCTAGGTATAAAAGTTCAAAACATAGACAGTAGAATCAAAAGTGGTTTTACTGATTATACATTACTCTTTAGACTCAGAATAGGTGGAAGAGAATACCTCCAAAAATTTAAAGAAAAAATAGGATTTTCTATAGAAAGGAAGAATAGAAAGTTGGATGAAGTGCTAAACAGTTATATAAATTAAAAGATTATTCTTCTACTATAATCGTTTCTGTTAAACTAATTTACTGTATTTATAACTACTTATAAGTGATTAAAATAAAAAGGTTTATAAAGAGAGAATTTTATGATAGTTTATGGTAGAAAAACGATCTTTTCAGAGCATTTTACAAGAAAAAATGAAGAATCCTACTTTAATAGATTCTATTATAACTAAGGAGATGGAATATTCTTACCAATTAGCGTGCAGAGTTGCTTGTTTGAATTACCAACCACTTCATATGGTTTATCCCAGCCTTAATATAATACTTAATAAGCATACAGCAGAAATCCAGCAACAACTTCAGAAAAAGCGCTTGAGAAAAGCGCCTTCAGATATTATCCAACCGTTTAAGGCTTTAAACCCTGAAGTTCAAGAATTAGCTCGAGAGCAAGGCATTTCACCTCAAAGATTTATTGATAATGTTGCAATTTATGAGCAAGAGATAAAAAAGCTTTATAGAGACTAAAATAAAAAAATTTATAACTACAAAAAAGCTCTAAAGCTTGTGGCTTCAGGCTCAAAATACAAGAAATATTTAGAAGGCAAAAAGGATTATGTTGCGCTGGTTAAAGTTAGTTCTAAAGATTATGAAAAAACAAACGTTGAACTAATCAGATACTTCACAGAAGAAGAGAATATTCCTGGGATTTATGTAACATTAAACAAAGCCTTTGATATTGTAAAAGAGAGATTAACTGAAAATAGTGTGGATACAAGAGTAATAATATTCATAGATGCAGTAGTAAAAAGAAGTAAAAACGATGTTAGCAAAACAGAAGACTGCTTATTTATAGGAAGTCCAGAAAAACTGTCTGATATAAGCATAGCGATGGACCAGGCAGTTAAAGCACTTCCAGGAAAAGATAAATTTGTTTTCTTTGATTCATTATCAACATTATTACTATACAACAATCCCACATCAGTGGCTAGGTTCATACATTTTTTATCTAATAAAATAAGAAGCTGGGGGGTTAAAGGTATAATAATCTCTTTAAGAAGAGAAAAAGATAAAGAATTAATAGAAGAACTGTTACAGTTTTGTGATATACAAATAGACGCGTAAGGAGGTGGTTAATATAGTATTCAACGAAGCATTAATATCATTTGCAACAGCCATAATAGGAATAATATCTTTAATATTAAGCCTTAGAGCAAGATATAAACTATCTGAAGGAACTTTTAAGAGTTATGTTAGTTACTATATAGGATGCTTACTGCTACTTGTGGGTTTTGCATTGTGGAAAACAACGCAGAGTATATTCCAGTTAACATCATTTAAATATATTTATACAGAGTATGCTTTCCTAGCCTTTACTTTCATGGTGTTTGCTTTAACATCAAGAAAGATATTCCTTATGAGCAAAGAATTTGGATTTTCAGAAAAAACTAAAAAGATAAAACAGATTCTACAGCAAAAAAAGTCAGGGCGTTAAACTTCCAACAGATGTTATTAGCAAAAATCTAACTAAAAAAAAGATTGTCATATTCAGGGCAAGAAGCACTGGCACACTCTTCAAGCCTTCTTTTTCCCTGCCCTTGCTAATAGAGCCTATAATGAGGCCACCGAAAAAAGAGCTAGTTATTAAGAAAGTTACTATGTAAGTTAATAAAAATTCATTAGAAACTGTAACTGCAATAATATTTAATGGTAGAGCTGATGTCTGTAAAACAGCTTCTGGGAGATTAATACCGCTAAAACTTGTTTTTAAAGTCTCTACCAAAAAAGAACTTAAACCAAACAGTATAGGAGTTCCAAATGCAACTGCGATAAAAACAAAGATAACATACATATGGACATTGCTCCTTATCTTCTTGTCTAGAATCTCCTGCTTTCTTAAATCCCTAGCAGTTTGCTCTAATAATTCAGCAAGCCCGCCTCCAGACCTTAAACCAGAAACTATAAGATCTATAGCCCTTTCAACAACTTGAGAGTTTATTTTTTTACAAATATCCCTTAAAGCGAGACCTATTTCCTTACCAGTGGCTATCTCTTTACCAATATAATCTATTTCTTCTTTAAACAAACCGAACTCTGGCCTTGAACTTAACATAAATGCTTTATCTGTTGTCAAACCAGACCTTAAATTAGATGCCATCAATTGTAATGCATCAGGCAATACTGTCTCTACAAATTTTGCAGCAGCATCAGCTTGTAAAACTAACCAAAAATAAATTATCAATGATGTCAAAATCAACAAGCCCAAAAATATAAACAGCATAGGCAAGCCGAATAATAAATTTAAAAATAAACTAATCACTAAAGAAGCGATAATATTTGCGACCAAAATAAAACCTAAAAACCTATCTGAATCCAATTTAATATGAGCATAGGTTATTAATTCAGCAATTCTATTCCTTAATACTCTTGGGTATAATCTTGCTAATTTTCTAATAATCATCTTAACCGCTTAAAAGATTAGGCCTCCTAGATTTTATCAACCCTAGAAACATAATTTGTGCAAAGACAGCAAAGACAAACAAGCCTATGAACAAGCCTTTAGCACTTTGCTCTGTTAGACCAGCAAAAGAAGAGATTATAATGACAAAAGTTATTCCTAATGCTGGCAAGATTACGCCCAACAACATATAGAACATTGCCAAAGGGTTTAATCTAGAACCATAAGTCTGTATTTGAACTAACTGTTCTTCTGATAAAGAATCTATTACCTCATTTAATACTATTGAAATGTCAGCTCCGGCCTTCATCCCATTAGCTATTTGCCATATAGCTCTTCTAAAGTACAATGAGGGATTATTCTCAGCCATTTCTTCCATGGCATCTACTTGTGGAACACCACTTCCAATTTGCTTTGTGGCCTTACCAAACACTTTAGAAACTTCTTCATAATTGCTAGATGCGATAGAGACTAAAATATCAAACAAAGGACTGCCAGAATTCATCTGGATCAAAATGCTTCTCAATGCAGGTAATAAATTTCTTTCTATACTTCTTATTCTTTTATTTGCAAAAATTTTTGGATAATTTACTTGCTGAAAAAACATAATAAGAATAATAGCAAAGGCTCCGGCTGGACCCCAGATATAAAAATTACTAAAGCCGAAAATGAATAAGGCTGAAGTTCCTATAATTAAGATAAAAAGAAGATTAATTAGTGAGGATAATATGCACATGCTTAGATATTTTCTAGGAGTAATATCAAAATTAGCTCTTTTTAGATTAAGCTCTAAAAAAGGAAATGGTCCTTGTAAAACATCCGCTATGCCTAAAAAAGCTTTAGAATATTTCTCTAATACTCTTGTCGATATTAATGAGAAAGGTATTTTGGTCATTTTAGCAATTCTTTTGGTTTTTTATTACCCCTAACTAACTTTTCAATAGTTGCAGAATCAAGATAATACTCATTCATTACATGGCCGACTTCATCTATATTTCTTATATTGTTTTTAACCATCCAGCCTAGAATATTCGTCTTGAAAGCAAGATTCTTATTTAATTCTGTTAAACTTAATCCAGTATGCCTAGCCAAGTCTTCAAATAATCTCCTGCTTGTTTGATGAATAACTATCTTGTCTTTAGCAGGGTCCCATCTATACAAAATGTTTGGCTTAATCTCAGACACAAGTTCACTTTCACTAGTTAAATATTCACCAACTTGATAGACTCTTCTTAGACCCCTTCTTCTATCTCTAAACATCACAACATTCAGATTAACAGCCTCTAACAAATTTGGAGGGACTTCTATAGGCGGGTTAACTAACCTTTTTATTGTCTGGAATATAGTATCAGCATGAACTGTTGCATAAACACTGTGCCCAGTATGCATTGCTTCAAATAGCACTTCTGCGTCTCTTTTTCTTCTTATCTCTCCTAAGATTATTCTATCAGGCCTCATCCTTAAAGAATTAATTAATAAGTCCAGCATCGTAACTTCTCCCTTACCTTCTGGGTTTGGCTGTCTAGTAACCAAAGGACACCAATATAGAAACTTGGGCAAAACCAATTCTCTAGTATCCTCTATAGTCAAGATTCTATGATTAGGAGGGATAAACGGCAAGCATACATTCAACAAAGAAGTTTTTCCAGAAGCTGTTCCTCCGCTAATTAAGATATTCATCTCATACTCCATAGCTAACCATATCAAAGCCATAATCTCAGAATTAACTGTGTTGTTTTTTATTAGATCAGTAACAGTCCAAGGATCTCTTGAAAATTTCCTTATAGTTATTGTATTTCCTTTGTTTGCTATAGGATACAAAACAGCATTGGCTCTATCACCTGTGACTAAATGAGCGTCCAGTAATGGATTCAAGGTGTTTATCTGCCTGCCAACTCTTCTTGCAATTATATTAGAATAGTTTTGAATCTGGGCTTCAGTCTCTACAACCAAATCAGTTAATAACCAGCCGTATGTTTTATGATAAACTCTTATAGGTTCTTGGATAGAGTTGATTACAATCTCTTCCAGATTGATATCATTTAGCAAAAATTCTATTTTACCAAGACCAAGCATTTCCTGCATTAATCTTCCAGCCAAATACCTCTTGCTCTCCTCTTTTATTCCAGGAATATGTTTTTCCAGTAACGCTATAGCTTTTTTCCTAAACTTTTCCTTAAGTTCAATGATAGCCTTAGGATCCAATATCTCTGTTGTAGAGATGCTGACTTCTATTAATAATTCATGCTTTACTTCATCTAATAAAGCTAAAGTAGGTGCGCTAAAATCTGGTAACTTAATCTTATATTTGCTTAATCTGCCTTTCCCACCCAATATTCCGATCTCTACAGTAATTCCATCTGCTATGACATCATACTTTTCAATTACTTCTTCCATTTCCTAAGTTCCAGCTCACCAAGAGTTGGATAATGTAAAGTTACAAGTTTATGATCCTCAAGTATCTTTCCCCATTCTTCTGCCAATTGCTTTGGAATACCAAATTTTTTAGCAACTTCAGATACTTTGACTATCCCAGTTTTATTCACTAAATTTACTAATTCATCAAATTGGGTCTGAGAAACCCCTCTAATCGGTTTTAACTGATAAATTCTTACTTCTTTTTCCCTTTGACTACTTTCAATTTTTTCTTTTATTACTTTTTTATGCCTCTTTCTATAAACTATAAGATCTGTAATTACAATAATCAGCAATCCTAGAACAGCTAAAATAATCAAACCCCTCAAACTAATTTTCTGCTGTTGGAATAAGATAAATCCCAAAGCTACAAATGCTGCTCCAATTAGATATGCAATTTCTAAAGCAAATAAAAATTTCTTTTTAATATCCCTTACTTTACCCTCAAACCTTATTCTTTTTTCAACAACTTTTTTCTTCTTGAACTTTATAAAATGAAGAAGTGGAACTAGGATCGTTATTAATCCAATAAGGCTTATAATAGATAATAAAATAATATTAATGAACTTAAAACTGTATAAAATAAATCCTAAACCAATTATTAAAAAGCCGAGAACAGCTAGCATACTAGTAGTCAGCCTTTGGGTCTTTCTTTTTAAAAATTTATGAGCTGTTTTTGGCTTATTAGCATGATAACCTAAAGAAGATAATATATTCATCATCAAACCAATGCCTGTTGTAAGATACATTTCATTAGCAAAAGCAATAAGGACTAACAAAGCGCTTGCAAACCACATCAGGCCATATAAAACATAATTCTTTTCTTTCAGCAAAGATTTTTTTGCAGTAACAGCTTGTTTTACTCTTGCTTTTTCATAACCTAAAAAACTTAATAACATTCCGGCTAAGCCAAATGCAATCGTAATCCACTTGTTATTCAATATACTGCTAACAACCAAGATTGCAGATAAAAACCAAGTAGCTAAATAAATTTTATAAATACTAACAAACTTTCTCTTTTTCTCAACTTCTCTGTACAAAACCTTGCTTATACCTTTTTTTGCTCCGCTTTTCTGTGTCAGTATAAACTCAAAAACAGACATAAGCATTATTGCCAGCCCCAAAAATAGCAATTCTTTTCTTATTATAAATGCAAGAAAAGCAATTACAAGTCCTATCCAAAAAGCTATTTCCGATATAATAATATGCTTAAATTCTCTAGGCTTATAATAATCTCTTATCCTAAAATCAACTACGGCTGTAAGCATACTATCTGTACCTAAAACGGCTAAAATAGCAAAGGGGATTAAATTTATTATACGTAAGTTGTACAGAAAAGAACCTGTAATAAGAAAAACAGCGCCAATCCAATACAATAGTACAAACTTATTCATTAAACACCCCTATTTTATCTACTACACAATACTTAAATTGTGATTTATTAATCTTATGTAACTATCTTAAGATAGTGTTCTAATATGCTATATCTACAGTACCCCTTTTAAAAATATTCAAACTACTTAAATCAACCTCAATTATATTATCAGGATAACCTATGCTGATTCTTTCATCATCAAGCTTGTTCAAATATATCTTACTCTTAACTTCAACTTTCCCAGCATTATTCTCTATAATTAATATTCCCGGGTTTTGTATCTTTATAACTATAGTACTTACACCAATATCTAATATAAACTTATTACTTACACCCATATCAACAGTCTCGTTAAATTTTAAGTTACTATTAGTTTTGATTGTTAATCGTCTGCAAGAACCTCCGCTACTACAAATATGCCCCTCATCCTGATTTAGATTGCCAGAAGACTGCCCCTTTGTATTAAAGTCTAATTCATAAGCATTAAAATTAAATTCCTCTGGTATAATATTTATCTCTTTTCCACCAAAACCTTTTGGATGAGTATAAGTAATGCTATTTGGCTTTATTACTAGAGGCAATTTATCAGTTATTTTAGTTGCATTTATTTTTACTTTAGGATTTTCTTTAAATTCCAGTTCTAGATAAGCCTTAAAATCATTCATATTATCTCTAAAATCATCATCCTCATCATTAGGAAGCTCTTCATTGAATATAACATTTTTTTCATCTATAGTTACATTTATGTTAGCCTCTAAATTAAAAATATCCCTTAAACTGTTCTTTATGCTTAGTTCTAAATCACTAATCCTATCAATTACACCAACTTCAGAAGTTCTTTCTCTAGAGTTTATAGCATTATTGTAGATAACAAGAGCAAAAACCAAGACTACCATCATCATGCCAGCAATACCTGCTGTGAATAAAACACCTCTTCTTACTTGGTCCATATGAAAAACCTCGCTATGCAGTAATTATCATTATCTTTAATGAAAACTCTTTTTCCACTGCCAATAAACTTGTCTTCTGGTATTTCTTCTGAAGTTTCTATTGAGCCTGATGAATGACCAGAGGAGTCTTTGCAATCTGCTTTAATCTTCATATCGTAAAGATCAGGTAAAACATTGTCTCTGTTAATCTCTATCAAATCAACATTCATAGTCTGCAGTATATTTTTATAATCAAGCAAAGCCAGAATATCAGATCCAGTTCTTATTGTTTGTAAATCAACATCTCTTAATCCCTGAGATAACCCTATATAATATGAAGACAATCCAAGTAATAAGACAAAAACTATCACAGCTATGAAAGTATCTAATGTAAAGATAATACCTCTACTTCCACAATGTAAATTCAAAGACTTTTTCTTGGCCTTCATAAACCACATACCTCTTTATTGTAAATATAATATTTCCATTAGGCTGTAATCCGCCATTAGCACTATCTAGTTCGAAATAATAATTATATTCTCCTAAGTTTAAAGTTTTAACGCCTAAACTATGGCTGATATTTTCAAAAGCCTCAACTTTATTCCTAGATA
>Ga0209542_10016704_pt1 | contig 12131 bp, 15 predicted proteins | sample RifCSPhighO2_01_FD_184028 | JGI IMG/M metagenome (GOLD analysis project Ga0209542, IMG submission 184028) | Soil microbial communities from Rifle, Colorado - Rifle CSP2_plank highO2_0.1 (SPAdes) (version 2) | ecosystem: Environmental > Terrestrial > Deep subsurface > Rock core/Sediment ...
ACCGGATGCTCACCAATCGGGCATATCTCGGTTTTGTGGCGCACAAAGGCGAATATCACGAAGGACGCTTTGAGCCAATTCTTTCCCTCGCAACCTTTGAAGCCGTGCAGGAAATATTGAAGCGAAAAGCAAAACCTCGCAAATCCAAACAGAGACACAATTTCCCTTTTACCGGACTACTCTCGTGCGGCGAGTGTGGAAGCGCGATCACGGCGCAATTCGCGCACGGCAACGGCGGAACATATCGCTACTATCGTTGCACAAGGAAAAAGGGAAATTGTGCTCAAAAATATTTGCGAGAAGATTTGCTCATTTCGCAACTAAAGGCACGGCTTCAAAGTGTTGCGCTTTGCGATGAGTGGACGGGAAAAATGTTGAAGCAAGTTGAAGCGTGGGAAAAAGAAAATATCCACTCATCGCAATCATTCGTCCAAAATCTTGAAACGGAACAAAGCGAAGTTTCCGCAAAACTGGATAAACTTGTTTCCACCTACATTGACGGCGATGTGCCGAAAGAAAGTTATCTCGCCAAAAAGGAGGAACTGATGATGCGGAAACTCGCTTTGACCAATCAAAAAGAAGATTTTGGACGAACGGGAAAGAATTGGATCGAACCCTTGCGGAGTTGGATTTTAGATATACAGAAAGCCAAAAAATTGTCGCAGAGCGACAATTTTGAGGACATTAAGGCATTTGTCCAGAAAGTTGGAACGAACCATCAACTTTTGGACAAATCCGCTTCCTTTTCGTTTTCTGCGCCGTGGGATTTTTTGGCTCAATTCCTTGCGAGCCGCGCCTCTCGGCGCGGCGAGCATTCCGACTTGTCCCCAGCGAAAAAGTTGAAAAGTTTTGAATTGTGGACCGATGGGGATTTGAACCCCAAACCTTCCGGATGCAAACCGGATGCTCTACCGTTGAGCTATCGGCCCAGTTATAAATACCGATTCGAACATCTTTGGTGGGCGGCGTAGGAATCGGACCTACGACCTCGTCATTATCAGTGACGCGTTCTACCACTGAACTAGCCGCCCATAGTATAGAATGAATAGATTTGACCAAACCCCGCATATCAACTTCCGACCACTTTCTAGTTTTTCTTAATCTTAATATTTTATATCAGTTTACAGCATTTTTCAAGAATTGACTGTTGTCTTAAGTCGGCTGAAAATCTTTCGAAAGTTGTATTACAGAGCAAACAAAAAAGGGGTTAACAACCCCTTGCGAGCAATATCTCCGCAGTTTTATTACAGAGTTCTTCTCTGTTTTCAGGCACAAATTTCAGCAACCTGCGAACCATCGCCAAAGCTATCTTCTGCATATCCCCTTCCGAGCACATCGGAATAATCTCCCTTACCAACCTTTCAATTGAGAAAAGTGCATCGTCAAAGACCAGGCGGACCAGTCGCTCGCTCAAGTCCGTCCTGTTTTTGGCCAGAGCCGCAAGAGAACTCTCCATCACATAGATATTGATCAGACAATCGCTTAGTGCAGCCAAAAGGATCTGATGCTCTTCCAGTTTAAGCTGAAATTTTTCATATGCGGAACCAGCCGCAAGAAGAACGACCTTTTTGACGTTTTTCAGATAATACTGCAGGCGCTCCGTCAAATCTTCTGGCTCCGTTGACATGGATGGGGTCATAGATTCGGCTACCACTTGTTTAATAACAGCGATCAGGGGCAAACTTCCGGCAGTCGCCTTTTTTAAAAGCATCCCCACCGCAACCATTCTGTTAATCTCGTTGGTTCCTTCAAAAATACGGTTAATGCGGGAATCCCGATACTGCCTCTCTGGGTTACCTTCGCAAAAGCCGGAACCGCCGTGAATTTGAACGTTTTCATCAGTTATGAAACCGTTGGCTTCGCTGCAAAAAACTTTGACGATTGAACATTCCACAACAAACTCTTCAATGGCTTTCAAAACCGCCCTAGAATCGTTGGCATCGGCCTGTCCTATGGCTTCCTCCAAATATCCGGCGGTTCTATAAACAACCGATTCCATGGCATAATTTTTTGCCGCCATAAGCGCCAGCTTTTGACGAATAGCCCCGAAATTGCAGATCGGCTGGCCGAACTGCTTCCTCTCCTGCGAATAGGCCAGAGCTTGCTCTAGGGCTAATTTCCCCGCACCGAGAGACGCCGCTCCTAGTTTGAATCTGCCAAGATTCAGAATATTGAGAGCAATCTTGAACCCTTTTCCCGGCTCTCCAAGAAGATTGTTCAGCGGCACCCTTACGTTATCCAAACCCAACATACAAGTAGACGAACCGACTATTCCCATCTTGTGCTCTTCGCCAACCGGCGCAACACCCGACCATCCTTTTTCAACGATAAACGCCGAGAGGCCGGCTCCTTCCAGCTGGGCAAACACGGTAAACACATCGGCAAAACTGCCGTTGGTGACAAATGTCTTGGCACCGTTAAGAACAAAGTGGTCGTCTTCTATAACCGCTTTTGCTTTTACGCTGTTGGCATCGGAACCCGCACCCGTTTCCGTAAGACAATAAGCCGCCACCCACTCGCCGTTTACAAGTTTGGGAAGATACTTTCTTTTTTGCTCCTCAGTTCCGAAAAACCGTATCGGCAAAGTACCGATTCCTGTGTGCGCTAAGAACGTACAGGCAAATGATCCTTGTTTGGCAATTTCTTCAGCAATAATGGCTCCAGTGATTTTATCCAGCCCCTGTCCGCCAAATTCTTCTGGAATCTCCGCCCCAAGCAGACCCAAGTCGGCCAGCTTTTTTAAAAGTCCACGGGAGAACTCAAAATCCTTACTCTCAATTCTCTTCATGGCATCTTCCGTCATGATCTCGTTGGCGACAAACGACCTCAACATCTCCTGAACCATCCGCTGTTCCTCACTCAGATTATTAATCGTAAATATCTCCGGCAACTTGTCATTCGGGAGGATAAATTCTGCACCTTTGGCCATCGGTCAACCTTTTAAAGAACGAATGTAAAATATACTTAGCACACCTCAAATCCCTTGTCAAAATATATTTATTATGGTAATATTCATCCACAATGGCCGATACATTACAACAAGTAAATACGGCTTTAAAGAAGAAGTTCTCAAACAGAAAATTGATTTTCGGTATGGGCGCTATTGGCTCAAAAATCGTCTTCGTAACCGACCACCCCGGACAAGATGGCGCCAAAGAAGGAAAACCTTTGGCCGGCAACAACAGCAAATTGATTAATAAACTGCTCCGTTCGTCAGGCATAGATACAAGAAAAGTGTACTTTACTAATGTTATTAAGTACCACCCTCAAGACAAAAAACCCACCCCAAAAGAGATAAAGTCATATGTTCCTTTTCTGAAAGAAGAAATAAGAACAGTCGGTCCAAAGGTAGTGGTTACGTTAGGTGACGTGGCTTTGAATGGCATCGGATTAAGACAACCGCTTCACAACGTCCACGGAAGAACATTTAATTTCGGCAGCTATACCCTGGTTCCCACCTTCCACCCCGAAATGGCGGCCAAAGATCCGGAAGTTCATACGCTCCTAGCAACCGATATCTCAAGAATCAAAAAGATCGTAGCCGAAACAGAAAAAGAGGTCTAAAACGAAGCCACCAATAAATTTTTAACCTCTCACTCTATTAACAAAAACCGCCAAGCTTAGCTTGGCGGTTGCCAGTTTGACCTTTGAACCGGCGGGTTTTGAACCTAAGGGTTGTGTGCGACAACAAGCTCCCGTAACGCTCGTTGCGCAGTGAGCAATTCCTGCTTGCCCGGAACGCGCGTGGTGATAAATCTTTGGAGAAAATGAGAGGCGTGGGATGTCCCCGGTATCTTGTCCCATCCCGCCAACTTGTCCACCCACATAACGCCTTCCCAAGCCACAAGAGAGACAATCACCCTACTCACATCGAAAATCCCGGCAACAAAAACCGAAGCAATCATTGCCGTCATAAGAGGCAGAATCATCCGCCCGCCGCACTTGTCTTGCACCGGACATTCATTCGCGATGTGTTGAATGTCTGTCGAGCCGTTACGCTCGTACGCGGCAATCGCCATATGCTCAGCTCCATGCCATGTCGCGACGTGCGACCAGCCATACACCATCATCCCCACCATTATCCCAGCCGTCATCCCCAAACTACTTAGCCATCCATACTGTGATGAAGTGCCACTAGTGCCAAAAAACACCGAAATGTCTGACGGCAGATACTTGTCCACTAGCAGAATACCGGCAAAGATGCCTAGAAACATCAGGTCTCTCCTTGTCATAAAACTTACCAAGAACAACATCATTCTGATCACTCTTGGAATCGGAAGGTGTTTGTTCCTATAGAGAAAGATGGCCAGAGAAGAGTGGCGTCTGACTTCACAAGTTATCTCACCGTCTTCATTAGAACGAGCTGTTGCCAGGAATTCATCCGAGAGGATGCTCACCCGGCCACTTGAAGACTTGCCGCCTACGATGTGGACTTGCACCTTCACCCCCCGCCCTCTGATTAGGTGTTGCTTTTACAGGTCAAAGAACGTTTATATTATAGTAGAATTTAGAGGTTTTGACAAGGAGGGAGGGAACCCTCGTAACCCCCACACCTATTTCGCAGACCGTCTTTTTTCGAAGGCAACACAATAGTTAAATTAATTGATAATTTATGTTAATCAACAAATTTGGGAGCGATTCTTAGAGCGGGACCCAAATTTGTTAACTAAATTGAGGTTAATTTAATTATTTGTCCGAAGAAATAAAGTAGGTCAAGAAATAGGCGTGAGGGGTTACGAACCATCCGACCACAGAGCAAGGCCCTTGTTTATTTTTTCCTGGTTATCACCTTCTTAACAGCATTCTTGATACTCTCTACATCCATACCGAAATATTTGATAAGTTCCCCTGCTTCTCCTGATTCACCGAATCTATCCTGCATTCCTATATATTCTTGCGGGACGGGATAATTTTTTGATAAAACCTCCGCCACCGCCGAACCCAATCCCCCGTTAACCTGATGCTCTTCAACAGTCACCACCGCTCCCGTTTTCTTTGCCGCATCTATTATTGTCTTCTCGTCGATCGGTTTTACGGTGTGAGAGTTTATGACCATACATTCTATCCCGTCTTTGGATAATTCCTCCGCGGCCAAAAGCGCGTTATACAAAAGCATCCCGCAACCGATTATTACCGCATCTGCCGCCTGCCCTGTCCTCGACTCTGAGGGACGAGCATCGCTCGGACTCGAACGAGAGCTTATCGAAGGATCTCTAAATATTTCCGCCCTGCCAATCTCAAACGGCGTGTCTTGGGTCGTGAACACGGGGGACTTTTCTCGGCCGAATCTTATATATGACGGCTGTCCGTTGAAAGCCACGGCTACGGTCGCTTTATGCGTCTCTACGGCGTCACATGGAACTACCACAACCATCCTTGGTTGAACACGCATCAGCGCAATATCCTCCAGCGCCTGATGAGTGGCCCCATCCGGACCTACGGAAATTCCGGCATGAGCACCGGCTATTTTTACGGGCACATTATTTATGGATATATTTGTTCTTATCTGTTCATTATTTCTGCCGGGACTGAAGGTGGCATATGAAGAAATAAAAGGTATCTTACCGTAGTTAGCCATCCCGGAAGCGACCAAAGCCAAGTTCTGTTCAGCCACCCCTATCTCGACAAATCTTTCGGGAAATTTTTCTGCGAACCAATGCGACCGGGTTGACTCGGTCAAGTCGGCGCAAAGCACGACAATCCTCTCGTCTTTTTCACCGGCCTCGACAAGACCTCTCCCGAAACCATCGCGAGTCGGAATCATTTCAGGCTTAGACAAATCTTCTATAAGTTTTGCTTGTGGATTTAGAAACATGTGACAGGAGACAAGCGACAAGCTTAAAAAATAAACTTGTTTCTTGTCTCTTGATCCTTGCTGCTAATTTTTACATACACCTTGGACAATCTCCGCATTTGCAATCGGATTGGTGGGTACACATCATTTTACCGCCCTCGGTTTTACCACTCATACCCAACCTACAACATCCGCAAAACATTGAGACATTGGCCATCAAAGCTAAAACCACTACTGACCAACCCCAATATAAAGCGTCAAAGCCCCAAAAGGCTCTTGATCCCCAGCTGGACCAGAAAAACAAAACACCGGCAACCCAAACCAAAACCATTAATACTCTATTGGCCCAATGATGGGGACATTTACAATTTCCGTGCATAAATACACCTCCCTTCGTAAATTAAGTTCGTCAAGTTGAAAGTTTATCAAGTGCTTGATAAGCCTTATGAACTTTAAGAACTTCTAACCTTATTCGTGTTCTGATCTTATTTTACCACCTAATGTTCTAAGCTGTTTCAAAGCTTCTTCGGCTTGTTGATCTGGCGGCGGAGCATCCGGATCGCTTTTTACCATACCAGGCGGATTACCGTGCCACAAATAATCAAACTCCATAAAATCAACCCCTTTCCCGGGAATGGTATGTGCAATAATAACCGTCGGTTTTTCATATATCGCTTTAGCCTCCTCAACAGCATCAACAAATTGCTCAATATTGTGCCCGTCAACTTCCAACACGTGCCAATTGAACGCTTCGTATTTTGCCCTCAACGGTTCAAGTGGCATAATATTCTCCGTCATCCCGTCTATTTGTATGTTATTGCGGTCAATAACTGCGGTGAGATTGCTCAACTTGTTTTTGCTCGCAAACATCGCCGATTCCCAGGTCGCTCCGGCCGCCTGTTCCGCGTCGGACATGAAACAGTAAACCCTGAATTTTTTATTATCGAGACTGGCCGCGTAGGCATACCCGGCCGCCTGGCCGAGTCCCGAACCCAGCGGACCCGATGTTGTCTCAACGCCCGGCAGTCTCTCCCTTTCAGGATGTCCTTGAAGCCGCGAACCAAACTTACGCAATGTTTTTAACTCTTCAATCGGAAAATATCCCGCCATGGCCATTAATACATATCTTATAGGCGTAATGTGTCCATTTGAAAGAATAAGACGATCCCGTTCTTCCCAATCAGGATTTTTAGGATCGTGATTCAGAATGTGAAAATACATCGCCGTAAAAATATCGGCCATTCCTAACGGCCCTGCCGTATGACCACTCCCCGCCTCAACAAGCGCAGAAATCAAAAGTTGACGAGCTTCATTCGCTTTCAGTTCTAATTCTTGAATTTTGTTTTCATGGATATGTTGGGACATTTACTTAAGTCTAAATTTACGGGAAATCTTTATAATCACATAGATTATAACCACATAAAATGCCGCTACCAACAAATAACCAAGATTATTTGGAAGTCCATACCAGCCGGTCGAATGAAACACAGGTAACCCGATAAAATTGAAAAATTTCAAAGGAATATAGATAACAGCCAAAATTAACATGAGCAAGAAATCCATAGATATTAATAGACCTTACTAAAGATTTTCTACCACCTTCAATACATGCTGAACCAATGTGTTGGTATATCCCGCCTCGTTGTCATACCAAGCAAATACCGTAACCAAGTCACCATCGGTAACTTGAGTAAGACCCAGATCTATCACTGCTCCATACGGCTCGCCGATTATATCGGTTGAAACGATCTGCTCATCTGTCGTCCTCATTATTCCCCGCCACTTCTCGTCCTTTTCCGCTTTTTTGAAAATTTCGTTGACTTCTTCTGCTGTCGTGGGCCTGTCCACCAGCGACGTAATCGCCGATATGGAGCCGGTAATTATAGGCACCCTAAAAGCCACTCCTCCGAATTTTCCTTTTATTGATTCCACCGCCCTTTCAACCGCAACCGTGGCTCCCGTAAAACTTGGGGATATATTCACCGCCGCCGCTCTGCCGCGACGCATGTCCCTTGATTTAGTCGGGCCGTCAACAAGGTTTTGCGTTGCCGTATAACCGTGAGTAGATGCGAGAAATGCTTTTTTAACTCCCAGCGTTTCCGATAATATCGCCATCACGGGATGAGCAGAATTAGTCGTGCAGGAACCATTTGAAGAAATAGTGCAAGTTTTCAATTTTTCATCATTGGCGCCAAGCAGAACTGTTTTCCCAAAGTCATTGTCTTCATCCTTGGCCGGAGCAGTAAGAACAACTCTTTTAGCTCCTTGGTCTATGTGAAATTTTGCCTCTTCATAACTTTCAAAGGCGCCTGTCGCCTCAACCGCAATATCTACGCCTAATTCTTTCCAGGGTAGTTTGGATGTATCTTTTTCTTGAAGAAAAAGTGCCTCCTGACCGCCTACTTTCAAATACCTCTGTCCATCCTTTTCTGTAAAAATAATTTCCTCCTTGAATCTTCCGTAAGCAGAGTCGTATTTCAAAAGATAGGCAAGATTTTCCAAATCACCTAAATCGTTAATCGCTACCACCTCAAGCTCTGGCTTAGTTATCGCCAACTTAAAAAATGATCTTCCGATTCTGCCAAAACCGTTGATAGCTATTTTAGTCTTTTTCATACTTGTTTTTCAAAAATTTTATCGATAAGCATATCGATCTCATCTGGACTCAGTCGTAAATCCTGTCCAATCTTAATCACGGTCTGATAATCAAGCCGATCGAAGCCTATCTTCTTCCCCTCTCGTATGGAACTAATGACAGAGTGTGGGTCTCTATATTTCTTATCATAAGTCGGATCCGTCATAGCTTCCTCGAGGGCAACGGCTACATTCTCTTTAATATCCTCCCAGCTTAAAGGATTATTCTTTCTTAGATCCTTAGATTCATTCATGTAGCTAAGCCCGCAAAACCAATTCGTTTAACCAAATCGGGATTACAAGACAATTACTTATTTATATTATACCAATTTCCCTACCAAGGCAAAGGATTTTCTGTGTATTTCACACGGGCCAAAGGAAGCAAGCTGAGCCTGATGATGTTTGGTGCCATAGCCCTTATGCTTCTCGAATCCATAACCCGGATATTTCTTAGCATATCGAACCATCATTTTATCACGATAAACTTTAGCAATAATCGAGGCGCAGGCAATGGCAAAAACCTTCCTATCCCCTTTCACGATGGGTATCTGTTCGTACTCAACCCCCTTAATTCTGGTTTTACCGTCAACCAACACGATGGTTTTTAAATTAAAATTGGGTTTTAATTTTTTTATGGCATTCTTCATCCCCAACCGAGCGGCTTGGTAAATATTGATTTTATCTATAGTTCTTGGCGATACGGATGAAATTGCATAAACAAGGTCTTTCTCTTTTAACAATTCTTTGGCGAATTTTTCTCGCTGATGGGGCAATAATAATTTTGATTCCCGCAACCAGCAGAGTTTTTTGTGATGTTTATTATAAAAATGGTTTGTCGTCACGACGGCGCACACCACAACTGGCCCCGCCAAACATCCCATACCAACTTCATCCACTCCAAAAACATATCCGTATCCGGAATTGAATAGTTTGCGTTCGAGGGTTTTGTGTGGTAATTTCATGCCATGTTATTTAACAAACGGGGTGATATGTCTTATCGAAAGACCCAATCATGGAATGATATTAAAGAATTTACACCTGAAATCAAATGTCACATATGTAGTTCGGACTTGCTAGTTAAACGAGGTGCTCTCGCTGGAATTGTAGAAATGGGCCATATGCCCATACCGGCTAACCCTGTCTGGTGGCAAATGTGTAGATCTTGTCATGGTGCTGGTTGGTCGTTCAATACTCACGAGAATGGGTTCATTGATTATCGTTTACCTCAACCATGGGTACGAGTTTCGGGAACGCCCATAACGGATTAGGGACGACGATCTAAAAGCGCGTAAACCGCCACTCCCGTCGCCACACTCACATTCAGACTCTCCTTCTTTCCATACATGGGTATGGAAATTTTTTTTTCGCAATATTTCAAAATATTTGAGCTAAGTCCTTTGACTTCATTGCCTAGTATCAGCGCTAATGGAAATTTCGATTTAAAATCAAAAATATTAATACTGTCTTTTGCCAGCTCGAGGCCAACAATATTAATCCCCTCTTTTTTTAATCGTGTAACAATCCGCCACGTATTTCGTATATATTCATAGGGGACATAATTCTCCGCCCCCAAAGCTGTTTTTGAAATCTTACTTGTCTCTTGTCCCTTGTCGCTGGTCTCTGGGGTTGGCGTAATTCCACATAAATAAATCTTAGAAACACCAGCCGCGTCGGCGGTGCGGAAAATAGAGCCTACATTCTCCCGACTCCGAATATTGTCCAAAATTAAATATATTTCTTTTTTAAACATTATGCTATAATAAGAAATATATTAGCGACAAGCAACAAGAGACAAGAAACAAGAAAAAACTTGTCACTTGATCTCATGTTTCATGTCTCTGTCAATGCATAAACCACTCATTTGGTCGGGCACGATAGTTTTGATAATACTTGCCATTTTTCTGCTGACAATCACGAATAGGGTCGTAAATACGGCCACGACAACAAACACGGTTTCCTTCAGCGGTGAAGGCAAGGTGGTTGCCAAACCGGATATAGCTAAAGTTAGTCTTTCAATAGTCACCGATGCTCTCACTTCCAAAACCGCTCAGGACGAAAACTCAAAAAAATCAAAAGCAGTTACCGATTATTTAAAGAAGCAGAATATAGACGACAAAGACATAAAAACTACCGGCTATAATATATATCCTCAATACAAATACCCCCAATATGGCGGACAGCCGACGGTAACCGGCTATCAGGTCAACCAATCAATGGAAGTTAGGATACGCGACCTGGATAAAGTAAGTGATATTCTCGACGGAGTAGTTTCGGCCGGAGCCAACCAGGTCAACCAATTTGGCTTTGAGATAGACGATCCTGAAGAATTACAAGCCGAAGCAAGAAAGAAAGCAATTGATGATGCAAAGAAAAAAGCCGATGAACTCGAAGATGAGCTTGGTATCGATTTGGGGAAGATAGTTAATTTTTCTGAAAATACCGGCGGATACCCTATCCCTATATACATGAAAGCCGAGATTAACGGCCGAGGCGGAATGGGTGGAGACGGGCCCACAGTACCGACTGGAGAGAATGAGATCGTGGTAAATGTAACGATTACATACCAAATTAAGTAGTGTTGAGAAAATCAAAAACCGCCCTCTCGGGCGGTTTTTGATTTTCTCAACTTAATACAGTCAACCAGCTAACAATGTTTCTGTTCCATTGCACGAACCAAGATTCCGGTTAAAGAACCCTGTCCCGTTAGAGATAGGTCGCCGTTGGCGACCGTAAGCTCTAATGGGATCCGATTTCGAGGTCGGACCCCTCCCCCGTGATCGCCAAAGGCGATTTTACGGGGATCGACATCATTTTTGAAGATTAGAGGGACGATGTGAAAAATTAGAAATTCTTCCCACCTTTCGCCTCGCACTTCTAATCCTTTCAGAATTTTTCTGAAAATTCTGTCCTGAGCCTGTCGAAGGACGTGTCCCTCGACTTCGCTCGGGACTATTTTTCTTTCAGAAAAATAGAAAGGAGGTGATCCAGCACCAGCTTCCGCTAGCGCTGCCTTGTTCATGTTGTTCCGAGTATTTCTATCGGCATGGACTATATCTTCATCCAGCTCCAGTTTTTAAACTGGAGCTGGAGCCGACGTGTAGTCTCTACGGGGCTAAGGAGAATCGCATATTCAACTGAGTTTATATCTCATCTCGGGCAATATATATTTCCCGATGATATCCTGAAATTTCAATCATGCAATATAATCTTTTTGCTTTATGGAATGCGCGACTTGAAAGCTAAAATTAGTTTTAGACCAATTCGCAGTCAAATTACCGTCTCCCAATAAGCTTCCGATAACAACTGACCCTTGATAGTCACTCAGAGACAATCTCTTTTTAAGATCTCTGATTTCAGTTGAATATGTGATTCTCCCAGCTTCCCTCGGTATTACCATATCTAAATTTTAACATAAAATTTAGGTTTAGGCTTCACCGATACAGTCAGATTTTTCAATAGGATTGCTCCTGAAGGTCGCAATATGCAGATTGCATCAACGACTTATTCCCTGTCACCGATCCTACCGTGGCCCACATAATAAAACGTGGTCTTAAGGTATTACCGGCTCCCTTGAATTGACGGGCAGTGAGTGCAAAATTCGAGAACGTATTCACCGCAGCATTCTGATCTGCGATTACTAGCAATTCCGGCTTCATGGAGGCAAGTTGCAGCCTCCAATCCGAACTGGGGACGCTTTTGATGG
>Ga0209542_10016706_pt1 | contig 12131 bp, 11 predicted proteins | sample RifCSPhighO2_01_FD_184028 | JGI IMG/M metagenome (GOLD analysis project Ga0209542, IMG submission 184028) | Soil microbial communities from Rifle, Colorado - Rifle CSP2_plank highO2_0.1 (SPAdes) (version 2) | ecosystem: Environmental > Terrestrial > Deep subsurface > Rock core/Sediment ...
AACGCGGGCCAGAGGCCCGCGTCACTACTGCGAGATTCTCCATCGCCACTTCCAGTTCTTTAAGCCTGCTTCTTCGGGATTTCTCCAGACATAATCGATACAGCGCTCAAGGTCATCACTACTACGTATGAGATGGTCGAAATACTCTCTTTGCCAGAAAGTACCATTGCGGTGAAGCATTGTATTGCATTCTCGTGCAGTGAATGTCTTCCACGAACGCATAATCGTGTGCAACTCTTGTCCTGCCAGTGGTTGTGCAACGATATGAACGTGATTCGGCATGATGCACCATGCCGAAAGTTGATAGCGTTCGCCGTTAAAATATTGCAGCGCATTGGCAACAATATCTGCGATAGCATCACGCTGAAGCCAGCATGCTCCATAACCACTATCGAGGTATTTTTCGACTTTCTCTGAGTAGAGAAAATCAAGTCGACGCTGTTCTGGTTGTGTGAGAGGTTTTCCTTTGTGTACCGCATTTTGTACTATTTCTTCGCGCTCTTCTTTCCATGTTTGGAGTGTCTGTTGAGGCAAGGAATCATCAAGGCGAATGCATAGATGATACGTTGCACCTTCTTTTGTCCAGTGAGGAAGGAGCGCACCTTGGCGCACCTGAAGATCAAAATCCTGCATAGAGGTTTACTCTAGCACTAGTGGCGTGGACATCTGGTCCGTGGCGGGGCGTAACGCGGTCCGGAGGACCGCGCCACAACCGCACCACTATCCAGCGTCTTCTTTTGAGTTCTATACTGCTCTCCAATGCTCCGCCGCGACCTTACAACGCTCCTGATCCCTTTTGTCTACTTCATTGCGGGAGCAACAACGCTCGCTGGAGTTGCAACGACGTTCTACTACAAAGAAGATTTAGGCCTCACGATCCCGCAGGCGCAAATCCTCGCTTCGATTTCCATCATTCCCTGGAGCATTAAACCGCTCTATGGTTTCTTTTCTGATCGCCTGCCTTTCATGGGTCTCCGGCGGAAGCCCTACCTCTTTCTCTCCGGCTTACTCGGTGCTGCAGGATACTTCTCCATGGCAACATGGGTGGAGAGTTTCCAGGGGGCGTTCATCGCTGTCTTCCTCTCTGGCATGGGTTTTGCACTCGCTGATGTGATCGTGGATGCGATTGTTGCGGAGCGAAGCCGGACGCAAGTCGAAGCAGGGAAGCTTCAGAGCATTTGCAGAGCCTCCCTTCTCACTGGCGCTCTCCTCGTTTCGTATCTCTCCGGCGTCCTCGTCGAAATGATTGGCGCGCGGAATGTGTTCTTCATCACGGGGACGCTCCCGCTCCTCACCTGCATCTTTTCCCTCTTCCTCGTGGAAGAGAGGGCAGAGCACACCTACTTCACTCTCCGTCAAACATGGCGAAAGTTCCGGGAAGCACTGACTCCTGCACTGCTCTGGTCCGCACTCTTTCTTTTCCTCTGGAGATCAACTCCGACGAGTGGGGGAGCATTCAACTACTTCCTGATCGATGAGCTCCACTTCGCTCCGGAATTCTTTGGGAGGCTCTCCCTTATCAGTCACGTTTCCGGCATTGTGGGCATCTTCTTCTTCCGGAAAGTGCTCATTGCGATGAGCCTTCGCAAACTCTTCTTCTGGATCGTGGTGGCCAGCGTCGTGTTCTCCCTCCCATCGCTCGGACTTGTCTATGGCTGGTATGAGGTGCTTGGGGTGAGCCCCCACTTCTTTGCGATGGCGGATACACTCGTCACGGGACCCTTAAGTGAGATCGGATTCCTCCCACTCCTTGTCCTTGTCGCCAGAATCTGTCCCAAGGGTATTGAAGCAACCATGTTTGCCGTTCTCGCAAGTTTGATGAATATCGGTCTCGCCGTCAGTGATGTGGGCGGAGCATGGCTTTCTTCCATCTTCGATATACGCCAGGCGGCAGATCCTCTGGGTGCGAACTATGCAGATCTCGATATCGTGCTCTGGATTGCGATCCTCAGTAGCTTCTTGCCCCTTCCATTCCTCCGATTCCTGCCAGAGACGAGGGTAGAGGAGGAGATCGTCTCCCCTTCAGCAGAAGTATCACCCTCGATGCCGCTGGAGCCAGGGAAGGGGGGGATTGTGTAGTGGCGCGGGTCTTAAGAACCGCGCCACAGCCTGACACCTATTTTTTCTCATTCAGAAGCCATATTTCCTCATTTTCAGCATCAATAAGCCCTTCTCTTCCTGTTCTTCACTATCAAAAATTCCGTCGCACCGTATGAAGGTGGACCAGAATTTGCTTTTGTAGCCATTGACCTAGCTCGTATGCCCTTTTACGCGCTTAGCTCGCGTAGATCGGGGTGCTCACGATCACCGTCCATGTCACTGCTGCGATCAGCATCGCGTGCAGGATGGTGAGGGAGAGAGTAGGAAGAGTGTGAGGTTTTCTCACGCCCTTTATGCTACGGGAAAATGACATGCCGGGGCATTGTAAGGATCTCCAGACTATTGTCTAGGAAGTGGTGACTTTTCTGATTTTTGAGGGGGTGAAATTGCACTTTTTGGCTTAAAATAGAGAAGAAACACACATCATAAAGAGCTGATTTATTTGAATACAAAATTTGTTCAAAAAGGCATTTTTTGGGCTGTACGAAGGCTAGACACTGCGAAAAAGAAGTATGTTGTATATGTTGAATAAGAAAAGTGAACAAGGATCGCCCCCACCCCCAACCCCTCCCCGCACTGTGGTGCGGAGAGGGGCTTATTTTTATTACGCCTTCATCACTACGGCACCGTCTTTCACCGGCTGATTGACCTTCAGACCAATGATCTGACCCTTCTTGGCCTCGTTTACCGGGGTGTGATCAACCTCCATGGAGGTGACCTGCTGTGCGAACTCCTCTGGGCCACGCTTAAAGACCACACTCTCTCCAACGCGCAAGGATCCTGCCATTTTCACGATACCAACACCGATCTTGTCGTAGTAATGGATGACTTTCCCAAGGGTGCCGGCTGCCTTGGCTGACGCTTTCACTCGACCAGGCTTCCTCATGGCTTTCTTCTTTCCTTTCGGAGCCTTTTTCGCTTTCTTCTTCGACTTTTTCGCTGCCTTCTTCACTCTCTTCGTTTTCACCTTCTTAGACTTCTTTGCCCTCGTTGCCTTCTTTGCCTTTGTCTTTTTAGCCTTTGATTTCCGGATCTTCTTCTTTGCCATAATAAAGTGGGGGGAAGGAGATGCATTGAATCTACCCCCGTTCATTTGCTTGGCAAGAAATCTCTCTTGCTGATATCTACAGAATGCATCGATGAAGATTTGAATACCTGGTCGGGACGAGAGGACTCGAACCTCCGGCCTCACGGTCCCGAACCGTGCGCTCTACCAACTGAGCTACGTCCCGACAACGCATAGAATAGAGGAGAGTAGTCTCTGGTGCACGGCGATGCGTTCTGGGCGCCATGGTTCGACAAGCTCACCACAGGCTTGGGCGCCCCTTCATACAAAATATTTCTCCTTGTATGCTTTCTTCATTATTTCTTTTTCCTTGTTTTCCCATGCTCTTCTTCTCCACTCCCGTGAATTATCTCGCCGTCCTTGTCGCCATGATCGGTGCCATGGTTGTCGGCGCCATCTGGTATTCGCCATCGGTCTTCGGTACTGCTTGGATGAAGCTCTCGGGTATTACGCCTGATCCCACGAAGAAGGAGGGGATGATGAAGGCGATGATCGTCGCAGCGCTTTCCAATCTCGTTCTCGCCTGCACGCTCGCGCATGTGTTTGTGTTCTTTGGAGTCCAGACGCTTTTCATCGGACTTGAAGTAGCATTCTTCCTCTGGCTTGGCTTTGCGGCTGCCATTCGCCTTGTTCATCATGTCTTCGAGGGGAAGCCTTTCCAGCTCTATCTTCTCAATACTGCGTACGATCTTCTTGTGATGCTCGTCATGGGAACGGTGCTTTCTCTCTGGAAGTAAATTTACTGTATACATTTTTTGTTCAACTTCGGTGGTTCTCTCCACGGAAAACAGGGGGTTGGGGAGAGTTTGAGGCTGCCGAAAGATCATGCAGAAAGATGGGGTGCAAGCATTGCTTTCCCACTCTTCTTCCGTAAGATGTCGCGTAACCCGAATGCATTTTCCACCCTTCAGGGCAGAAGATCGATATACGGGGCAAGCAATTTCCACTCTTCCAGAGAAGAGCCGACAAACCAGTCTCGGGAATGAAGAGCACGGTCATGAGGAGATCAGTCTTTCACGGTATTTTCCGAAGGGAACGCAGTATTTCTATGGGTATCCTTCTGGTCAGGATTCCCAGTTTTTCAACAATGTGTCTCCTGCTATTGAGGAAATTGTTGCTGCCCGCTCACTCCTTTGTGCGGGGCCGCATGTGACCCCGATCGTTTTCGCCCCGGCGATGGATTCTCGCATTGTCTCTCTTCTCAAAGAAGAGATGGGCCTTGCATACCCTCCCCCGACGAACATCCTGACACTGCCGTCCTACATCACACCGGATATCTTTGGTGAGGCGCGAAACGTTCTCCTGAAGATGGCGCTGAAAACGATCACGAACCGAAAGCAATTTGTTATGGCCCAGCCGTACACCGATGACGATCTCTCTGACCGGTACCGGATTCCGACCGCATGCACGGTGTGGCTCAATGACAAGAAAAATCTCCCTTCCTATGTTCCGCATCTCTATCTCCCTGAGCGGTATGCGGAGTATGCCAATGGCGTGGCGTTTGCCGCATCGGGCAATCCGCTTCCGCTCCCGTGCGTCATCAAAGTTTCTTCATCGAGTTCCGGCGACGGTGTGCGGATTTGCAGGACAGCGGCGGAAATTCAGGAGGCAAAAACAGAGTATGCCTCCATTGTCGGGACGATTATCGTAGAGCAGTGCATCTCCGTCGTTCGCAACTTCGGTATTCAGTTTGGTATTCCATATGCTTCAGAGAAAGAGATAGAGATCATCGGGGTGAGCGAGCAGCTCACGACCCCCGCAGGGGAGTTCATCGGCGGTGTTATTGATCCGTTGCGCCTCTTTCCGGAAATTGACGGCATCAACAGGCTGCTCCTGCAGTACGTGCTCCCGACTGTCCGCAGTATGGGATGGTACGGCATCGGTGGTTTTGATGTTCTCATCGATAAGAGGGGCAGGTTTTTCATCGGAGATCCAAATTTTCGGATGACAGGGATGACAGCCTTTCTCTGTCAGGCGCGTAACGGAGTAATCCGGAAATCCATGGCGAGCTTCACCGCAGTGTTCAAAGGGACCGAAGAGGAATTCCGCCGGAACATTGTGCCGATTGCGCGGGAGGGGGATCCGCATCAGCTTGTCCATCTCATTTCCCTCACACATCACGATGATTCGTTTCGGATGAGTGCGGCGATGTACTTTGAGCAGGAAGATCCTACGTCCATTCAGCGGAATGCCCGCCGGCTCATGCGTTTGGGCCTCAATTCAAAAGCTCTGCAGAAGCTCTCGAAGAATGGTAAGAGGAAGTTCCCCGACTTCCCGGAAGACGAGAACTTGAGGAAAGAGTGACACGTGTACAATGCAGCGTGATGGAACGGATCTCTCTCCGCACACTTTTCGGATTTTTACTTCTTGCCCTTCTCTTTCCCGGCGGCGCATTTGCGCAGGTGAACATTCCCACATTCGCAATCATTCCAGAGCTTACCCAGGAGCAAACCCGGACGTTTCTGGCATCTTCTGCTCTTCAGGGGAGCCAAACGGTTCCCATCAATGTTCCTGCGGAGAGGCTGATCATCACCTATTCGGCGGATGCTCCGTTTGAACTCTGGATCTCTTTTCCCACACATGAGCCATTCACCGGAGATGCGGGGTCTTTGCGAGTGAATCCTCTGCACGTCCTGAAAGCAAAGCTGACTCCACAGACGCAAGCGAGAATTTCCATCGATCTCACGCGTTCACCCGCGTGGTATGCATCGCGAAATGCCTTCGTACTCCACGTGCTCGGGCAAGAGGGGAAGATTGTAGAGATTCATGAGCTCACTCTGGAAAAGCCTACATTTTTGGCGACATTCAAGGCGTACGCCCGGCAATTCTTCATCGATGAACCGGTGCTCCTGTCCTCCATTAACTTTCTCACCGGCTACCACATCGCGGACATGAGCATGACGTTTCTTCTGGGAAGTCTTTTTCTCTTGATTGTGGCCGCTCTTCTCTTCACGGTGAAGAAGCGGAAAATGCGCATGATACTCGCGCTCTCACTCCTCATGGTCTTCCTGTACGATGCGCGCGTCTCACTCGATCTTCTTCGTGTCACCAAGGCAGATCTTGCCGAGTGGTCTGATGCAGATCTCTACCGGCAGCTTGGTCCGATCTATCAGATTGCGGATTTCCTCAAAGAGGAGCGGTCACACTCACCTCAACCTCTGAAGATTGCGATGTGCTTTGACGGGACGGATTTCCTCCAGAAGCAACTCCGCTATCTTCTCTACCCGACGCCCGTTCTCCGACCGGAAGAGGGTTGGAACGATGCGACGCACGCGGTCTTCATCGATACGGACAGGGGAGTGATGCAAGAAGGGATGACTTCCTGCGGTGAAGAGTTTGTGCGAATGGGCGAGCTTCTCCACGAATTCCCGCAGAAGAGCCGTGTGATTCGCTTTACAGAACCCCTGGCTAGCGCGGGTATCCGAACCCGCGCTGCGACAAACCTCTTCCGCGGCCGCGGTTCGACTTGGCTCACCGTAAACTCCGGGCTGCACTTCACTTCTTTATGATTCTCTCTTTCCTCCTCTTCGCAGTCACCTCCTCCATTCTTTTCTTCGAAGGGAGAGTGCTCCTCGCGCTCATGCTCAGAGGAACCCTTGAAAGGCGCATGCACTTCGCGCTCGCGTTCCCGCTCGGTGCGTTCCTCAATACACTTCTTTTCTTCCTGTTCACGCTCCTTCATATCCCCCTCACGACATTCTCTGTCTTCCTCGCACATGCGGTGCTCCTCGGCATCGGTGGATGGCTCTTCTTTCAGCGCCTCAAAAAAGGATCAGAGTTTCTCGGAGAGGGTGTTTCGGAGGCTCCCCGCGACATCTTCGCATCACTTCTGCCTCCACTGCTTCGAAAAATCCTTCTCGTGCTCCTCACCGTATCTCTCCTGATCAAAGTGCTCTATGGCGTGAGCCATGCCGTGCTCCTCCCCACCTTCTACTACGATTCTCTCTCGCAGTGGAATATGCGGAGCCGCGTCTCTCTAGAAGAGCATATGATTGTCTTCGACGACAATGAATTGCGGGGAATCTCGAAACCGCAGTATCCGATTCTGCTCCATTCCCTCCAGATTTTCTCCACTCTTCCGCAAAGGGGATGGAGCGATCCTGTGGCGAACGGTGCGACGTTCCTTCTGACACTTGCCGTGTTCTCCAGTTTGTTCCTCTTCCTCCGCGCCCGCGGAGGGGCGCTCTGGGGATTGATTGGTACCTCCGGCCTTTTTCTCCTCCTTCCTCTCCTCACAACCCACCTGGTGCAGGGATACGGAGATCTGCATGTCACCCAGTACCTCCTCCTCTCCGCTCTGCTCTTCCTCTCCTTCACCGAGAAGAAAAAGAGAGAGCTCCTGCTCCTCTCCGCGCTCTTCATTGCGGCAGCCGCCTGGGTGAAGCAGGAGGGACTCTTCTTCGGTGTCCTCCCGTGGCTCATGATGACGACGACGTGGTTCCTTCTTTCCGGATCCACGCGCAAGCATGACACGCTTTTTGGGTACCTTCCGGCGATCCTCCTCGGGGGACTCTGGTCGGTTTTCCTCACTCTCAAGGGCTTTCCCATTGGTGCGCACTCCGGGGATTTTTCGCTGGAACTCCACCCCGAAGCGCTTCCGACGGCACTCCAGGCATTCTTCTCCAACGGATCTTTTGGCATCACGCCGTTCGTTCTCCCGCCGCTCCTCATCCTGATTGTGCTTCCTGCGCTTCGGTCATGGAAAAGCTCTCTTGCACCACTCCTCGTGATTGCATGGGGGCTCCTGACATTCTGCGAAACACTCATCGTGTACTTCTTCACGCCGAATGTGAATTTCCTCCTCAATGGGCAGACATTCAGCCGGACAATGCTGATGCCGTTTGTGTTGCTGATTCTGGGGGGGATGATGCTGTGGGAGAAAATACTTTTGAAGAGGGGAGGCTGACCGCTTACTTGCCTCTCCCTAACCCTCCCTCGGCACTTCTGTGCGGGAAGGGGATGTATGTGTTCTGTTTTCCCGTTTCTTTCGTTAAACAAAAAACAAACATTCCCCTTCCGTACGGCCGTACGGAAGGGGTTAGGGGAAGGTGGGGGAGTCCGTTATTGCACCATTTCCTCTTTAGAGTATCCTTGCATCCATGCCTCTCTTCTTCACCCGTTTTCTCTTCTTTGTCCTCCTCGCTTCCTTTCCGCTGACATCGAACGCTGCGGCGCCATCGGTCCTGGATCGTCTCCGGGAGAGAACACTCACGGTGCAGGTGAAACCTCTGGATCTGGGTGCAGTGCCGCGTGGAGCACAAAGGGTGTCCTTCCTCTCGCTGGAGTTTCAGGCATCGTGCGACGGGGATGTTCGCATCCGGGAGATCCATGCACATCACTTTGGACTTGGGAAAAGCTCTGACATCAAGGGGGTGTACCTCCTCAAAGACATGGAGCGCATCACGAAATCTGCTCCTCTTTCTGCCTCAGGACAGACTGTGAATCTCCGGACGAAGGGGTTACGTATCGCTGCCTGCGAGAAGATTCAGCTCTCCATAGCCGCGGACTTTAGCGCTGATGCCGACATCGGATCCGAGCACCGGTTCGACATTCTCTCTGCGGACGACATTGTGACGGATGCAGACAAGCTCACTGCTCCGAAATTTCCCCTGCGGAATCTCCGTCGTACGAGCACGAGCGTCACGCCGCTTCCCGCGGGAAAAATTACGGTGACGTTCCTCCCGCTCTCGGGTTCAGTCAGTCCCGGCGCTGATCGCACGCTCGCAAAATTTCAACTTGCTGCGGATAACCAGAGTCATCATCTGCTCTATTCCCTGATGCTCACCAACGACGGATCGGCGAAAGACGGAGACCTTCGTTCCCTGTACCTCACGCGGAAGAGTGGGAAGGCACTGACACAGGTTGCCCTGTCTCTCGATGGGAAAGAAGTGCTCCTCTCGTTCTCCAGGCCGTACCTCCTGAAGCGCGGGGAGAAAATTGCCTTTGAGCTCCGTGGACGAACATTCACAACACGGGAGACGATCAAGTTCATCCTCAAAGAACCGAGTGATTTGAATGCCCTGCCGCTGCGCGGAGGAAGGAGACTGGGGGAATAACGGGTTTGCTCCCACCTTCGCTGAAGCTTCGGTGGGCAGGGGTTTGCTTGTTTACTGGTTATTGGATCCAGAAAACGAGAAAACCAGTAAACCAGCAAACTTTCTCTGGTTTCTGGGAACGTAGAAAAACGGTACAATGGGCAGGTGAATCACATGCGCACCGTTCTCCCATTTCTTTTTCTTGCAGGATTTTTCGTCGCCTGCACGCCGGTCACAAAAATTCCTCCGCCCCCCCTCACCATTTCCCATGTCCTTGTGAGCTCTGAAAAGATTGAGGAAGGGAAACCGCTCCCGGAGTTTGCGGAACACTTCGAGGAAGGACACAAAGTGCTCTACGCGTACGTCTTCTTCGAAAATGTGGCAACAATGACCGGGAGTTTCCCGGTGCGTTTTCAGTGGTTCTCTCCGAACGATTTCTCTCCGCCGATTGGGATGTCCTCTGTGGAGATGGCTCCGCCCTCCTCCGTCGCCGAATTTGCGCTGCATGATGGAGAAGGCCTCAAGCGTGGACCGTATCAGGCACTCATCTTCGCAGGGGAACCGCTCACTGCGACAGGCTCTGTGCGCTTCTTCATCAATATGACGCCGGAGGAAACGGAGGAATTTATGAAAGCGGATGCGTTTGCGAGGGTTGAGCAGGAGAAGAGGAGGCTGGAAGCCGAGGAGAAGGCGAAGATTGAAGAGGAGAAGAAAAAGGCGGCAGGGAGCGGCGAGAGTTTGGGAGATCTGGGAGGTCCGGGAGGGGGGAAGGAGCCAGAAGAACTGCCGCCGGCGCTCACGGGGGGAGAGAGGGAGTAGGAAGACGGAGCACGGGGCCTGCCCTGAACTGGCGCAGTTTTCCATTCTTTCTGTCTGAGAATTCTGTGACGTTCGGGAAGAGCACTGTTACAATGCGCCTGGTTCGGGGTGTAGTATAGTGGTAGTACGCAAGGCTGGGGGTCTTGTAGTCTGGGTTCGATTCCCAGCACCCCGACCACTCACCTTACACACAATCTTCTGCATCACCTTCTCCTCGGGATTTCCCCTTCCGCGTGAGCTCCTCGTAATTGCGAATGCCTCCGTGTTTTCCGAAGGTTTTTGCCTTCTCAAAGGAGAGATCGAAGAAGGTGCGCATCGCATCGGCGATCTCCTCGCTCTCAATAATGATCCCGAGCTTCTCTTTCCAGGAAGCGATATTCACTTTGTTGTTGTAGATCTGCACCTCGGGAGTCCAGCTGTATTTTTCCGGAGGAACCAGCGCGCTTTCACGCAGTTCTGCGAGGTTTCTCTTCGTAATATCTTTCGCAGATCCCGTATCCGGGTGAATTGAGCGGATCGGGATGCCTTTCGCGGTGCGGCGTTTGAAGTAGCTCCTGAAGTATTTCGGCATTGAGCTCAGCAAATCATCCGTCGAAGCCCATGATTTTAAACCCGTCTTCGCTGTGAGCGTGTCCTCATACACTTTTTCCATACCGGCGAGACCTTCATAGAATGTAATCCGCGGGCGGGATTTTGCGAAGTGACGTGCGGAGAGTTCCTCCCCGTAACTTTCCAGGAGTTGGATCTGATTGTCGATATCCTCTGCCGTGCGCATTTTCTTTAGCTTCAATGCACGGATGAGATTCTCCTTCTTCTCCGTCGCGTAGTACTGGGTTTTCGCCCGTACGGATTTCGTCATTAATCCTTTTTTGACGAGGTTATCCAAAATGCTGCGGACAGTATTCCGTGGCAGTTCACAAATCTTTGCGATACGGGAGGCGGGTTGCGGTCCCAGCTCCAGGACTTTTATAAAAATCACGACTTCTTTTTCATTGAGCTGGAAGCTGCGGAGGAGGTTCGTCAGCATACGGAAGAGGGGATTGCCTCTAGTATAGCATGAATTGACGAAGATTGACCGTCAATTTTCGTTATTCTTGAGATGAACTCTTCCTGCTCTTATGAGCAGGAAATAGCCTTTTCGCAGCGTTTTTAAAGTGTAGAAATTTGACAAAGATAAATTAGATAGTGCCATAGGATGTTGAGTATGACAAAAGACGTAGAAGGACAAAACAGCGGCGACAAGGAGACGAGTAGTCCTCGTGAAGTGCAAAGTTCTGACAGATCTGCAAAGCAGGTCCCTAAAGGAACTGCTGACGTACACGAATTAATTACAAAATTGATAGCGAAGCCCTTTGATCCTGCAAGAGATATTACTCCAGAAGATATTGACGATATGAAGCGGCAGATTCTTTTTGCAGCAGATGATGAGAGAAATTTTCATTGGCGTTCTCAAAGAGACGCATGCTACACAGCGGCGGCAATGGCCATCGCTGGTATTGATCCAGCATTAGATGCAACAACTTTTGAATGGATAGCAAAGTATCCTGGTGAATCCGACTCTGAAGGAATTAGCGGTATTGGTAGGCACATGCTCCTGGGTATAGACCATACTAGGCATCTTGGTACTGGTAAAAATACCGATGTAACTATTGCGAGTTTACGACATGCCCTTAAAAAATATTTCAGTGGCTGGTCTTTTGAAAAACACCGTGAATTATTCCCGATAGGTCCTGCTGATACTAAGGATGATATGTTTTTGGCTGCAGATCAGGCGGCAGAAATGAAATTGGTAAATGTTGACCCTCAATTAACTCCTGATCAATTAAAAGCCATTTCCCACTATCGCGAAACAATGAAAGAAAAAGGCCAATGGGAGACGTATACTTCCATTGCTGCTAATGAAACACTATTTGGTCAAAAGCCTGATCTATCAGCGGACGATTGGGTAAACATTCTTGCTGCATTTCGCCAAGATCAAGGAAACTCTGGTCAGCATTATGCAGATCATGGATTCACTATGGCAGGCTGGATTGGAGATTTGACAATATTGGGAGCTCATACAGTAGAAATTCCCCCCGAAGGCGGACTACGTATTGATGGGAGACGTGTTG
>Ga0209542_10016708_pt1 | contig 12129 bp, 11 predicted proteins | sample RifCSPhighO2_01_FD_184028 | JGI IMG/M metagenome (GOLD analysis project Ga0209542, IMG submission 184028) | Soil microbial communities from Rifle, Colorado - Rifle CSP2_plank highO2_0.1 (SPAdes) (version 2) | ecosystem: Environmental > Terrestrial > Deep subsurface > Rock core/Sediment ...
ATGAGGTTATCTCCGTAGTTGCACAAAGCTTCAGCGGCGGCCTTGTGCCGTCCGTACACGGTATCCAATTGGCATCGCGCCGAAACGGTACTTATCTGTACGAATTTCTTATACCGCCATCCGTACAGAAGGTTTGCGGTCTTTGTCACGGTTTCCACGAAGTCTTTTTCAGGATTATTTTTTGCCCAAAACCTTCCCGAGGGCATCGCGCAGTTCACGACGATATCGAAGGTCCCGCCGCTCATCTCGGCGTAGTTCTCCCGGGTGACCCCGGTGACCGAATGTTGAGGTACACGATGGAGCGCACCACACAGGGCGCTCCCGACGTACCCATCTGCGCCAATAACGGCTATATCCATGCACGGAAGATTATAACGTCTAGTGCAGCCGCTCGCGAGCGTTTGGCGCACGGCGGGTTGAGGGGACGGAGTTCGCGTGATACGCTGCGGGTGTCATGAAAAAGGCAAAGGCTAAGGCGGTCAGGATAGGGAACCGGGAGATAGGATACAATTTGCCTCCTTTTGTCATCGCGGAGATAGGCATCAACCACAACGGCTCAGTCGAGTACGCAAAAAAGCTCATTGACGCCGCGGCGGAAGCCGGATGTGATGCCGTCAAATTCCAGAAACGCACCATAGAAGTTGTCTACACTCCGGAGGAACTCGCGCGTCCGCGGCCTATCGACCAATCGCTCATCACGACGGCGCGCTTGCGGCAAAAGAAGTACGGGTACGAAATATTGGATAAGAAGGCGTGGGCCCGCCTCAACAAAGATCCGGAGGACACCACCAACGGCGACCTCAAGCGCATCCTTGAATTCGGAGCACCTGAATACAAGGAAATAGACGCGTACTGCAAAGAGAAGGGCATTCTTTGGTTCGCCTCGCCGTGGGACGAGGGCGCGGTGGATTTCCTGGAGAAATTTAAGCCGGTCGCCTACAAGATTGCTTCGGCGTCCAACACCGACAAGGATCTGTTGCAATACATAAAATCGAAAAAGCGTCCCATGATCGTCTCGACGGGAATGTCCGACGACAAGATGATAGAAAGAATAGTCCATATCCTCGGTGAGGACGGGCTCATCATTCTTCACTGCGTTTCGACGTACCCCGCCAAGGATGACGAGCTCCATCTTGCCAATATTCCGCGTCTCATCAAGAAATTTCCCAAGGCGCTCATCGGATACTCGGGGCACGAGGTCGGCGCGTATCCGCCGCTCGTTGCGGCGGCTATCGGCGCATGCGTACTGGAGCGGCATATGACGCTCGATCGTGCGATGTGGGGAAGCGATCACGCAGCAAGTTTGGAGGTTCCCGGCTGGCAGCGCCTCATGAGCGAGCTGCGGGTCCTGCCGAAATACCTCGGCAAGGAAGTCAAAGAGATACTTGAATCCGAGAAGCCCATCGCCGCGAAATTGCGCCGCAAGAATACACTCTTCAGCTGAGCTCGACATATGGGCGTAGTACAAAAGATATTGTTCCCGTACACTTATCCCGCTTTACCGGCAGAAAAGCGCTCCGCGCCTGACACTGCCATCTTTTTCGGCACCGATTTCTACAATCTTCCCATCGGCTCGGACCAGCCGCTTTTCATCGAGCGCACGAACCAGATGCTTGCGTACGTGCGCAGGCATTTTCCGAACTGTCGGCTCCTCTACCAGCCGCACCCCAACGAGAAAGACGAGTACACGCTTCTTCATCTGACAGGATTTGAAGTGGGGAAGCGTACCATCGCGGACGTGCTTCTCTTCGAACAAGCTCCGCGTATCGCGGGCGTTTTTGCCTCGTGCTCGTGGGCTGCAGCAAGCGCGTATTCCATGGGATGTCGTGCCGGGGTTTTCCTCGATCTTCTGAAGGGTGCAATTCCCGATGACACAATGACAGGCTATCGAAGTTACTTTGCAGGGTTTCCGGACTCGTTCTTCATCCGTTCGTTTGAGCAAAATTTGCCGCCGCTTCCCCCCGAGCGGCAAGAAGAAATAAACGACACCCTCCGCTCTATTGAGCGCATGATTGGGGAGGCGAAGACCATATGGTTTCTATCCTCGGACCCCGCCTACGTCGTTCACGCCTCACTTCTTGCCCACCACCTAAAACGCACGCGGGGAGCAAGTGTGCACCTACTTGCTATCCAGGCGCCTCGATGGCGTAACATCGAAGGTTCGGCGCTCTATCGAGTATTCGATTCTGTTATTTCACTGCGACGGCAAATCTACACGGCACGGCCGCAGAGATTTTTTGCGTTGCTCAGAAATATGCTGGAATTTCGCCGGCTACCTATACAGCCGGGCGATACGCTCGTCAGTTTTGCACACGCGCAATTCGCCGAGAACTGCATTCTCTCGTGGTATCCACGCCTTCGGAAAGTCCTCATGTTCGAAAGTCGTTGGCACCACTTCAATTACGAAGACGGATGGAAGACACTTCCCCCTGAAGGCTATCGAGTCCTCCCTGGCGTTCATTTTTTCAATCGTATCGTTGAACCGCTCTTTGGGCTCAAGCAAACAATCTACAAAGAATATGCGGACGGTAAAGGTACTAACGTCTATCGGTACGCTCTGCCGTTAGAATCTGTGTACGATGCAGTGTTCGTCTTGCAGCCTCCGACGAGTGTTCCGCGAGGCAGCGCATCGGAGTGATTTCACGTACAATGAAACCCATGCACACGATACTCGTCACCGGCAGCTCGTCACGTCCTAGCCTATGCATCAGAATCTAGCCCAGGGTAAGGACCCGAATATAAAACTTTTGTTCATCACCAATGACCTCGGCGTAGGCGGCGTCGAACGTCTTACGGTCGATTTTGCGAACCATCTTGATAAGAACCGCTTCCGCGTCTCGATTGCAAACCTGCTTGATGGCCCCCAGTCGTCCTTCCATGTCGACCAGATGGATCCAGATGTGCAGCTGCACCGATTCCATTTCAAAAGATTCTGGGATTTTGGTGGTTGGTTTCGTCTCTATCGATACATTCGGCAGGAGAAATTCGACGTCGTTTTCACGCAGCTCTTCATGTCGGATCTTTTTGGTCGTACTGCTGCGTACGCAGCGAGAGTCCCCGTCATCGTGTATGCAATCCAAAATCTTATCCCTTCATGGCCAAAGAAATACATCGTGACGGACCGTATCTTGAGGTACATAACCGATGTATGTATATCACCAACGCACACGATTACTGTATTCGCGCAAGAAGTCATCGGATTTTCTGCGGACAAAATACGAGTCATGCCGACCAATTCGGTAAATCTTCGGCGATTCACCACTCCTCTTGATAAGGCCACTGTCCGCCGATCGATAAACGTACCGGAAGATTGCCGCATGGTGATTACTGTCGGTCGTCTCGTCGAGCAGAAAGGACATACGGTACTCTTGAAAGCGATTCCCGCGATACTTGAAGAAGAGCCAAACACCTTTTTCATCTTTGTCGGCGCGGGTAGATTGGAATCCGACCTTAAAAAAGAAGCCGCTGACCTTGGCGTTTCTTCGCACGTGCGGTTCCTCGGAGCGCGGAAAGACGTACCGGACTTGATGCGAAGCGCTGATATCTTCGCATTTCCGTCGGTCTTCGAAGGCCAAGGCATGTCGCTCTTCGAAGCGATGTTCTCGGATCTTGCCATCGTCGCCTCGCGTGTCGGCGGGATACCCGACGTCATCAAGCATGAAGAGACCGGATTGCTCTGTGAGCCGGGCAACGCGGGGGAGTTGGCGCGTACACTCGTACGGATATTGAGAGATGACGAGCTTCGAAAACGGCTTGCTACGGAAGTCCGTCAGCGCTATTCGGATAGGACCATGGATCAAGCGGCTAAGGAATTGGGTAATCTGTTCATCGAGCTGCTTGAGAGGAAGATCGGCCGCTCGGCATAGTACTCGCGATTTTTCCTGTGTACAATGGAGAAAATATGGGCACACAACAGAAGACCCCCCTGAGAATTACGATACTCATTGATAATCCAAACAGTTGGATTATTCCGTTTGCCAAGGAATTGCAGCAGCAACTGGGGACTCGAGGCTACGAAGTCTCTTTTGTCCACGAAAAAGAAGAAGTTCCCGAGGGTGATATCCTTTTCCTTTTGAGCTGCGACAGAATCGTCCCGCAAAGTATCCTCGCTCGAAATATGCACAATATCGTCGTGCATCCGAGCGACCTTCCCAAAGGACAGGGATTCTCACCACTGACGTGGCTTATCCTTGAGGGCGCAAACGATATACCAATCACGCTTTTCGAGGCCGTGGAGAATGTCGATGCGGGACCCTTTTATTTCAAGGACATCATGCATTTCGAGGGCCATGAGCTGAACGAAGAATTGAAATTACGTCAGGGGGAGAAAACTATTGAGCTGGTCTTGAAATTCGTCGATGCATATCCCAATATCATGCCACAAAAACAAGAGGGCGAGGCGACGTGGTATCGCCGAAGGACGTCGAAAGACAGCGAACTTGATGTCACGAAAAGCATCGGCGAGCAGTTCGAGCTTTTGCGCGTCGTTGATAATGAGCGGTACCCAGCTTTTTTCTTGTACAGAGGGCATAGATACGTACTTCGTATCGTGAAATCAGATTCAGAAAGCTAACAACTGTGACAGGGACGGGAGTCTCTGTACGTGAAAGCATGTATGTCAATCAAGGTTTGATTTACTAGAGTTTTGATACTAAGATGTGGCTACATGAAAAAACATCCAAAGACCATCTGCGCGGTAGGCGGCGCAGGATACATCGGCTCGCGACTCGTGCCGGAACTCATCGCGCGCGGGCACAAGGTAGTCGTCCTTGACCCATGCTGGTTTGGGAATCATTTGGAGCCATCGGTAGAGATCGTGAAATCGGACGTGCTGAAAGTCCCGGAAGATTTCTTCAAGGGATATGACGCGGTCATTTTCCTCGGGGGACTTTCGAGCGACCCGATGGCACAATATGCGAGCGCCTTCAATTTCGTTAGCAATTCGGCTGCTCCCGCTTACGCCGCGTTTGCAGCCCGGCAAAGCGGCGTGCAGCGCTTCATTTTTGCCGACTCTTGTTCCGTGTACGGGAATGCCGGCGGAGAAGTGTGCACCGAAGATTCCCCCTGTACCGCCGCCTATCCGTACGGCCTTTCAAAAGTGTTCGCAAATCGAGCAATTATGCACCTCATGAGTTATGACTTCTCCGTCATCGCCCTTCGGAAGGGTACGGTTTCAGGCTGGAGCCCGCGCATGCGCTTCGACCTTCTGGTAAATGCCATGTACAAGAATGCACGGCTCAACGGTAAGATCATTGCTGATAATCCGAAGATCGCACGGCCACTCTTGGCGATGGAAGATGCAATCGAGGCATACGTGTGTGCCCTCGAAGCACCTGAAGAACTTTCGGGCACGTACAATATTGCGAGCGCCAATGTAACGGTAGGCGCGGTCGCGCAAGAGATACAGAAGCATTTCAAACGTGTACATCACATCGATATCGAGCTTGAGGAGCAGAACGTCCAGGATCTTCGGGACTATGCTGCCAACATTGACAAGGCAAAGAAGGAACTTTCCTTCACGCCGCACGGCTCGGTGGCCAGTATTCTTAAGGGCCTCGATGAGCACTATGACGCATCCTTCGATTATGCAAACGACAAATACTACAACATTAAAGTTTTTAAAAAGATATTCGAGCAAGTTTCTCAAGTATGAAAGTCGAGTTCTTTAAGCACAATCTAGGGGTCACGGAGGAGAGGGCTGCCCTACGAGTTTTTCGATCATTGTTTTTGACCACAGGAAAAAATGTACAGGAATTTGAAGAGGGTCTTGCGAAGTATTTAGGAGTAAAACACTCAGTCGGGCTCATGAGTTGCACATCAGCGCTCCACCTCGCGCTTTTGGCTGCTGGAGTCAAACCCGGAGACGAGGTCATTACCACACCCATGTCATTCGTGGCGACGGCCAACGTGATACTCATGACCGGCGCAACCCCGGTATTCGTAGATGTTGAGCCCGAAACGGGAAATATTGATGCGGCCCTCATTGAAAAAGCCATAACCAAAAAGACGAAAGCCATCCTGCCCGTGCACCTCTTTGGGCAGATGGTAGACATGAAGAAGATCCTGGCAATTGCAAAAAAACACAAGCTTGTAGTTATTGAAGATGCGGCTCACGCACTCGAATCGAGACGCGATGGTATGCGCCCCGGCACGAACTCGTTTGCCGCCTGTTTTAGCTTTTACGCTACAAAAGGTATCACCTCGGGTGAGGGAGGTGCGCTCGCGACTAATAGCGCCGAGGTTTCTCGCCTCATTCGCCAATTACGCTCGCATGGCATCACTGCCGAGCTTGCCCAACGCGAGCGCACGGGGGTGAAGACGTACGACGTGGATGTGACCGGCTGGAAAGCAAACATGAACAATATCCAGGCCGCGCTTCTCATTCCGCAACTCAAGAATGTCGAGCTCGTATGGAAGAAGCGCGCTGCGGTGGCTGCTCGCTACCGGACGGCGTTTACCGGGTTTCTCGATATGCCGAAGACGCTGCCCAAGGTTAAGCACGGACATCACCTCTTTCCTGTCTGGGTAGACCCGAAGAAGCGCGACAAGGTGCTGGAGTATCTCATCGAACACTCGGTCGGTGCTGTCATCAACTACCCGCCCATCCATCTTTTTACCCTCTACCGGAAGAGGTTTGGTTTCAAAAAGGGCGATTTTCCGATTGCTGAGAAAATCGCCGCAAGAACTATCTCACTGCCGCTCTACTCAAAATTGAAAGACAAAGAGGTCGGTTATGTGATCAAGCATGTTTTGCAGGCGGTTCAGAAGAAGTATGCGGGGGACTAATTTTGAGGAGCGTGCGCAGGAATATATTGCGGGCGCGCTTCCACACGGCACGGCATACGAAAAGCAGAAGCTTCTGGAAGATTGGTTTGGCAAAGAAGAAGCCGCGCACGGTATTTATGATGATTTTGCGAAACGTGCCGGGAATCCGGTCGGCGCAGCTGTGCTTGATATCGGATTCGGCAATGGCATCACCGCGTCCGTGTTCGCCGAGCGGGGAGCGCACGTATCGGGCCTAGAGGTTTCCCCCGAGCTACTATCTTTCGCGAAAGACTATCTTAAGAGCAAAAATATATCGGCTGACCTCGCGTTATATGAGGGCAACCTTTTTCCATTTGATGATGGGACGTTCGATTATATCTACTCGGTCTCCGTGCTCGAGCACGTAAGCGATTCCGGAGCAGTGATGAAAGAGGCGTACAGAGTATTGAAACCGGGAGGGAGGTTTTACCTCGCATTTCCGAACAGGTGGAATCCCAAAGAGACGCACACCGGCCTCTGGTTCTTGAGCTACCTGCCACGAAGCGTTGCGGGAGTACTCTTGACAGCGTTGGGGCGAAACTCCATTCCCGATTTGAACCTTCACTTTTTAAGCTACTTTTGGCTCGCGCGACTTTTGAAGCGGCACAGGATTCCATTTACTATCCGCCTGGGCGACGGATCCTCCGGCGGCCTGAAAAGAGTATTGAGAAATGCGCTTGCCGCATTCGGCATCCATCACAGCGCCATTCTGCCGCACGTTATGGTAGTGCTTCAAAAAAAATGACCAGCATGCAGGCATCGCTTCACAAAAAACCGCGCGTTGCGCTGATGACCTACGCCATCGACGGTAGACGCGCAAAAGGCACCGCGATCGTCGCACGCAAGTGCGTGGAAGCGCTGCTAGAGCGGCGCGATGAATTCGACCTGACATTCATCCACTACGAAAAGTCTGACGATCCGATCTATTCCCATGGCGTTCGCGAAGTAATCCTTCCCGAATTCCGTCCGCACTTCTTCAATCGCCGCTCACTGCGGCAAATATACTATTTTCTGACGACAAAGGATGTTTACGATATAGCCCACTGGTTCCAACCGAGAGTGTATCCTTTTTTCTGGGTCGCACCGGCAACACATCTTGTCGTGACACTACATACAGCCGATTATGCAAGAGCGGAATATTTCAATCTCATGACAGAAGTGTTCCTATGGACATTGAAGCTGTTCAGAAAAAAAATCACAATTGCAATCGCCGTCTCAGAGTATGCCAGGAGGGTCATCATCAAGGTGTACGGCTTCGAATTCGAGAAAGTTCGTGTTCTCAACAATGGTGTCGAATCCATATTTACACCGGCAAGCCCCGAGGCAATCGCTGTGGTGAGAGAGAAGTACAGTCTGCCCGCGAAGTTTTTTCTAAACGTTGCCCGCCTCAACCCCAGTAAGAATGCATTTCGAGTCATACGATCGTTTGATAGATTTGCTCGGGAAAATCCTCAAAGTCAGATTCATTTTGTAAATGTTGGTGCGGATGGTTTTGATAAGCAGCTTGTTGAGGAATTCTTGAACAAGAGCCCTTGTAAGGACAGGATCCATCTGATTGACTACATAGATGCGCAAGATCTGCCGGCCGTTTATAGTGCCGCATTCGCCCTTGTATTTCCGCTTCTCAACGACGGATTCGGTCTGCCGATACTCGAAGCAATGGCCTGTGGTACACCAGTTGTCGCGTCCGACACCGCTCTTCCTGAAATCACACGTGACGACGCATTACTTGTAGATGCGATGAACGAAGAAGACATAGCGGAGGCAATGCGCACACTCGTCACCGATCCGGATCTTCGCGAGAAACTGGTGCATAGCGGGCTCACGAAAGCTCGTCTATTCACTTGGGAGGAAATGACAAAGAAACTTATCGAGATATATAGAGGACTTATGCGGGTGAATGCGTGAGGATCTGTTAATCCTACGCGCGGATGACCTGAAAACGGGGGCAGGGAAGTATGAATGCCCCGCCACTCTTGAGATAGTCCTGCTCGCGACGCACGAATGAATCAATGAACGCCCACGGCAACACCAGCATGTAATCGGGCTTGGCGGCGCGCATCTCTTCCTCCGAGTATATGGGGATATTGGTGCCGACGGTCTTGAGACCGAATTTTTGCGGTGCGCGCTCGGCAATGCCCTCGATGAGCGAATTGTCTATGCCCCACCACTGCAGGAGCGTATTGCCTTTTGTGGAAGCGCCGTATGCCCATATTTTTTTGCCTTTTGCCTTTTCTTCGCGCATGAACGCAAGCGTCTCATCGCGCAGGTCGCAGGATTTCTTGTAGAAATCAAGATAGGTCGCCGGATCATCCAACTTGAGCGTTTTTTCGTATTCCAAAAGGGATTTGACGCGGAAGTTTGCAACATCGCGGTATGGTGCCGAGCCGAAGAGCGCGGGGGTTGCGGACTTTTTACGCATGTAAATACGAAAACTCCCGCCGTTTACGTCGTTGAGTAGACAGTCCACTATCTCAAGGTCGTGCATATCAAGGAGGTATTTGAGCGCAGTCAAGCTGTAGTATTCGAGGTGCTCATGGCAGATATTGTCGAATGCGAGCTGCTCGAGCATGAGCGGCAGATAACTCATCTGAATGACCCAGAGGCCCTCGTCATCCAAGACGTCGTACACATCTTGTACAAACGCGTGCGGATCTTCGAGATCGTAGAACATCGCGATAGACGTGATGACTTTCGCCTTCCGTTCACCATAGGGTGAGGCACGGAATGCTTTCGCGTTGAAGTAATCGTTGACGATGAGGTTTGCGTGCTTTTGCGAGAGTTCTTTGAAGTCGTTCGGGTCATAGCCGATACGTATCGCTTCTTGTGGTACGTAGGAAAGAAGCGTCCCGTCGTTACATCCGATATCGATATACACGTCATCTTTGCCTACGTTCATAGCGCGTGTAGTCGAGGTTGCGATTTGTTTCAGCTCCTCCACCATCGATTCGTTCGTCCCCGATTTGTACCAGTACACCTTGTACATTTCATCGAACGGGGCGGTGTCCGAAAGCTGAATGAGACCCGATTTCGGCGCGAGTGCGAGCTCAAGCGGCACTTTCGGGTACCGCGGCTCCATGTCTTTCGGAAGGAAATCCGACATATACAAATCTCCCAGCGAGAATAGGGGGACGAGCGGTTCCCCGGAAATGCGACAGGTTGTGCGGTGTGTTATTTTCGACATTAAGAGAGAACGATACCATGCGGAGAACATGCCCTGCAACCGTGTCGATATACGTTAGGGCCGATTGAGCTGTAGCTCACGGGCCGCATCGTAGTATTCCCGAAGAAGCTCGAGCCCGCGGCGAATATACGCTTCCGCTTTCTGTTGCGCTTCCTCATATTCCATAAAAACGATTTGCTGTAATTCACCCATTTCCCGAATTGCACCGGACTCTTCTTGCGTGAGGAGGAGGCCCAGCATTGAAACCGGACAGTCTGCGCCGACGTCCTGCGGAGCCTGTTCGCGTTCATCAAAATAGAGGCAGGCATGATCAAGGTAGCCGAATCTGCTCTCGGCTATACTCACTTCGAAGTCTTTGCGAAAATGCCGGGCGCCGCAGGCGGCAATGCGCTCGTTGCGATATTTTCTGCCTCCGGTCGTCCAGAGAATACCCTGCACCGGTTTTGCCTTGCGGAGCCCCAGGAGCACCCTGCCGGTAGGATCAATCGCAAAAACATCCACGCAATAGATGGGCAGGCTTGCTTGGAGAGCGGCGTAGTTCTCAAGTGGAGCTCCGCTCGCGAGATGTGGCCGGCCGAATGTATATTCGTGGGCGGCAATCCCATATCGTTTCGCGAAGCCTTCAGCGTCCATTGAAGTTATGCTATCACGAGGTATACCCCGTGAGATAGTAAATCTATGTTTGCGAGAATCTTTGTACCGTTTTATCTCATGGGGTATAGTACATTGTCATGAAAAAACGTCGTGCATTCATCACGGGAGTAACGGGTCAGGACGGTTCCTACCTCGCCGAATACCTGGCAAAAAGGGGGTACGAAGTGTGGGGTTTCATGCGCTACACGAGCCTCAACCATTTGGCGCGCATCCGCCATCTTGTTGAAAGCAAAAAGATCACGTTGCTTCGAGGGAACCTCTCCGATAGCCACTCTCTGCGGCTCGCGCTTGAAGAGGTCAGACCTGACGAAGTGTATAACCTGGCGTCGCTCTCCGACGTCGCTTTTTCAAAAAGTGCACCCGAGGAAACGATGGACATAAATTACTTCGGGTTCAAGCGCCTCATCACTGAAGCCGTGCGGGTCAACAAAAATGTCCGCATTTTTCAAGCGTCGACGAGCGAGATCTTTAAGAAAACCAGGCCGCCCCAGAGTGAGAAGTCGCCCCTGGCAGCCACCAATCCGTATGCGGTGGCGAAACTAAAAGCGTACCGGAATTTGGTAAAAGGGTATCGCGAGCGGCGCGGGTATTTCATCGCGTCGGGCATCATGTTCAATCACGAGTCGCCGCGCCGCGGAGAGAATTTCGTAACGCGAAAAGTTACGATGTCGCTTGCGCGAATAAAGCTCGGACTGCTCGAGCGATTTTCTTTGGGCAACCTGGACGCAAGGCGCGACTGGGGCTTTGCGGGCGATTACGTAAAGGCGATGCATTTGATGCTCCAACAAAAGAAAGCGGACGACTTTGTGCTCGCAACAGGCAAAACACATTCCATACGTGATCTCGTCGAAGCCGCATGCCGCGAGCTCGATATTCCTCTCGAGTGGCGCGGGCAAGGGTTAGAGGAAGTGGGGATATCGAATGGTAAGGTCGTCATCACGATAGATAAAGCATTTTATCGCCCGACTGAGGCCGATGAAATGCGCGGCGACATCACAAAAGCACGTCGTGTTCTTAAGTGGAAACCCGAGGTCAGTTTTGAGAAGTTGGTGGGCATGATTGCGCGCGCGGATCTCGAATTGTTGGAGAAATCCCGCTGACGGAAAGATTCTTAACGTTCTGCTCCGTAGAGCGCACGCTCGGTCTCTTCGCAGATGGCGTGGCCCATCGCAATGTGGCCTTCTTGGATGCGGGGCGTTTTATCGCTGGGCGTAATGAGCGCAACGTCACACAATTTTGCAAAATCTGTTCCTTTTTCTCCCGTCATTCCGATGACGACGATGCCGAGTCTTCTCGCTACCTTGACCGCTTCAAGAATATTTTTCGAGTTGCCGCTGGTGGTTATCGCGACGAGCACATCACCCTTTTTGCCCAGGCCCTCGAGCTGGCGTGAGAATACGAACTCGTATCCGTAATCGTTGCCTATCGCCGTGATAGACGATGTGTTGGTCGTAAGAGCGACACCCGCCATCGCAGGCCGCTCGATA
>Ga0209542_10016710_pt1 | contig 12129 bp, 10 predicted proteins | sample RifCSPhighO2_01_FD_184028 | JGI IMG/M metagenome (GOLD analysis project Ga0209542, IMG submission 184028) | Soil microbial communities from Rifle, Colorado - Rifle CSP2_plank highO2_0.1 (SPAdes) (version 2) | ecosystem: Environmental > Terrestrial > Deep subsurface > Rock core/Sediment ...
ATCGTTGTTTTAGTACTTGCGGTCGCCGCATTCGCGAGACCCTAAAATTTTGATAATCCGCAAAAGAAAAACACCCCTTGGGTGTTTTTCTTTCCATGTTAAATCGTTATAATCTTAAGTCGTGTCCTCATAGCTCAACGGATAGAGCGCAGCCCTCCGAAGGCTGAGATCGGGGTTCGATTCCTCGTGGGGACGAGATGTTCTCAACCGAAGGCATTGTGCTTAAAAAAATAGACGCCGGCGAAACGGACGCGCTTTTTGTAATTTACACCAAAGACTTTGGAAAAATTCGGGCGCTTGCCCAAGGAGTAAAAAGAGAAGAAGCCAAGCTAAAGGGCCACTGCGAACCCCTTAATTTGGTTTCGGTCCAATTTGTACTCGGCAAAAGCGGAGAGCGTCTCACCTATGCCGAAATTATTAACTCGTGGCCTTCGATTAGAATGCATTTGGATAAGTCCAAAGCGGCCTGGTATCTTGTCGGGCTTATTGACCAACACTGTTTTTCCGGGGAGAAAGATGAAGATTTATGGAATATGTTCTTGAGAAATCTTGAGCTACTAGACCGGGGAAACTTTTCTGAAGAAGAAATGCGCCAGTTTTTAGACGCCTTCGACCGCAGTCTTGTTTTCGGACTTGGCTATGGGGACGAGGAAAACTTGGAGTTTTTAGGAACAAAGCTCGCGCGCCCCTGGTAGGCGAGATATAATAGGGCCAATGGCAGACAAGCTTGAAAAGCTTGAAAAAGAGCTTTACAAAAAAGAAGATGAAGAACTCAGCCGCCGCATGCGTCGGCGAATTATTTTCCCCCAAACCTTGCAGAGGCTCTCTACCGTTTGGGAAGAAACAAAAAAAGAAAACGGGCCTAAGGAATTTTTAAAAATTTCCCGCCGCAAAATTCTCAAATGGGTATTTATCTCAGCAGGCACGATAACTTTAATACTGGCGTCATTATTTTTGTTTCTTTATCTGGGTACGCGCGGTAATGAGGCCGAAGTAATAATTCATGATCGAGGGCCGATTGAGTCCGGGGAATTAATTACCATTTCTATCGTGTCCCGAAACACCTCGTCTGTAACTCTGGCAGATGTTGAACTTACCGTTATTCTTCCGTCAGGGTCGCTGGTCGCGAGCCGGGGGCAGGAAACTCCCGCGCCCTCGAGACTGATAAAAAAAATCGGAAGCATTAGGGCCGGAGAAGAAAATATAACGGAAATTCCGGTGCGGATCTTCGGAGCAGAGGGCGAAGGAAAAGAAATTCAGGCGATTCTTCTATATCAGCCAGAAAACTTGCATGCCCGCTTTTCGTCCAAGACCTCCGAAACTATCCGCATAAATCAAGTGCCGCTGGGAATCAACTGGGAGATACCCGAGGTTTTGTCTCAAAGACAAGAAGTAGGAGTTAAAATAAAATATACTTCGAGTGCTTCTCGCCCATTTCATAATATGTGGCTAAGACTTGAATACCCCCCAGGATTTCAGTTTTCTTCCGGAGCACCCAAACCCGAATTTGGAAATGAGATTTGGAAGCTGGGAACTCTTGAGGGAGGGAAAGAGGGCTTCGTAACTATCAAAGGAACGGTTATCGGCGAGGAGGGGGAAGTAAAATCATTTCGCGGGGAGCTCGGGGTCTTTAACCCGCTTACGAAGGAGTGGCGGTCTTATCGCGGCGTGTCCCAGTCTTCAAGAATTGCTGTCACACCTCTTTCGGTGCAAATAGAGCTTGACGGAACGCGCCAAGAGGTTATAACTCCGGGGCAGGACCTTAGCTTTACTATCCGCTATAAAAATAATACCGAGTTTCCGCTAAAAAATATTTCAATAAAGGTCCTACTTCAAGGAAAAATTATTGATCTGACAACTTTGGATATCCAAGATGGGGTCTTAGACTTTCCAACGCGCGCAATAGTTTGGGCTCCTGGGAGCGCTGAAGAACTGAAAGAAGTTGCTCCGGGCGAGGGAGGGGAATTTAATTTTCGGATTAAGACGCGAGAGGGCCCCATTGTTCAGAGTATCGCAGATAAAAATCAGACGGTGAAAGTTTCGGCGGAAATTTTGACGGGGCTTGCACCTCAAGAGCTTCAAGGCACAGAACTTGCTTCGCGCGATGTGCTGGAGTTTAAAATTAAAACAAAGATATCTTTTCTTGCCAAGTCTCTTCATCGCTTTTCTCCTCTGGTAAATTCCGGGCCGCTTCCTCCAAAAGTCGGGTCTAAAACTTTCTACACCGTAGTCTGGGAAGTCAGGAACTATACTAATGATCTTCGTGATGCAGAAATCAAAGCCATTCTTCCTCCTAATGTGCAATGGGAGAACAATTTCACTCCCAAAGATACTCGAGTGTCCCTTGACTTTAGTTTGGGGGAAGTACGCTGGCGTGTCGGGGAGATCAAAGCCGGAACCGGCGTTTTGACTCCGGCATTAACTCTTGCCTTTCAGGTCTCACTCATTCCTTCCGAAGTCGAGACCGGAGAGGCAGTAACTCTTCTTAACGAGTCGCGCCTGACCGGATTTGACGCGTTTATCGGCGAGAGTAGAGAAGAAAAGCATGACCCGCTAACTACTGAATTACGGGCTGATTCGGGAACTTCGGAAAAGGACTGGCGCGTTGTCAGATAGGCTAAAAAATGGTAGAAATATTTGATGGCCAGCGATCCTAAGTTAATGGAAAAAATCGTTAGTCTTGCCAAGAGGCGGGGTTTTATTTTCCCCGGTTCAGAAATTTATGGAGGACTGGCCGGCACTTGGGATTATGGGCCCTTAGGCGCGGAGTTAAAATTTAATTTCAAACAGGCCTGGTGGAAGTACATGGTTTCGGAAAGAGAAAATATCTTCGGGATAAACGCTTCTATTTTAATGCATCCCAAGGTCTGGGAGGCGTCAGGGCATACCGCCGCTTTTACCGACCCCTTGGTGGAATGTAAAATTTGTAATGAAAGGATTAGGGCCGATCAGGAAGAGGAAATAAGGTCCCATAATGAGTTTCACGAAACAAAAAAAGAGAAAGCCGAGTGGACCGAGCCTAAAAAATTTAATCTCTTGGTGGAAGCAAAACTCGGGGCGGTAGAAGAAACCAAAACCAATGTTTATCTCCGCGGTGAAATTACTCAAGGGGCGCATGTAAACTTTAAAAACATCCTAGACTCGGTACATCCGAAAATTCCTTTTGGGGTTGCCCAGATAGGGAAAGCTTTCCGCAATGAAATTACTCCTGGGAACTTTACTTTTCGTCTGCGCGAATTTGAACAAATGGAGCTTCAGTATTATGTTAGGCCGGACGAGAAAGAGGCCGAGGGGGCGTTTGATATGTGGAAAGAGGAAAGGAGAAACTGGTATATTTCGCTGGGAATCAATAAAGATAAGCTTAGGTTCAGGGAGCATGCTTCTGGCGAGAAGGCCCATTACGCTCAAAAAGCCTGCGACATTGAGTACAAAACTCCGTTTGGCTGGAAGGAGGCCGAAGGAATCCACCATCGGGGGGATTGGGACTTATCCCGGCATGCTAAATTTAGCGGGCAAGATCTTTCTTATTTCGATTCCGAAACTAACGAAAGATATATTCCGTGGGTTATAGAAACATCTTGTGGGGTTGAACGTCCTTTGCTTTATTTTTTGCTTGATGCCTACCATGAGGACGAAGAACGGGTAGTTTTGAGGATTCATCCCAAACTTGCTCCTTACAAGATGGCAGTATTTCCGCTCGTAAGAAACAAACCGGATCTGGTTGAAAAGGCGCAAAACATATACCGCGACCTTAGAAAGAACTTCATGGTGGCCTGGGATGATCGCGGCAATATCGGCAAAAGATATTTTTCTCAAGACGAGATCGGAACTCCTTGGTGCGTCACGGCGGACTATCAAACCCTGGAGGACGACACGGTTACAGTGCGGGACAGAGACACCATGAAACAGGAGCGCGTTTTGGTAAAAGAGCTGGAGATTTATTTTCGTGACAAATTAAAGTAGTTTTATGTTCAAAAAAGTTACTCTGGAAAATGGACTGCGTATCATCACTATTCCGATGGCCGGTGTCACAACCGCCACCATTTTGGTAATGGTTGATACAGGATCCAATAATGAGACCAAAGAAGTGAACGGCATTTCTCACTTTCTTGAGCACATGTTTTTTAAAGGCACGCAAAAGCGTCCGATTGCGAAGATGATCGCTGAGGAAGTAGACAATATGGGCGGATATACAAATGCTTTCACCTCGCGAGAGCATACCGGATATTATCTAAAAATTCCCGCCCACAAAATTAACCAAGCGCTGGACCTTATCTCTGATATATTTTCAAATTCTTTGCTAGACCAGCAGGAAGCGGAGAAGGAGAGAGGAGTTATTTTGCAAGAAATAAAAATGATCAGCGATGATCCCGCAAGGCACATTGGAGAAGTTTTTGAATCTCTGCTGTACGGGGATCAGCCTGCCGGGTGGGAGATTGCCGGAAATGAGGAAACACTGGGCAACATTCATGCCCAAAATTTGCAGGCATATTTTGCGAGCCAATATACGGTGGACAATACTTTTGTGGTAGTGGCCGGAAATGTTAACGAAGAAGAGGTTCGGGGAAAAGTACTTAAAGCCTTTGGGGATGTTCGCAGGGGGGAAACTAGAGGAAGATCGGAAGTTTTGCAAGACCAAAAAAATCCGGCAGTGTCCGTGCTTTATAAAAAAACTGATCAAACTCATTTTATTCTGGGGAACCGGGCATTTGGCGTGCAGGACGAAAGGCGTACTCCTGCTTGGGTTCTTGCACACATATTAGGAGGTTCCATGGCCTCCAGGCTTCTTGAAGAGCTGAGAGAAAAACACGGGCTTGCTTATCATGTGCAAACCTCTTTTGACGGATATACAAATTACGGCTCTTTTTCAACCTATGCCGGTGTGGAGCACGGTAACTTTACAAGGGCTCTCCTTATAATTATGAATGAATATAAAAAAATAAGAGAGGAAAAAACATCCGAACAAGAGTTATCTCGGGCCAAGGAAAGCCTTAAGGGGCACTTAGCACTCTCGCTTGAGTCTTCAAACGCTATGGCTTTTTATATTGGCGGCGAAGAAGTGCTCACCGGCAGGCCCATGACCCCAGAAGAGGTTTTTGCTAAAATAGGTTCAGTAAGCGCAGAGGATATTCTGGTAGTTTCTCGACAGCTCCTGCTTAAAAGTTCACTCAATCTGGCCGTGATCGGCCCGGTTGAAGGGAAGGAGGAGTTTGCCAAACTACTAGAGAGCTTCTAACAATATGCCAGTACAACACTTCCATTTAAGCACCTGGACAATTATCAAGTTTATAGGAATACTTATGCTCCTGGCCCTGCTTTATATTGTCCGGGATGTCCTTACCGCTCTAATTTTTGCAGTAATTGTAGCTTCGGCTATCGAGCCTGCGATTGAGTGGCTCAAAGATCGAAGAATACCTAGGATTCTGGGGGTGGTTTTGATTTACTTGGCGATCGCCGCTCTTTTTTTCTTCGGAATATATTTGATTATTCCGCTTCTCTTTGATGAGATGAGGAGTATTTCTCTCACTTATCCCGTAGTTCAAGAGCAAATCATATCGGGCTTGGAAAAGGCCGGCCTTCCGCTGATTCCTTTCCTGGGTGATGTTAATGATCTCCTGAAGGTTCCTACTGAGTATCTTGGCGAGCTGGGCGGAGGAATTTTCAACTTCGCTTCAGTAATCTTTGGGGGTATCTTCTCCTTTTTACTTATAATAGTTTTTTCTTTCTACATTGCTACCCAAGAAAGAGGAATCGAAAGCTTTTTACGCCTGCTTGCCCCCGTAGCCTACGAGCCGTATGTTATCGATCTCTGGGATCGTTCGCAAAGAAAATTAGGGCGCTGGCTGAGGGCCCAACTATTGCTCGGCGCCATCGTGGGAGTTCTGATCTTTTTCGGGCTTACTTTTTTGGGGGTAAGGCATGCACTTTTCTTTGCTGCTCTTGCCGCTATTTTTGAGATTATACCTGTGGTGGGGCCGATTCTGGCGGCAGTGCCTGCAGTGGCCACTGCTTTTCTCTCGTCGTCCCTTCTAGGAATTCTAGTCACTGTCTTATATGTCGTGGTTCAGCAGGTAGAATCTCATGTAATTGTGCCGGTAGTGATGCGAAAAACTATCGGATTAAGCCCGCTGGTGGTAGTGCTTGCTTTGCTTGTGGGAGCAAAAATCGGAGGAATTTTCGGAATTTTGCTTTCGGTCCCGCTTACCGCGATTATTGCTGAGTTTGTGAACGATTGGGATAAAAAGAAGAGAGAGTTAATACCGGAATAACTTTTCGGCGGTTTCCTCATCCCGCTCTTTTGTAAACACAAAGGAGAATGGCTTGCTTATTGTAACTCGCTTCTGCGGGTTTTGCTGTTTTAGAGGATAAAGTAGAGAGCAATGAAAAAAACAATCAGTTGAAATGGAATTCCAACCAGAGGATAAGGGCCTAGTTTTATTTTGGTGTGCATAAAGTCATGAAATCTTTGCAGGGGCTTTAGAAATTCGGCTCGATGGGTGTAGTACGCTCCCTGCAGAAAATCAGGCAATACTGCCCCCACGGTTACCAAAAGAAAATAAATAAACTGCTCGGTCGTTCGGGGATTTAGAAAAAAATATCCGACCGCAAGTCCTAGGAAAAAATCAAGCACAATGCTGCGCAGATCCTTAATAACGAGGGTTTTGTAGTCCCAGGTTCGCTTTTCCATAGAGATTTCTTTCGTATCAATGGAATGCAGTTTGTAGTCCCAATGCGGAATGGCATCGGAAAGATAATGCGAAACCAGCGCAATAAAAAAACCTATTATAGGGTTTGAAGCCGCAAGTGGCTTGGCGACAGCTGCGGCGATTACAATATGGGTGGCTAAGGTCATAAGATCAATTATACTTTTTCTATAAATTTTAAAAAGCGCCCGCAGCGCTCTTTTAATTAAGTTTTATGATGAGAGTAATTTCCAAAGCGAGATTTACGACGTTCAGGATTAATATGAGAAACCAATATATGCCGGTAATCTTCATCACGTTCCTTGAAATGTACCGGGAAAAGAGTATCATGAGGCTATTGTTATGTCAAATTCCGATAAAAAATTTTATATTACTACCTCTATTCCCTACACCAATGCCTCTCCTCACGTGGGGCATATTCTTGATCCACTGATTGCCGATGTTCTGGCGCGCTACCATAGAATCAAAGGAGATGAGACCCATTTTTTAGTTGGGACTGATGAGCACGGAGTAAAAGTAGCCAGAGCCGCTGAAAAACAAGGTAAAACTCCGCTTGAGCTTGTGGATGAAATTTCAGAAGAGTATCGCAGGCTTCACCGGCTCCTAGGGAATTCTCCGGATGACTTTATCCGCACTTCTGACCAAAAGCGGCACTGGCCGGGGGCGCAGAAAATGTGGAAAGCTTTAGTAACAGCCGGGGATATTTACAAAAAAAATTATCAGGGGTTGTACTGCGTAGGCCACGAGGCCTTTATCACCGAAAAAGATTTAGCGGACGGCAAATGCCGCGACCATCTGACGGAGCCTGAAGTAATTGGGGAAGAAAATTGGTTTTTCCGACTCTCCAAATATTCGGACAAAATTGGCCAAAAAATCGAATCGGAAGAATTTAGGATTGTTCCCGACTCCAGAAAAAACGAGATTTTGTCGCTCATAAAAGACGGCCTGGAGGACGTAAGTTTTTCTCGGCCAAACAAAGACCTGCGCTGGGGGGTTCCAGTTCCGGACGACCCGACGCAGACCATGTATGTTTGGTGCGATGCCCTGGTAAATTATATTTCCGCCGTTGGCTATGGGCACGAAGATGCCGAAGCAAGGGCATCATTTGAAAAATGGTGGCCGGCTAATGTGCAAATAGTAGGCAAAGATAACTTGAGATTTCATGCCGCGATTTGGCCGGGGATGCTGCTCTCCACTGGTATCGAATTGCCCAAGATTTTATTCGTCCATGGCTTTGTAAATGTGGAGGGCCAGAAAATTTCTAAAACTATCGGCAATGTAATCTTTCCCGAAGAAGTAGTCGGTAAATACGGTACTGACCCGGTGCGATTTTATTTTTTGCGGGAGTTTCCTTCAGCCGAAGATGGTGATTTCAGTTATAAAAAGTTTGAAGGCCGCTATAACGGGGATTTGGCCAATGGACTCGGCAATTTAGTGGCGCGCATTGCCGCCCTGGGGGAGAAAATCAGTCCTATACACTTTGATTTCAAAAAAGATATAGAAAAAGAGATTGATGAGGCCAGCGATCAAGCATTCGGGGGGTATGAAACTCATATCAACGAATTTAAGCTCAATGAGGCCCTGGCCGATGTTTGGAAACTTGTCGGCCGGGCCGATAGGTACATCAACGACCAAAAACCCTGGGCGGCAGATGAGGAGGAACTTCGTCACACGCTTATAAACGCAAGTTACCTTATTGGAACGATCACAAACCTTCTTGAGCCGTTTTTGCCGGAAACTTCAGACAAAATTAAGAAGCAAATCTCTTTCACCGATTCGGTTATCGAAATAAAAAAAGGCGGGAACTTGTTCCCGCGGATATTATGAACCTAACAATTCTAGCGCTAGTTTGCGCGCCGGGTCTTCTACATTACGCCGAGCTGCTTCTGAGGCAAGCATATGGAGTTCATCCGCCTTCCGGTAAACTGGGTGCTCGGGGGCCATTGCTATTGTGTCAGCTGCGGCGAGGAAACCCCAGGAACCTGCATACTTTTCAAACTTTACGGTTATGGCTTCTCCTTCTTTAGCAACAGTAACCATGACACCATTGAGAGTTGTCTCTGCAACATCTTTGCCATGCCATTCTCTGTTTTTCAGAAAAGTTTCTCTGGTAAGACGCGCAATCACATCTTCAAGGATCACGAGTGGGATCATCTTTAAATTAAAGATCCGACTAATTCGTTGCAAATAAAGGAAAAAATGTCAAGCCCAAGATTATTTGACGTTCATACCCATGTTCAATTCCATGCGTTCAAAGATGACGCGGATTTAGTAATTCATAGAGCACTTGATGTAGGAGTCTGGCTCGTAAATGTCGGGACGCAGCAAAGTACTTCAGAGAATGCGATCAAACTTGCGGAAAAGTTTTCGGAGAGCTTGCCTGCCGAAGCCTCGACGAAGGCGGGAGTTTACGCCACCGTCGGCCTTCACCCAATACATACGGAAAAGTCTTATCATGACGCAAAAGAACTTGGCTCCTCAAATGAGGCCTTAGAATTTACTAGCCGAGGCGAGAACTTTGATTACGAGTATTTCAAAAAACTTGCTAGCCATCCAAAAGTTGTAGCAATAGGAGAGTGCGGCCTCGATTATTATCGCCTTGAGCCTACCACCAAGAAAAAGCAGAGCGATACTTTTATAAAACAAATTGAGCTTGCCCAAGAAGTCGAAAAACCTCTCATGATCCACTGCCGACAGGCTTTTGAAGATTTGATCAAAATTTTGAGTGATAGACGATCTCAACTTAACGGTTTGCCCGGGATAATTCATTTCTTCTCTGGCACCAGAGACGACGCCAAAAAACTCCTTGACCTTGGCTTTTCGTTTTCTTTTGGAGGTGTCATTACTTTTGCGCAGGATTATGATGAAGCTGTTAAATATATTCCGCTTGAGCGAATAACGCTTGAAACGGACGCGCCTTATGTGGCACCGGTTCCTTATCGCGGGAAAAGAAACGAGCCTACGTATGTAGCGGAGGTGGCAAAGAAGATCGCGGAAGTTAGAGGCGAGCCGATGGAAAAAATAGGCAGTATTACCACCGCGAATACCTTAAAGATTTTTAATATTAAAGTTTAAAAAACCGCCCAAGGCGGTTAAATTCCATTTCTCTCTTTCCAGACAAGAAGAACGGTCCTATGCAGATTAGCAGTACATTGGCAATTCGGCATTTGGTCTTCAGGTGCTAGGTTCTCTATTTTCTCAAGTTCTTTTCTTGTGACGAAGTCCAATACGAATTGCTCGCGAGGACCAATGGTTATTACACGTGCGACAGTTAATATTTGCACCCACTCGTCATAAGAGCCTACAAGATATTCTCTCTTTTGACACTCAAGCATTAAATCGTCCCAGTGTTCTTCCAGGGCTGTCGTTAATACATGGTGTTCGGGGTTGGAGAAGGTCTGGTATTCCGGCTCAAGCTCAGCAAGCGTCCCCGCTGTATCAGTTTGGGCGTTCAGAAAACCAAAGCCTATTTTTTCTAGGAGTTCATTAACTCCTTCTTCGCAGAGAGCCGAAAGGTCTGCGGGGGTAAGTTTTTCCGCTTCTCCGTCCCCATCTTCATTTCTTTCTGCGCATCGGAAAGTAATCTGACCAGGCCTTACTTCCATGTGTCCACTTTTTCCTTCTAAAATAGTTTCTGCTCTAATTTCGACGTGGTACTCAATTCCAAAATAAAGGTCTGCAAGTTCTCGTTCCCACACTCGCTGTGCCTCCGGATATCGCTTTGCGTGTACAACCAAAATGTAGCAAGAAGAATCTTTTAATTGTCCCAATATTGCCCTAAGCTGATCTCGAAGCTCGCCAACGAGCTTCATCGTAGCTGGACCATCTCTTTGGGTTTCAGCAAGAAGCAGCATCTGCTGTATCACTGCGCCTAGCTCTTCCAGGCCAGTTGTGAGTTCGTCGTCCATGACTCTTTAGCGAGAACTAGGCTAAGAATGTCTCGCCTGTTTTTCCTTGTCAAGAGAGGAATTTTTTTCTACAATTAAATTTATCCATGCGATATAACCCAAACAAAATTGAAGAAAAATGGCGGCGGGTATGGCTTAAAAAACGAGTGTACGAGCCGGATTTAAAAAAGGCCAAACGGCCGTTTTATAATCTAATGATGTTTCCTTATCCTTCGGCTGAGGGCTTGCATATTGGAAGCGTTAGAACATTTTCCGGGATTGATATTTACGGAAGATTCAAGCGTATGCAAGGCCATGATGTCTTCGAGCCATTTCAGCATGCCAAAGATTCGGAAAAAAATTTCTATCGCCAGCTTGCGGAAATTGGAAATAGTTTTGCCTGGAAAGAAAAATTAGAAACTTATGACCCAGGATATTATAAATGGACCCAGTGGATTTTTACGCAAATGTTTAAGCGAGGTCTGGCGTATAGAAAAAAATCCTCGGTTAACTGGTGTCCTTCTTGTTTGACTGTCTTGGCAGATGAGCAGGTGCTCTCCGGCGGGTGCGAGCGCTGTGGAACCAAGGTCATAAAAAAAGATCTTGAGCAGTGGTTTTTCAAGATTACCGAATATGCCGAACGCCTTTTGGCTAATCTAGAAAAAATTGATTGGCCGGAGCCGGTTAAAATTGCCCAAAGAAATTGGATAGGGAAGTCAGAAGGAGCGCTAATGAAGTTTCCCCTTAAAGTTCCTGGTCAGCCAGATAAGCATGCGGTCGAGATTTTTACTACGCGACCGGATACTATTTTCGGAGCGACTTTTATTGCTGTCTCTCCGGAACTTGCCCAAAAATGGCTTGATGTCGGCTGGAAGGCTGACCGGAAAGTACAAAACTATATTGAAAGGGCACTACGCAAGCGGTGGAAGGTGGATATAGAAAAACTAGAAAAAACTGGATTATTTACTGGCGTTACGGCCGTAAACCCCGCAAGTAAAGAGGAAATTCCGGTTTGGGTAGTAAATTATGTCTTAGGAAATGTTGGCACCGGAGCAATTATGGCGGTCCCTGCACATGATAAGAGGGATTTTGAGTTTGCCAAGAAATATAAACTGCCTATCCGAATTGTGGTTGAGCCCGAAACCGGTAAGTCTCTGCCCAACGAAGAGTTTAGGCGAAGCATTGTTGCCATAGTTGAGGACTCTGCTACCGGAAAATTTTTAGCACTCAACTGGGGACATAAGTTGGGCGGAACGCTTTTTGTTGGAGGAGGCCGGGAAGGATCCGAAGATGAAGTTCAAGCGGCTCTGCGGGAGATTAAGGAAGAAACTGGTTACATGAATTTAAAGTTTATCGCCAAAACAGAAAGAACCCACCATCACTATTTTGCCTTTTCTAAGAATGTAGCACGACAAACCGAAGTTATCGGGCTTTATTTCCAGTTGATTGACGGCGAGCGCGGACGCAGGCGAATGCAGGGGGACGAAAAAGGAAATTTTAAAGTCGAATGGCTTACCGGAGAGGATATTTTACGAAAA